>Ga0315288_10013432_pt1 | contig 10255 bp, 7 predicted proteins | sample YL17G11_20_MG_FD_203454 | JGI IMG/M metagenome (GOLD analysis project Ga0315288, IMG submission 203454) | Sediment microbial communities from Yellowstone Lake, YNP, Wyoming, USA - YL17G11_20 | ecosystem: Environmental > Aquatic > Freshwater > Lake > Sediment | place: USA: Wyoming | collected... | reverse complement strand
CGAAAACACGATTGCATCTTTTATAGGTTTTGCTCCTTTCGACAAGCCGAAGTTTATTATGCTTGTGACTCTTCAGCAGCCGAAAACCTCCCCTTGGGCTTCCGAAACCGCTGCCCCGTTGTGGTACTGGATAGCCAAAGACCTTTTTATGTACTTCGGAATTCAGCCCGAAAGCTAAATTGTGGTAAAATACGACCAGTGTCGAAATTTATAATCGAGGGCGGCCGTAAACTTAAAGGTCAAATTAGAGTTGCAGGACATAAAAACTCTGCTTTGAAATTGATCCCCGCTGCTTTGCTTGGGGTTTCATCTTCCACACTAAACAACGTTCCTCATATAAGGGACGTTGGCGTGATGGTAGAGATTATTAAAAAGCTTGGGGTGGGCGTAAAAGAATCTGGTCAGGGTAGCCTCACTATTGACCCGACTGGCCTTAGCTCATACGAACCTGACCCTGATCTTTCTACGAGAATTAGGGCATCAGTTGTTTTGGCCGCACCCTTGTTGGCCAAATTTGGTAAAGCAATTATTACACCACCGGGTGGCGATCAGATTGGGGAACGACTTATGGATACCCATTTTTCTATGATGAAAGATATGGGAATAGAAATTGAGAGGAAAGACGGAAAATACTTTCTTGAGTGGAAGAAAAGGAAGGGAACAAACATTTTTCTTGAGGAAGCGTCTACTACAGCAACAGAGATGGGTCTAATGCTCGCTTCATCCTTAAATGAGAAAACCCACATAGAGGATGCTGCAGCAGAACCCCATGTGGCAGACTTGGCTGTTTTTCTCAAAAAAATGGGAGCCAATATTACTGGAGCCGGCACCAATGACCAATATGTAGAAGGAAGAAATAAGCTGGTGGGGGCAGTGCATTCAATCATTCCTGACTACATAGAAGGAGGGACTTTCGCCATTGCAGCGGCAATTACCGGAGGAAATGTTATTATAGAGGATTTCGTCCCCGAGCATTATCAGATGACTCTTTACTACTTAAAAAATATGGGCGTGGATTATAAGGTCTTGGGAGAAAGAAAGCTGGAAATTCTTCCTTCGAAGTTGGTTGCCAAAAAAAGGAAATTTCAAACACGTCTTTGGCCGGGATTTCCCACCGACCTTATGAGTCCTTTCATTGTTTTGGCGACGCAGACCGACGGAACCATTCTTTGTCACGACTGGATGTACGAATGGAGAATGTTTTTTGTGGATGACCTAATTTCGATGGGAGCAAATATTTTTATTGCCGACCCTCATAGGGTAATTGTCACCGGACCGACCAAGTTGATGGGTGATATTGTTTATAGTAAAGATATAAGGGCGGGGATGTCTTTGATTTTGGCTGCTCTTGCGGCCGATGGGAGAAGTGTCATAGACAATATCGAAATGGTCGAGAGAGGCTATGAGAATTTAGATGGAAGATTGGGAAATTTGGGGGCGCGGATAAAAAGGACGGAGTGATATAGGCAGGTTGAATGAAAACTCTAGATAGACTGATTTCTTCGCTGGAAAATTTTCAGGTCCAAGGCAAAACTACTGTTGAAGTATTGAGCCTGGTTGACTATTCAAAAAAGGTTGATGAGGGGAGTCTTTTTGTTGCAATTTCTGGGACTCGTTTTGATGCTCACAGTTTTATTCCTGAAGCAATAAAGAAGGGAGCAGTTGCGGTTGTAGGAGAAAAAGCGTTTGACAAAAAATTGGGGAACATTACCTATGTTAGAGTTAAAAATTCAAGAAAGGCACTCGCCTTGCTGGCGTCTTCGTGGTACGAAAATCCGTCGAACAAACTTAAGGTGATCGGAGTAACAGGAACGGATGGCAAAACAACAACTTCCAATCTAATTTATTGGATAATTAAAACCTCCGGTCGGAAGGTTGGAATAATTTCCACCCTGGGTGCGAAAATTGACGGTAGTATTATTGATACCGGCTTGCATGTTACAAACCCCGAACCGATAGCACTACAAGGATTTCTTTCGCAGATGGTGGCTAAAAAGTGTGAATTTGCAGTTATGGAGGTAACATCCCACGGGTTGGACCAGGATAGGGTAGGGGGCGTAAGTTTTTACATAAGTGTCCTTATAAACATTTCCCACGAACATCTCGATTACCACAAAACTTTCGAAAACTATGTTAAGACAAAAGCGAAACTTTTTAACCTTAGTCAAATAGCCGTGCTTAATCAAAAAGATTCTTCTTTTAATCTTATAAAGAAATTTATTAATTCCGATAAAGAAATTATCCTTTATCCGCAAGAAAAAACGGATATTTCCATCGAGAGGGCAATTGAGGATAGGTTTCCGGAACCTTACAACAGATTGAACGCATTGGCAGCCGCAACTGTCGCTCGAAGATTGAGAATTAATAATGACGCCATAACTCGTGCCATTCGTTCTTTCCCTCAGCTTTCGGGCAGGCTGGAAAAAATTAAGAACGATAAGGATTTGGAAATAATTGTAGATTTTGCCCATACACCAAATGCTTTGGAGAATGTTTTGATGACATTAAATAAAAGAAAGAAAGGAAGGTTGATAGTAGTTTTCGGGTGCGCCGGCGGAAGAGATATGCAAAAAAGGCCGATGATGGCCAAAATTTCGACCCAAATTGCGGACATCTCGGTCTTTACTGCGGAGGACCCGAGACACGAAAGTATCGAAGAAATTTTGAATCAAATGGTTGAGGGTGTAAAAAAAGGCGCAAATGCCTATTTTGAACTACCACAAAGAGGAGAGGCAATTTTTTATGCAATTCAAAAGCTGGCAAGAAAAGGCGACACGGTTGTAATTTGTGGGAAGGGCCATGAAAAAAGTATGGCTTACGGGGCTAAAGAGTATCCTTGGAGTGACCAGGAGGCAGTGAGGGAAGCCTTGAAAGGCAAGGTAAAAAGAATTGCAATTCAATGATAAAAAATTTTGTCATCAAATGATAAAAATTGCGGAGCTTAAATATATACATTTAACAGGAATAAAAGGAGTAGGCATGACTTCTTTGGCTTTGTGCCTGAAAGATTTGGGCATAGAGGTTACCGGTAGCGATACCGAGGAGATTTTTGTAACGGATGAGATTTTGGCGCAAAGAAAAATTCCTTGGAAAGTTGGTATAAAAGCAGAAAATCTTTCTCCCTTGCCCGATTTGGTTATTACTACCGGTGCACACGGAGGACTGGAGAATCCCGAAGCAATTTATGCAAAAGAAAAAAAAGTGCCGGTCATAACCCACGCCGAAGCACTCCCGCTGATTGCGGAAGGAAAAGACACAATAGCGGTTTGCGGGGTAGGAGGAAAAACTACCACTGCGTCTATGCTCGCTGTGGTGTTGGACTCCGTGAATTTTCATCCGTCTTTTGCCATAGGAGTGGGTAATATTTTTCCGGTACAGACACCGGGAAGGTATGACAAAAAGGGAAGACACTTTATCTGCGAGGCAGATGAGTTTGCCGTCTCGCCGGGAATAGATAATAGGCCTAGATTTTCTTTTCTTAGCCCTAAAGTATTGATAGTTACAAACATAGAACACGACCACCCCGATATTTATCCGACCATAGCAGATACAAAAAGAGCCTTTAGAAACTTTTTCGAAAAAATTTCTCCCGACGGACTTTTGGTTGCCTGTATTGATAATCCCAATGTCAGAAGTGTTATTGATGGTTTAAAAGTTCCCTTGGCTACTTATGGAACAGACGCTAAAGCGGACTGGCAGATAACCGATGTTTCGGTAAGAAACGGCCGGTCGCAATTTGTTCTAGAGTCGAAAAGTGGAGTGGTTGAGGATATTAATTTGAAAGTGCCGGGTCAATACAACATTCTTAATGCCGCAGCTGCGTTTGTTACGGCGCACTTTTTAGGTTTGCACAATGGAAAAACAAAAGACGGGCTTGAGAGCTATTTGGGCTGCAGAAGGAGATTCGAAAAGATAGGGGAGAAAAATGGGATATTGATATATGACGATTATGCCCATCATCCCAAGGAGATAGCGTCTGTTCTCGGAGCGGCCAAGCAGTGGTTTCCGGGAAAAAGAATCATTGCCGTTTTTCAACCCCACACGTATTCGAGGACCAAAGCGCTTTTTGAGGAGTTTGCCGGGGCATTTTCCGATGCAGATACAGTAGCATTTATGGATATATATTCATCTGCGAGAGAAAAAGATACTCTCGGAGTAACCTCCGAAAAGCTGACAGTAGAAACCAAGAAATATCGTCCGGATGCGAATTATACCGGCGGACACGCCGAAACATTGCGTTGGATAAAGGGAAATGCCAAACCCGGAGATGTAATATTTACTTTGGGGGCTGGAGATATCTTTCATTTGCATAAGGAACTGGTATGAAAATAATAAAAGGAGAACAGTTATCAAAACACACAACGCTGGCCTTGGGAGGGCCAGCCAAATTTTTTGCATATGCAAAAACAGAGAATGAACTTAAAGACCTTATAAATTATGCAGAGAAATCTAAAATCCCGTATATGGTGATAGGCGGTGGGAGTAATTTGCTCATTAGCGAAAAAGGCTACAATGGGCTGGTTATCGTGAATTTGTTGAGAGGTATCTCGGTCGGAGACTCTAGTCTGGCGGTTAGATCCGGAACGCATTTGCAGGAGTTGGTAGATTTTGCAAACAATAACGGATTTGCGGGGTTGGAGCATTTAACCGGAATTCCGGGAACGGTGGGAGGTGCTATTTACGGAAATGCGGGGGCTTATGGACAGACCGTTAGCGATAATTTAATAAGAGTCAAAATTCTTAAAAACGGAGAAGAGTTGTGGTTGAATAAGAAAGATTGTGGTTTTGCCTATAGGGAAAGCGTTTTTAAGAAAGATAAGTCGATTATCTTAGATGCCGAGTTTAGGTTGGACAAAGCTAGTTTTGAAAAACTTAAAGCAGAGTCGGCCAAGATTTTATCGGAAAGATTAAAGAAATATAAACCCGCAATTATGTGTCCTGGGTCCTTCTTTAAAAACGTCCTTGAATCGGATTTGGCGAAAGAGCAGTTGGAAAAAATTCCCAAAGAGAAAATCGTATACGGAAAAATTCCTGCGGGATATCTTTTGGAAGTCGTTGGGGCGAAAGGGGACCACTTGGGTAAAATTAAAATAGCAGATTATCACGGCAACCTTTTTATTAATCTCGGTGGAGGAACGGCAAAAGACTTTTATGAACTTGCCACAAGATACAAAGATAAAGTTAAAGATAGATTTGGAATAGAACTTCAACCCGAAGTTCAGCTTGTTGGGTTTTGAGGTTGATTGGAGATGTCAATATATGTTTAAGGGCAAAAATACGGCTGTTTTGGGCCTTGGACTTGAGGGAAAAGATCTTGTAGCCTTTCTTCTTAAAGAGGGCGCAATAGTCACGGTTTTAGACCAGAAAGCCAAATCGGAAATCGATTTTTCCGGTGTTGAGCGAGAGAAAATTAGCCTTCGCTCGGGGGAAAATTATCTTGATAAGGGTTTGACCGAATTTGACTTTGTTTTTCGTTCCCCCGGCGTCTATAGGTATATTCCGGAACTTAGCGAGGCCGAAGATAAAGGTGTAGTTATATCAAGTGCGATAAAGCTTTTTTTCGATTTATGTCCTGGGAAAACGGTGGGGGTTACCGGAACTAAGGGAAAAGGTACAACTTCAACATTAATTCACGATATTTTGAAAAAGTCTGGCAAGGATGTTTATCTTGCGGGTAACATTGGGTATCCCTTCTTAGAGCTTTTGCCCAAATTGAAAAAGGAAAGCGTGGTTGTTCTGGAGCTATCATCGTTTCAACTTATCGATTTAACTAAAAGTCCAAACGTTGCGGTGGTTTTAGATATAACCGTGGACCATCTCAATTGGCATAAGGATATAAAAGAATATGTTGATTCCAAAAGAAGTGCCGTGAAGTTTCAAAAACATAGAGACTACTCAATTATCAATGCAGATTATCCAACCCCGATGAGTTTCGTAAAGGACGCGGGAGGAAAAATTCTTTACTTTAGCAGAATAAAAAAGGTGGACGGTTGCTATGTTCTTGGAAAAAAGATTATTTCGTCCTCTTTAGGGGAAATAGGCAACACCGAAGACCTGCTATTAAGGGGTAAGCACAATCTGGAAAATGTTACGGCGGCTATTTGTGCGGCCAGCGTTTTGGGGACAACCAATAGCCAGATAAAGGATGCAGTTTTTTCCTTTAAGGGATTGGAACATAGGCTGGAACTTGTTCGCAAGGTAAACGGCGTTTCTTTCTATAACGACTCGTTTGCCACTGGCCCTCAGCCAACAATTGCGGCAATAATATCTTTTTCTGAACCAATGACTGTGATTATGGGCGGGTCGGACAAGGGTTTAAATTATGCAGAGCTTGGAAGCGTAATTTCTAGGTCTCGCAATGTGGAAGCGGTAATACTTGTGGGAGCAACAGCCGAAAAAATTAAAAATGCACTTAAGGGTGCACAATTCGATAGAAAAATTATCGAGATGGGAAAAAGCCCCATGCAAGATATTGTAAACAAAGCTTTTTCGGTTACTCCAGAAGGAGGTGTTGTGCTTCTTTCCCCAGCCTCCGCCTCCTTTGACATGTTCAAAGACTACAAGGAGCGGGGAAATCTATTCAGGAAGGTTGTCCAAGAATTATCTCCGTAATATGGACAAACGGCCAATTGGCGTTTTTGATTCGGGTTTAGGTGGTCTAACTGTAGTTAAAAAGATTATAAAGATTCTTCCCAAAGAAAGTATTGTTTATTTAGGTGATACTGCCAGAGTTCCTTACGGCCCTAGAAGCAAAGACGTAGTAACACACTTTGCAATTCAAGATATGAAATTTTTAATCAGGCAGGGTGTCAAGGTCATTGTTATAGCCTGTAACACAGTGTCTGCCTATTCCTTCGACGAGATAAGAAAATTAGCTTCTCTTCCGGTTTTCGACGCCATTAGTCCTGCTTCCGAAAGCGCAAAAACGATAACTAAAAACAACAGAATAGGAGTAATAGGAACATGGGGAACAATAAAAACACATTCCTACAAAAAGAAAATTTCCAGGAATAGCAAAATTAATGTTTTTGAGAAAGCTTGCCCGCTTTTCGTCCCATTTATCGAGGAGGGTGAAATAAAAGGGGATTTGATTAAAAAATTGGCCAAAAAGTATCTTTCGCCAATAAAACAAAGAAATATCGATACATTAATTTTGGGTTGTACGCATTATCCAATTATTAAAAAAATAATAAAGAAAGAAGTCGGTACAAAAGTTAAACTTGTGGATCCGGCAGAGGAGATAGCTACCAATTTGAAGACTTTCCTCGAAGAGAAGAACCTCTTTGCCCCCAAGGCTTTACATGTCGTGAGAAAATACTTTGTGACCGATTTAACAGATAGGTTTGTGAAAGTTGCCGAAATGTTTTTGGGAAAAGAATTAAAAGGGAAGATAAAAAAAGTAAACATAGAACAAGAATGAAAAAAATAAATATAGCCGTAATTATGGGTGGAAAGACACCTGAACATGAAATTTCTTTGATTTCAGGGAAAGAAGTTGTTAAAAATTTAAATGGAGATAAGTACAACGTACTACCTATAATTATTTCGAAGGACGGCAAAAGGTGGCAATTGGTTTCGCCGAAAAATCTTTTGGAGTCATCAGACCCCCTTAAATTGAAAGGCACTCGCAAAGAATTGACTGTTGTTAATTCGAGAGAAATATCAGGGACAAGTGAAGTTGTAAAAAAGGGCGTACAAATAGCGTTTATCGCTATGCACGGTCCGTACGGCGAGGACGGAACTGTTCAGGGAATGTTGGAATTGGCGGGAATTCCGTTTACCGGGCCTGGGGTATTGGCAAGCGCACTGGGTATGGACAAGGAAATGTTCAGGAAGATTATGTGTTATGAAAAATTGCCTATTCCCAAATATATGGTAGTTAAAAGGGGAGAGAGGCTAAATTTGATCGAAGAAAAACTTGGTAAACCGCCATATTTTGTGAAACCCGCAAAACAGGGATCTTCGGTGGGAGCTTCAATTGCCAGGACACATAAAGACCTTCGAAAGTCTTTGTCCAGAGCCTTCAGATATGACGACACGGCCCTAATAGACGAATATATTAAAGGTCTTGAAGTAACCTGTGCGGTTTTAGGAAATAGAAAGCCCTTAGCACTCCCAGTCATTGAAATTAGGCCCAAGGGGAAATTTTTTGATTACGACTCCAAATATATGCCGGGTGGTTCGGAGGAGATCGTTCCGGCAAGAATCTCTAAAAATCTGGCTAGAAAAGTACAAGAGTTGGCAATCAAGGTTTATAAGGCTATCGGATGCCGCGGTTTTTCTCGGGTCGATTTCATTCTCGAAAATAATAAGTCTCCAATAATTTTAGAAATAAATACTATTCCGGGACTGACGCCAATGTCTTTGCTGCCCAAGGCGGCAAAAGCGGCTGGGATAAGTTATACAAAGCTCCTGGAAAAAATAATTAATTATGCTCTCTCAAAATAAATTCCAGCATAGAACTTGGGTAGAGATTTCAAAAAATGCTCTTTTGAAGAATTTAGGAACCTTCAGAAAAGTTGTTGGCGGCAGAGTTAAGCTTGCAGCTGTTGTTAAGGCAAACGCATATGGCCACGGCCTAGAGGAAGTGTCAAAGATTTTCGAAAAAGGAGTAGATTTTTTTGCAGTAGATAATTTGACTGAAGCATTGAAGTTGAGAAACCTGGGTATCACAAAATCTATTCTGGTTTTGGGATATACAAAGGAAAATGCACTCAAGGTGGCCTTAGAGAATGATATATCGTTGGTTGTTTATGACAAAAATATTCTTACTAGAATCGCGTCTTTAAAATACCCCAAAAAAGCCAGGGTGCATTTAAAAATAGAAACTGGTCTGAATAGACAAGGAGTAAAGATTTTAAAACTCCTACCATTATTAAAAATAATCAAGAAAAACGAAAGGCATATTTTGGTGGAAGGGGCCTATACGCATTTTGCAAATGTCGAAGATACAATCGATTCTTCTTTTGCATATAGGCAGTTCTCGGATTTTAAAAGGGCCCTAAAACTTATTAGGGAAAGTGGAATTAAGTCAAAGTATTTTCACTGTGCAGCTAGTGCCGCAACGCTTTTGTATGCAGATACTCATTTTAATATGGTAAGAATCGGGATTTCTCTCTACGGTCTTTGGCCATCCAAAGAAACTAAAATTGCTTTTAATCTAAAGGGCGGGAAGGTAAGTCTTGCACCGGCACTTTCATGGAAAAGCATCATTGCCCAAGTCAAAAAAGTGAAAGCAGGGGAATCTGTGGGTTATGGAAGGACGTGGATTGCGCCAAGGGATAGTTTAATTGCCGTTATCCCAGTTGGTTACTCAGATGGTTACGACAGGGGACTTTCTAATAATTCAAGAGTATTGATAAATGAGCAATATGCTCCTCTCGTAGGCAGGGTGGCAATGAATATGATTATGGCTGATGTGACAGAGATAAGAAGCGTAAAAAGGGAAAACGTAGTCACTCTTTTGGGTTCAGAACGTGGAACAAGTATTACGGCCGACGAATTAGCCGAGAGAATCGGTACAATTAATTACGAAATTGTAGCCAGAATCAACCCTCTGATACCAAGATTAGTTGTAGACTGATAATATGCGGAACAATTTTCTATATAACTGGTGGGCCAGACCTATTCCGGTGGAGCATTTAAGAACAAAAGACTGTAGTTTCAAAGAGTATCTATACAAATTCCTTGCTCACCCCGTTAAAAGAAGAGTTGCCAAATATTATCTTCTCTTTTTACAAGAAGCATTCGGCCTTAAAGTTGTGGGTATAACAGGCAGTACTGGAAAGACTACAACCAAAGAGATGACGACAGCAATACTCTCTAGGTTGGGCAATACGGTTTCTTCTTTCGCCAATATCGATCCTGTTTATAATATCCCCACAACGATCTTAAGAGCACGTCCGTGGACTAAATATCTGGTATTAGAAATGGGTGTTGAATATCCACAAGAAATGGATTTTTATCTCTGGCTTGCCAAACCCCAAGTTGGAGTTATCACAAATATCTACCCTACACACACGCAATTTTTTGGCGGTGAGAAAGGAGTTGCAAGAGAAAAAGGGAAACTAGTTGTGGGCTTACCCGATAATGGGTTTGCTGTCCTGAATGCCGATAACCGATATTGTATGGAAATAGCGAAAAAAGTTAAAGCTCAAAAGGTTTTGTTTGGTTCCGACGCGGAAGTATCTTTCGAAAACATGAGCTTTACCAGAGAATTGAAGACAAAATATACCCTGAAGCTATTTGAGAGTAA
>Ga0315288_10013429_pt1 | contig 10255 bp, 9 predicted proteins | sample YL17G11_20_MG_FD_203454 | JGI IMG/M metagenome (GOLD analysis project Ga0315288, IMG submission 203454) | Sediment microbial communities from Yellowstone Lake, YNP, Wyoming, USA - YL17G11_20 | ecosystem: Environmental > Aquatic > Freshwater > Lake > Sediment | place: USA: Wyoming | collected... | reverse complement strand
CGTCGAAGCCCCAGAAATGGGCGAATCATTCGAACTCTAATGATTTTCTTGCGGATTTCCCTGAAAAACATTATATTTTGTCCATATAAATAGTTGATTTGGAGAGGTGTCTGAGTGGTTGAAAGGGACAGTCTTGTCCCCGATTTGTTTAAATTTTGATAAAATTTAGCTACAAATCGCAATCCGTCAAAGCGAAGCGTCGGCGGAAAAACTGTTAACAAAGCGGGGAGGTGGCAGAGTGGACTAATTTATGGTATACTGGTTAAGTGGCTGAGTTATATAAAAGAAAACCAAATACTAATTGTTTTATCTGCGGTAAACCTATCTATAAAAGACCACGAGAGATGCAAAGAAACAAAGGGCGAGTTTTTTGCAGTATGGCCTGTTATGGTATTTCCTGCAGAAAGGAATTTCCTTGTATTGTATGCACCAAGCCAATTTTATCTGGATTAAATAGAAAGACTTGCAGTAGAAGTTGCGCGAATAAACATAGAGCGGGCATTAAGTACAAAATTAATAGGCCAAGAGATAAGGTCGTATCGCAACGAGCTTTAAAAATTAAACTATTAAAAAATAGAGGGAAAAGCTGTGAGCGGTGTAATTATAATAAATACGAAATACTGCAAGTCCATCATAAAAACAAAGACAAAAATGATAATAATATTAATAATTTAGAGCTTATTTGCCCAAATTGTCATTTTGAAGAACATTACTTAGAAAAAAGTTGGTTAAACAATAATACTGAATTGGAGGGATCGGATAGTGGTTTATTCCACCGCACTTGAAATGCGGCGTCCCGAAAGGGGCCCGTGGGTTCGAATCCCACTCCCTCCGCCAATTGGGAAATGTCTTTGTTGGCTCGCCCTCTGCGAGGGCTCGCCAGCCGATTTTAAGCGCAAATTGGAATTTTTTATCTTTGCCCCGTTATTGCGGGGCTGGTCAAAAGCGGGCTTCCCGAATTTTCATTTTTAATTTTTAAGGAGAAACTATGAAATATTTTATTTACACAAGAAAATCGACAGACAGCGAAGAACGACAGGTTTTAAGTATCGAATCTCAAATTTCCGAATTAAAAGAATTTGCCGCCAAAGAAAAACTTTAAATCGTCCAATCCGAAAGGGTCGCTTCTGCGGGCGGGCGGAAGGGGGGTTTGGGGGGAATTCCGCCCGCCCTACAAATTTTGGGCGAAATCTGTTCGAATTTTTTCGAACGCACACCGCTTTGTTCGCGAGTTCTCCCGCCGTTGGCGGGATTGCTCTCAGTAACCAAATTAAAAATTTGGGCCGAAAGGGAAGAATCTTGCCCTCTCCGCTTTTCTAATTTAGACAATTTTAACAAAACTGTTATAATTAGCGTACTAAATAAAAAATATGCGAAAAATAATTTTTGGTTCAGTTGTCTTATTGTCAGTCGGTTTGATATTGCCGGCAAACCTATTCGCGCAAACATCTACCGCCGGAAAATGCGGAGTGAACACTTTCAGCGTTAACAACGAATGCGGCGTCGGCGCGTTCAAAACAATGTATGTCCAGTGCCATGACGGCTACGAGGAAAAACAAGGAGGAGAAACTTCCTGCAAATCTTCGCCGCAATGGCAGGAATACGCCAAGCAAACTTGTGAAAACCGCTGTTCTAACACGAAACAAATAAATCCGACAACCAATTATGAAAAACCGACTGTGGTTTCAGTCGGAACGGTGTCCGCGTGCCGCATAAATGACGACCTGACCGGCCAATATGACGCGCTTATTTCCGAACTTCAGAAAACCCAGCAAATAGGAGACAAAGAAAGGGAAAAAATAACAACGGAAAAGATTTTGGAACTTAAACAGCGCGTTTCCGAAAACAAATCCCGATGTGTCGCTTCCACTCCTTCAAGCGCGACAATTTCTTCAACTGCGGAACCGGTAAAACCGGCAGTTGTCCAGTCGGCCCAGGATATAAATGACTACTACAAGGCGAAAATCGAAAAAATAACCGCCTCGAACACTTCGTCAATCCAAATTGAAAAGCTGAAAGAACTAAAGCAAGACAAGGACAAGATGGTCGGCGAGCTGATAAAAAACAGAAGTGAAATAGAATCCTCCGAATTGAACACCCTGTTGAAAGAAATAAAAGTCAACGGGAATGAAATCACAGCCGACAATATAACGGTGGAAATGACCGGAAAGAAAATTCTATTAAACGTCGGAACTTCGCCTGTCAGCGTTGAATCAATTAAAAACAACGTAATCATCAAAGACAAAAATCTGGAAATAAAAACCAGCGGCGTCTCCATAAAAAACAATATTTTGGTTGTCGGTAACAATGAAGTGAAAATTTCAGCCAGCCAAGTGGCGGAGAAACTCAACATCAATCCTTCCTCGGTGGAATTGACGGAACAAAATTCAAAACCCGTTTATAAAATGGAAACTATTGAATCGAGAAAACTGTTCGGTTTCATTCCTTCCAATGTTTCAAAAACCCAGGTTGCTGACGCGGAAAACGGCAATTTGCTGTCGGAAAGCCGGCCGTGGTATTATTTTCTGACAACGAAATAAATTTCTTACTCCACCAATCAACATTTTCTATCAAAAACCGCCTTGTAAAAAGGCGATTTTTGTTGTACAATTTTTTGGTTATGCCAGGTAGTGAAAATATGCCTAACGTAAAAAATAACAATCTAATCCCCCGGCCGCCTATTGTGGTTATAATGGGCCATGTTGACCATGGCAAAACCAAACTTTTGGATTATATTAGAAAAACTAGTGTTGCCGAACATGCCGCCGAAGGCGAGCCTCGCCCCGTATCTGGGCGGGAAGCCGGCGGCATCACCCAGCACATTGGCGCTTACGAAATCACATACAAAAACCGGAAAATAACTTTTTTAGACACGCCGGGACATGAGGCCTTTTCAAAATTGCGAGCTCGCGGCGCTAAAGCCGCAGACATCGCTGTTTTAGTTGTCGCCGCTGATGATGGAGTAAAACCTCAAACATTAGAGGCCTTACAACATATAAAAGCGTCAAACCTGCCCTTTGTTGTAGCTATAAATAAAATTGACAAGCCCGAAGCCAATTCGGAAAAAGTAAAAAAAGAATTGGCTGAAAATGACGTCCTGGTTGAATCCTGGGGCGGTAAAGTGCCAACAGTTGAAATTTCGGCAAAGCAAGGAACAAATGTCAGTCAGCTTCTTGATTTAATTGAATTATTAGCCGATTTAAGCGAACTTAAGGGCGATCCTAAAAATCCGGGAGAAGGGATTATCATAGAAACCAATCTTGATCCCCGCCGGGGTATTGTGGCCTCGCTTCTTATTTTGGACGGCACAATAAAAATCGGCGACCATATTTCAAGCGGCGAGGCAACCGGAAAAATAAAGATGCTTGAAGATTTTTTGGGCAATTCGATCGAAGACGCCACTTTTTCTTCGCCGGTATTAGCAATTGGTTTTACCAAACTGCCGCTTATTGGAGAAAAATTCGCCACTTCCGAAATTCCATTCTCGCCGGCATTAAAAATCGCCCAGAAAATCGGCGACTTTATTGAAAAATCGCTTGAGATTGAACCTAAAGAAATCCCTAATTTAGTAAATATAGTAATTAAAGCCGATGTCCAGAGCTCGGTTGAAGCATTAAAAGAGAGTTTAGAAAAAATTTCTTTTGAAAACGGGGCAATTAAAGTCCTTAAAGCCGAAGCCGGCAATATCAATGAAAGCGATTTTAAAATGGCAGATTTAAGCGATGCCTTGATCCTCGCTTTTAATGTTAAAATTGACGCCGCTATATCTTTAACTGAAAAACAAAAAGAAAATCTTGTTTCCGGAGAAATTATTTATGATATTTTAGATAGGACAAAAATCGCCATTGAGAAAAAACTCAAACCAAAAGTTGAGCGCGAAGAAATCGGAAGATTGAATGTTTCGGCAGTTTTCAGGCAAGAAAAAGGCCGGCAGGTTGTCGGCGGCAAAGTTGTTTCAGGTGAAATAGTCAAAGGAATAAGAATGGAAGTCTTGAGAAATGATACGATTATTGGCCAAGGCCGGATTGTCAGTTTACAATCTGAAAAAAAAGAAATCGGCAGAGTTGAAACCGGCCGCGAGGCTGGAATCGGCATTGATTTTGGCGAACCTAAAATTTCAGTCGGCGACACACTTATATTTTTTAGAAAAACACAATAAAATAAATAGTATATGAGCAAGGAGCGGGCACAGAGATTTAATGAACTGATAAAAAAAGAATTGGGTAAAATTATATTTGATTTTTTAGACACCAAACCAGGCGTTTTAGTCACTATCACCCAAGTTCTGACTAATCACAATTTGTTCACCAGCGATATTTATATCAGCGTTTATCCATCAAGCGAAGCTGAAAAAATTCTGGATAAATTAAGCCGTTCAATTTATCAAATCCAGCAGTTATTAAACAGAAAATTAGAAGTGCGGCCGGTTCCAAAAATTATTTTTAAATTTGATACAAATCCGGAGGAGGCTGCCAAGATAGAAAAATTGTTAGAAGAAATCAAACATGAAGAATAGCAGTTTTAAAGAAATAGAAAGAATAATATCAAAGGCCAAAAAAATTTTGGTTGTCACCCATCAAGGACCAGACGGTGATGCCATCGGCTCGCTGGCAGCTTTCGGTTTTTATCTTAAAAAAATTAAAAAACCGCATTATCTTTTATGCGTCTCCGGCGTGTCTGAATCGTTAAAATTTATCCCCGGCGCAAAATTAATTAAATCCAAGCATCCGAAAATTTATTATGATTTAATAGTCGGCCTTGATTACGGAACAAAAAATCAACTGGGGCTTGACAGCTATTTCAAAAAATATCCCAAAACGCCGATTTTAGTTTTTGACCATCACCTGCTAGGCGGTCAAGGCGCTAATTTTGGCGTAATAAAACCAGAGTCTTCCTCCGTGTGCGAACTGTTATATGATTATTTTAAATCTGTCAGATTTAAAATGGATAGAAAAGTTGCTTACGCTTTGGCTGTCGGAATTTTGGACGATACCGGATTTTTTGGATACACTGAACGTCCCAAACCTTTGGAAACAATGATTTCGCTGATGAAGAAATTCAAAATAAAACCGGTGGAGATTGATAACATGCTAAACGGCCAAGTAAAAATGGCGGCGGCGAAGTTTTGGAGCGTAATTTTAAAACGCGTCGAATATAATCACGAAGGCGACTTTGTTTATTCATGGCTAAAAAGAAAAGAACTTAACAAACATCATCTGACTGTTGACGATTTAGGCGATATAATGAAGTGGTTAAAAAACCTGAAGGAAGGACGTTTTTCACTTCTTCTTATTGAAGAAAGCAAAGAAAAAATCAGGGGCAGATTAAGGGGCCGTCCGGATAAAAAATTTAATGTGGCGAAACTGGCTATAAAAATAAACGGCGGCGGGCACAAGTACGCGGCGGGTTTTAGGTGTAAAGGCACGATTGACTCAACTCTCAAACTCGTGGCAAAATATTCCAGGAAGTAGAATTTAAAATCTGTTTAAAATCTGGCGTGGTAGCCAAGTGGTAAGGCAAGGGTCTGCAAAACCCTTACACGCGGGTTCGATTCCCGCCCACGCCTTGGGCGAGTGGCGGAATGGCAGACGCGTTGGACTTAAAATCCAATGGCTTAAACAGCCGTGAGGGTTCGACTCCCTCCTCGCCCACAAAATTTTATTCTAAAATCAGGACTTCGGCCTCCTGAACGCCGAAATTCTTTGCTAAATATCTTTCAGAAAACCAGATGTCCATTTTATCATTGTGTTTTTTAGCCATTCTGTCTTCCACCGTAAAGACCTTGTCGCCGAAAATCGCGGGAATTTTTACCTGGGTTCCAAAAGCCAAAAAATTAGCCGCCACTATACCGTCGCGAACGCGGGTATTTGAAGCAGTTATAAACGGCGTATCATCGGTCTGGTCGGCTGTTGAAGAATAGCCGGTTAAAACGATTTTCATTATTTTTGGCTGTAAAGATTCGTTAACGGCCATCAACGAATCTCCAGCAATAATCATAAGCAAATCCTGGCTATTTTCACGCTCGCCGGCAAACACCGCTAAATCTTCAAATTGCCAGACTGCCACTGCTTCTTGAGCTGAAACATTAAACGCCAAAACCACGATAATTACCGAGATTATAGCTTTATAAAGCCAAAATTTATTAAGTTTTAAGCTTTTAAACATTTTTGGACAAACAAAAAATCCCCGCTCTAGCAGAGATTCTTGTTGTACTCCAATACTATACTATTATAGCAAATTTGTCAAGGGCAACTTAAAAACCTAAGGACTGGCCGGTGATAAGCCAAAATGTTGAACTTATCAGTTTTGGCAACAAAAAGAAAGCAACAAACAGGGCTAAAATTAATCCCCAAAAGCCCAAGTTCATAATACGAGACCAATAGCGCGGAAATAAATCAAAGAATACCTTGGAACCATCAAGAGGTGGAAACGGAATCATATTAAAAAACGCCAAAGCAATATTAATGACCGTAATTAGAGCTATGAGCGATAAAAAAATCGGCGAGATAATATTGCTTGCTAAAACACTGCCGGAAAAAAACCTTAAAAATAATCCGAATACCAAGGCAATAAATAAATTGCTAAAAGGACCGGCGATAGCCACTTTTAACGAACCATATTTTTTATCTCTTAAGTTATTAGGATCATAAGGAACCGGCTTGGCGTAACCGATAAAAATTCCCCCGGTAAATAATAAGAACAAAGGTAAAATGACAGTGCCAAATAAATCTATATGAACTAAAGGGTTGAGAGTCAATCGCCCCTCGTTTTTAGCCGTTGGGTCTCCCAAATAATAAGCAACCAAACCATGGGCATATTCATGAAATACCGCTGAAATTACAATGATGATATATAAAAAGATAATTTGATTTAACATATGATTGTGTGTTAAAAATATAAAACATGTCTAAAGTATGTAAAATCTGCGGCAAGGGCTCAACGCTCATAACGCCACGAAATAAGCTTCGGGGTAAGTATAACCCGGCAGCTAAAAAAAGAAAATATCCCAATCTTCAATGGGTTGTTTCGGCTAATGGGAAAAGAGTCCAGGCCTGCGCCAAATGTATTAAGGCAATGGCTAAACCAAAGAAGAACTAAACGCGGGGTGTAGTATAATGGTAGTACGCATGCATGGGGTGCATGTAGCCGGAGTTCAATTCTCCGCACCCCGAAAATTAGGGCCACTAAAAACCCCGCCCTCTATGCAAAAGATAATTTATTTTCAGCCTAGAGGGCGGGGTTTTTAGTGGCCTGGAGAGGCTATCCTTAAGATAAATTTGGCATTTTGCCAAGTGGGTGTCCGCAGTCCACGGCCCGCGAGCCGGAACAATATAGAACTCCCTAATATATTTATTTAGCCCAAAATCTTATAAAACAACCCTCCACAGCCACCTATATTATAACATTTCAAAAATCAAAAAAGTAATACACGGGTTAAAAATCGAAATTATTCCAAAAAGCCATCCAAGTTCACATCGTACAAAATCTGCTCCTGGACTAAACGATAGCCGATAATCTCCTCCGGTTTAAACCAAAGTTTTATTTCCTTATCGGCCTCTTCCACCGAACCGGAAGCGTGAACTAAATTGCGCACGGCCCGGCCATCCGCATCGGATAATTGATACGAATCCAGAACAAAATCGCCGCGAATTGTGCCTACGTCCGAAGTTAGGGGTTCGGTGCCTCCAGTAATCTTACGCACGATTTTAACCGCGTGCACACCTTGCCAAACCATGGCAATTATTGGCCCGGAAACCATATATTTTTTAAAATTTTCTAAAATTATTGCCGTTATCGCTATCGGGTCTTCCGATGGCGGCGGCAAGCCTTTGTCTTTGTAATTTTTTATGGTTTTTTCGCCTGTCACGCGGCGCCAATCGGGATCCACAATGTAATGTTTTTCTATATGTTCGGCTGTCGACACCAACATCTTTATGCCCGCTAATTTCAAACCGCTCTGTTCAAAGCGCTTAATGATTTCTCCAATAAGCGAACGCTGCACGCCATCGGGTTTAATTAAAACTAAAGTTCGCTCTCTTTTTTCCATAAATAAAAAATTAATTTAATAAGATTTTATTAAGTTAATTTAACACATAAAAAATCTTTTAACAACTTTATTTTTCTTTATAGACATTGGCGGTAAAACCGTCGCTTAGAATTCGGATGTCTCCGTTTTGACCGGTGCGAAAAATATTTACATTAAACATCTCCAAACGGCTCAAAGCCGCCTGGGAAGGAAAACTGTAGAAATTTTTCGCCCCCACTTCAATGATTCCGGCTTTGGGCGCGACTGTTTTTAAAAAATTCGTAAATGAAGAATATTTTGAACCGTGATGCCCCACTTTTAAGACATCCGATTTTAAATCGTCGCCATAGGCCAGAAGCTGATTTTCTATCTTGGAGGTGGCATCACCCATAAATATTATTGAAAAATCATTATAGATTAATTTGCCGACAATTGAAGTGTCATTAACGTCATTTCCTCCCATACCGAAACTCTCGCTGTTTTTATTGAAAACCAAACCGGCCGGATTTTTATTCGGAGATAAAATGTCAAACTCCAAATCTTTGTCAAAATGAATGGCCTCGCCGGCTTCCGCGATTAAAACTTTAACTTTATTTTCTTCAATGGCGTTTAGAAATTGGTCATAATTATCGGTCTTTAAATAAACGCCATTTAAAATTACCAAGCCAACGCTGTATCTTCTTAAAACTTCAATGAGACCGCTGACATGATCGGCGTGAGGATGAGTTAAGATAATTATGTCAATTCTTTTTTGCAGCGGCTGAAGATATTTGCCTAATTTTTCCAAAACTTTATTGTCCGGCCCGCCATCGATAAGAACGGTCTGGCCTTTTGGAGTTTTAATTAAAACGGCGTCGCCCTGGCCGACATTTAAAAAATCCGCTTCTAAAATCCGTCCGGGTTTTTGGTTCAAAACTAAGAACCAAATAATCAAAGCAACCATTAAAAGCCCGATTAAAATTTTCAGTTGATTTTTCATAGTGAGATTGAAGCAAATGGCAAAAGACTTAATATTTTAACAACCCAAATCTGATAGGAGAGCATAAACCAAGCCGGAAGGATAAAAATTGCGGCAATCTTTAAAGACATAAAACCTATAAGACCGGCCAAAAAACCAAAAAGCATGGTTAAAGGAATAACGGGCAAGATTAGAACATTAGCCAAAATGGCAATTAAAGAAAAGCGGCCAAACCCAAAGAGAATAATTGGCAGCGTCATAATCTGAGCCGATAAAGTGGCCGCTAAATTAGTGCGGAAAGACAAAAAATCGGGCAAACGAGAAAACCACTTATTAAAATGGGGCGCTAAATAAACCAAGCCCAAAGTGGCCAAAAAAGAAAGTTGGAAGCCAGCATCATAGCGCAATAAATAGGGATTAAAAAATAGCATCGCAGTGCCGGCAAAAATAATCGCATTTGTTATTTGATAAGACCGGCCTTCGCGCCTGGCTAAAATCAGCAGCCCGCCCATAATAGCCGCCCGCACTACCGAAGCGCCGGCTCCGACAATTAAAGTAAACAGCGCCAAGCCGATGCCGACGAACCAGAAAATCAGCCGCCGCGGCAAAAGCAGATAACTTAAAAAATTTAAAAGCATGACGCTGACAATAGAAATATTATAGCCGGAAATAGCCACAATATGGCTGGTGCCAGTTCTGTTAAAAGCATCCACTAAATCAGGGGGAAGCGTGCGCTTGGCCCCGACTAAAAGAGCGGTCAAAAAAGAGGCCTGGGGCTCTAAAAGAATTTTATTGATAATATCTACAAAAGATTTTTTAATACTCAAAAGATAGCCATAGAAATTTTTATCGACCGGCCGGTTAATCAAAGCGATTTCGGGATATTGACTGATAAGAAAAATATTGTCTTTTGCTAAATAGTTTTGATAATCAAATCCCGCCCCGTCTTGGCGGGGTTCCGGCATTTCAGCTCTCCCGTTTAATTTTAAAGTGTCGCCGTAAAAATACTCCGGATAAAGATTGGTTTTTATAAGGATACGGCCGAGCGCTTCGCTTTCCAAGATATACTGGGAAAAATTTGACCGTCGATCCGGTTCCGCGACAATTTTTCCGGAAAAAATTATTTTTTCATCGGTATTAAAATTTTTAATATTTACTTCGCCGCGATAACTGAAAACTTCAAAGCTGCGCCAGACGCCAAATGCCAAAAACAAAAGGCAAATGCCAAAAATTATTTTATTTTGAAAACCAGTTTCGCCTCTCTTAAAAAT
>Ga0315288_10013428_pt1 | contig 10256 bp, 12 predicted proteins | sample YL17G11_20_MG_FD_203454 | JGI IMG/M metagenome (GOLD analysis project Ga0315288, IMG submission 203454) | Sediment microbial communities from Yellowstone Lake, YNP, Wyoming, USA - YL17G11_20 | ecosystem: Environmental > Aquatic > Freshwater > Lake > Sediment | place: USA: Wyoming | collected... | reverse complement strand
TCGGAAACGGTGACTTTGATTTTATCTCCGCTGGTCTGAAACGATGCTCTCTTGAGACATACCGGAAAGAGAGCAGCGCGTGGCTGCTGTCCGACTCCCCCCGCAATTGTCATCTCGATGGCTCCGCTGCAAATGAAAGCGCAGTGTTCCCCGCGCTCGCGGATGCGAGTCTGGAAATTCTTGTAAAGATTCCGAGCGATTGGCTCGCTCATTGTGCCGATAATCAACGTGCCTCCATTTACGATGGCGGCGAGCTCCGTCGGTTGCAGAAGCCGAAACCGCTTGACCGGCATCTTCACCAGAGGGTTGTTCAACCCCTGAGTCGTGGACTGTTTGAGCCACTTCTCTAAATACTGTGCAAACGTTTCTGGCATTTCAGTTCTTCTCCGTAGTCTTCTTCAGGCCCAACATTGATTAGATTGATCCGCATAAGACACAGGACACTCGTTACCGATCCGTATAAAACTCCCTGAGAATGGCGTTACATTCTGCGATAAACCATTTATAATCAGTAAGTGGCATCTCCCAACCTTTCTTATGATGGCGTCTTATACGGATCGGCATAAAACCCCTTTCCTAAACCTTAAAGCCCGTCGACAGGGCTGGGAACACCGGCCGGGCCACGGTTGAGAACATGAGTGTAGACCATCGTTGTGCTGACATCTTTATGCCCCAATAATTCCTGGATAGTACGAATATCGTAACCGCCTTCCAATAGATGAGTCGCGAATGAATGCCGGAATGTGTGGCATGTGGCGCGTTTTGTCAAACCCGCCCTGGCGACGGCATCTCTCACGGCTTTCTGAACTAATGACTCGTCCACGTGATGTACTTCCACAATATCCGCCACCCGGCTGAGATGGCCGAGCCGGAGATCAAAGCCTTTTTGACCTTCGTGGAGACTGTCTAACAGCCTCGGTTTTTGAGCGGGGGCAGGCGCAATTCGTGGGTATTGGCTGGGTGGATTGGAGAGAATTGGTGCGGAGTTAGCCTCTGGCATGGGCTTCCCTCCTCTATTGAAGACAATTTAACATTATCGCTATTTATCCCAATATGTCAAGTTTCTGGAATACCTCTTTGATTCCAATTTGCAGTTTTTGCTTCCTCGTAGAAACCGCCTGCACCGAGGAAAGGTGGGTTTGGGCATGTCTGTCGGGAACGCCGTTATGCCTCGATTGTCTGTTCCATCGCCGGGAGCCTGCTTATTGTGAACTTATTAAGCTCCACCTTCTTGCTGGCATTGTCGATGTCGATACCTACCAGATTTCCTTCCGAGTCATAATCAACGACGACACCTTCGGAAATCTCAACGCTTTCAGCACCCGGATGTTCAGATAGGTCGATATAAAGGGAATCGGTTTCCGGATAATAGGTGATTTTCATTGCTTGAACCCCCTATCAAAAAAGGCATTGTGGATCGTGGTCTTGTCTTCGAGGGTAACGACTCTCAGGACTCGGCCCTGAAGCTCCTGTATCACACCCCAGAATCTATACCGGTTCTTTTCTTGAGCCTCGATTTTAACAGGATTTTCTAATACCCGAATACACCATTCCTTTTTTAGGTATGGTCGTTTACGCAAAACTTCATTTTCGAAATATCTTGTGAAACTGTACCGGTTCAATCTTTAACCACTTTTTCCTTTGATTTGCAGGAGGGGCAGAAGAATTTCCCGCCAGTCCTCAACTGCTCCGTTGACGCCACCGATCTCCAGCCCGCCCTCCGCATAGTGTATTTCGAGCTTCTGGTCGCAACATCCGCACTTTAGAAGATACCGGGAGCATTTTTTCCCTTTTCCCTTTCGGTGGTACACACGAATCTGTGGATGGCCAAATCGCGATGTATCATAGAATCGGTTAGATCTTTCGGGAATTTTCATTCCACCCTCATAATCTCGTTAGGACTCCAGAAATAAGCATCATCCGCACACGCTCTTCGTGAGCTAGCGAGACGCTCGGCGGTTGGCTGTACCATAGGGAATACGCCTCTCCCTCAACATAGCAGACACCTGTACCTCCCTTTCCAGCCGTTCCCCTAAAGTCTCTGCGGCCACATCCAGATCGTAATCCCTCTGCAACCCAAGCCAGAACTGCGGCGAATTGCCGAAGTAGCGAGCCAGCCTCAGGGCGGTATCTGCCGTAATACTCCGTTTTCCCAAGACGATCTCGTTGATACGGCGTGGGGGGACGCCGATATCCAAGGCCAACCGGTTCTGGCTCAGACCCATCGGCTTCAGGAACTCTTCTAACAATACTTCTCCCGGATGTACCGGGTGCAAATCCTTCTTGCCCATATCCCATTCTCCTAGTGGTAGTCTGTGATCTCTACAAGGATTTAATCACAAATTCATTCTATAACGGACTGCGTTAAACGTCAATCGTTATAGGGGGAAATCCCCCCGCCCCCCCCTTTTACAGAAGGAGGGATCATCCCCCTCACCCTACCCTCTCCCGCCGAGGGGAGAGGGATTTTAATCCGTGAGGCCGACTTCTTCGGCTGCCTTTTGGAGAAGTTTGCGGTATTTCTCTTCTTCAAAACCTTCTCCCCTCCAATTGGCTGCCTTGAGTAAGGTTCAGGCTCCCAGAACTTCCTCGGCTGCTTTCAATAGAAGCTCGCGGTATTTTTCTTCATCGTAGAAATCGTCGGCGTTGAGGAGGGGGTAAGCCCGGACCCGTTCCTCTTTGTTCTTCGCCCCGGAGTCCTTGATCAGATAGTGAACCTTTTCTCCCGGGTGGATCTCAATGCCCGCGTCCTCCAGCTGCCGGAGGGCCAAGGCCGTAAGATTGTCCACCTTGTACTCGCTTACTTTCTGGCGGGTGCTCTTGGCGACGAGCAGCTCTTCATTTTTTAAATCGCCGGTCGCCAGGCGGGTCAGGTAGCCCTGCAAGACTTCGCGCACCTCTCTACTCTTTTCCCGATACTCCTGGCTGTTCCCGCAGGTACTGAGAAGGTCGAGCATCTTCTGCTGGGCCTCTTTGATCAGGGGGGGTGTATCGTCGCGGCGGAAGGCCAGGCCCCGGGCCTTGATTTCACCGTCCTCAAAGGCCCCGAAATAGCGGGTGGCCACGGGAAGATTCTTCTTGACTTTGGAAGGCAGGAAGACGATCCATTTGTAGATGCCTTCCAGTTCGATGGGCACGTCAGCAGCCTTCCCAATCTCAGCGCAAAGATCCAGGACCTCGGGCCGGGCCATACCGGGCTTGGTAATCCAGAGCGCATCCGTTAAACCATGAAGAACCTTAAACCCCCGGGCTTCACTGATTTCCTTGGCCTGAAGTAATTTTTCCCGTCCGTAAGCCGTAACCGCTTCGTGCGCCTCGATCCTCCCAAAGCGGGCGTTCCGGTACCCTAAGTATCCGAAGCAAACCACCAGGAACCACTTAAGGGCTGTCTGTCTGCGGGAATAAAGTTCCTTCTCCGTCCCCACGGCAGTTTTTTTCTTTGCCCGGAAATACCGTCGTCGTTCCAGAATCGGCCGCAGGGTCCTCGGAATGAGCCCCTCCCTCTTCTCGCAGATGTTATATCCGGCTTCGGGGACTTTGGGAGCCGGGCAGCAGGAGCAAAGGATCGTCTCTGCGGAGATGTTGTGCCGGACCATGATCGTGGGGTACATGGAGGAAAAGTCGATCTCGGCCACATTATCATGCATGCCCATCAGGGGCTGAAAGGTAAGCCCTCCTTTGTCCGCCACTAAAAGGTCCCAGGCGGTCTTGAACTTCTCGGGTTCGCCCTTGTGCCAGGGAATGAGAATATCATCCTGGATCGCCCGGTCGAGCTGCATGGAGCTGATGGCCGTGCCCGAGGCCCGCCGCGCCAGGCGTTGCACAGGAATCTTGGAAAGCCGCGCTGCCTCCACGAGTCCCTCGAAACCGGTGGCCGAGTAGAAGAAGGAATTCTCCCGGTCTACATGCAGCCGGCCGAAGAAAGGATAGTCGGGTGCATTGTAAACGATCTGCCCGTAGGTGAAATAGGAACGCCCCTCGGTAACGATGGCCCGGCGGATGGGCGTCGGCTCCCGGTCGAATTGTAGAGGCACTTTCCATCTCTGGGAAAGCCGGAGAAGAGAGGGGATGATGAAAGAATCCCCGTGATCGGTGAGGAGGAGGTCCGGGTCATACAGATGGAGAAGACGGTTGATCTCCCGGAGCAGGTCTTCCGGAGAGCCCGGGTCGAACACTAACGTCCGCCCATCGCAGCGCACGGACAAGGCGTTTCCCTTGCCGAAGGGTAAAAGATGGCTTCCTTCGAAGGAAAGTTCCATGGTGGCCAAGCTGGGAGCAGTGTATTCCAGGTCCCAGGGAGACTCCAGGGAGCGGATCGTCCGCACCTGACTCTCCTCAAATTCCACGGCACATCGCCCCAGGGGAAAGAGGCCCCGGATGTACAGGTAATACTGCCCCAGGGGGATGTCACAGTTAAAAAAAGATACCACCTCTTCCCATCTCGGGAGCTTGCGGAGGAGCCGGGGCAGGCGGTCATAGTCGGAGATCTCCAGGGCGAGCACTTCCACTTCCTGGCCACTCTGCAATTCCTTTTTCCTGTCCCAGAAGTGGCCGCCGGCAAAGTTTTTCTGGACCACCGCCTCAGCCAGCCGCTCTAAAACCCTCTTTTTTCCGGTGGCATAGATGAGAAAACGAAAAGGGTCTTCCAGACGCAGAAGTTTTCCCGCGTCCGTGCGCACCCACAGGACCATGCGGTCATGGAGGGGATAGACGTCCAGGAGCCAACCATCAGTTTGCATTTTCTTTCGATTCCCCTGCTCTCTTGGCCGATAATCCTAAAATGCGGATGAAACACCAAGCTCCAAGCACCAAATTCCAAACAATTCCGAATATCCAATTTTCGAAATCCCAAACATTCGGAGTTTAAGTTTGGGCCATTGGAGATTGCGATTTGGAATTTATTTGGGATTTGGTGCTTGGGATTTGGAATTTTCAATCTCGTTTCCCGCATCTCCATTTCCCTTTTTCAACTTTCCCAGGATCTCCGTAAGGAGCTTTTCGTGTTCCAGGCAGATGGAGATGAGGATGGACTCCAAGGGCCAGGGATGGGAGGTGTAAGCCGCGGCCTGGACGTGCAGCTTGGCCCGGTCGAACAGGCGGTCGAAGGCCTCCTGGTCCTCTTTGCGCAGGGCCCGCCGGAATTTCTTCCACTCCTCGTACTCCCGTTCCAAAACCTGGCTGAAAGGTAAAACGGTCCGGCCCATAAGTAGCTCCTTAAAGGCAGCGATCAGCGGGAAAATCACCCCCACCCATCCCGCCCCCATCAAGGGGGAGGATGAGGACGGAAGCCTGAAAGTTGAGAGCTGAATGCTGAAAGCTAATAGCTGACTGCTGACCGCTGACCGCTGATTGCTAATTTCTTAAATTCCTCAAAGACCTCCCACGGCCTCCGCAGTGTCAGGGGCGGCTTGTCCAAGACCACCTGGAGAGCATCGGCAGAAGACTTCAACTTCAAGACGGCATCGGCAAAGCGCACAAGCTCTTGCAGGAGAAAACTCCGGCGCTTGTTGAACCCAGAAAAAGACTGGCTCATCAGGAAGAAAAGGCCCTTCTGGCTCATCTCCTGTATCTTGGCCAGCATCTTCCGAAAGAGCAGGGCCGCCTCTTCGCCGGGCACGTCCTCATCGAAGAACATGGTACAGGGTCCCAGGAGGACGACCAGGGAAGAAGCTCCCGGAAGGACCATCGGCTCCAGACGCTCCCGGATGAGAGTGACCAGCTGATGGCAGGTGAACGCCCGGGCTACGGAAATTTTTTTTAACAATCCACCGGGAGGGAAGCCTTCTTTTCTGGCAAACTTGGAAACGACATAGGGGTCAAAGGCATTGGCCCCGTCGGCCACCAGGGCCTTGAAACCCAGGGAGGCCGCGAAAGCAGATAGATACACGGTGAGGCTCTCCGGCCGCTCCCCCACGATCAGGGCTTTCTGCACAGTCTTGCCGGCAGGGAAACCTGGAAGGTCTAAAAAGGGGAAAAAATCTCCCCTGGATTTCTCTATATCCTTTTCCATGATCAGGTACTATCAAAATCGAACCACGGAGGGCACAGAGAAATTTTCAGCAGATTTAAAAAATTCTGTTGGGCCTTCCATATAATTCACCTTTCTATTCCTTCTGGAAACCAAACGACATAGAAAATAGCTTTTAAATCCCCAACCCTCCCTTAGTAAGGGGGTCGAGAGGGGATTTTTTTCACCACGGCGAGATTGCCACGCCCTACGGGCTCGCAATGACCTATAAGAGTATTAAACGTTAGTAGTACAGAGTATTTCTCTGTACTCTCTGTGGTTTCATAACCCCGCTCACAGTTTCCGATAGGCCACTCCGATCACTTTTCCCAGGATGCGAAAACTCTTCTCTCCCTTCTTGACCTGAATGGGGGGCATGGCCGGGTTATCCGACTTGAGCGCGATAAAACCTTCTTCCCGGAAGAGCCTCTTCACGGTGACTTCTCCGTCGATCATCGCCAGGACGATGGCTCCATCATCCGCAGAAGCGCCCTGCTTCACCAGGAGGTAGTCTTGGGGCAGGATGGTGGGTGACATACTCATCCCCTCCCGGTCCACCCGGACGATGAAGAGGTTAGACCCCTTGGCCCACTCCTCGGGCACGGGGATGGCTCCCTCGATGTTTTCCACGGCCTCCAGGGGCGGCCCGGCCGCCACCTTCCCCACCACCGGGATGCGCTGCACGGCGGAGAAAGGCCTGAAAACCTGGATGCCCCTGGACTTGGAGGAACGCGCCAGACTCCCCTTCTTTTCCAGAGCGCGCAGATGGTCGATGGCCGCGCGGTAATCAATCCCAAAATGCCCGGCAATCTCCCGCACTGTGGGCGGGTAGCCCTGTTCTGCCGCAAAGTGCTGGATGAAATTCAAGATCTGCCGTTGCCGTGGTGTAAGGTCCATCTCCTAACCTCGCACAGCTTATTTCCCTCCCCCTCTCCCCCTGCTGGGGAGAAGGATGGGGTGAGGGGGTGGATTTCGTGCTTGGTGCTTCCTGTCTCCAATATACTCATCATTTGATGAGTTGTCAAGAAAAATCTCACTTTGCCCTTCACTTTGAATCCATTATAAGAAAAACCATTTTATTCCAGGAGGTTCTCAGGCTCGAAGGCGAGGGCGCTTCGTTCGCCAGCATGAGGCGGTTGTTCTGGCAGGGGATCGGGCGGGGATTTGTAACAGGTTAGCCCTTTGAAAAATTGGCTAAACTTTCCCGCCCCGGCGGGACAAAGTGCAAAATTCAAATTGCAAAAATTAAGGCATTCCCCCCTGGAATTTGCATTTTTAATTTTGCAGTTTTGATGAATTCGTAAGAAGTTTGAAAATGTGGTTTTCTGTCATTCCGGCGAAGCTTGTCCCAGCGAAAGCGGGGAGCCGGAATCCAGTTTTTCCAAATAGTTAAAAATTCTCTGGACTCCGGTTTTCACCGGAGTGACGACTTTTTACGAGATCATCAGTTTTCATTTTTCAATGAGATTTAGCGGTCCCCTTCAAAACGCTAAATTGATACGAACCTTTTTGCCCATCAAATCGAAAAGAGCTTTTTGAAAGAAGCTAGAACTCTCCTTTTCAGCATGCGCCAAGAGTATAGAGATTTACATCAAACTATTTATGTTTGATGAAAGTTCCATTTTGATATTCTTCAAAGGCGATTCTCAACTCCTCTTGGGTGTTCATAACAATGGGACCATACCAAGCCACAGGCTCTTTGATGGGTTTCCCCGATATTAATAGGAATCTCAATCGCTTATTCTGGGTAGAAATCATGACCTCCTCCCCGTCGTCGTAAATAATCAAATTTTCAGAGGTCATTAGACACTCCCTTTTAAAATCGAAATAATTCGTTCCTTCCGCCTCATAAGCAAAGGAGTCGCGTCCTTCATCAAAGTATCCCTGCCCATCCATCACGTAAGCGAAAACGGTGTGCCCCTTCTTCACGGGGTATCGAAAGATAGAATTCGGGGAAACAGTAATATCCAGGTACTCTGGATCGATCACAATGTCCTGTACCGGCCCCTTCACTCCTTTTACTTCCCCGCAGATAATTCTTATTTTTACGTCTCTCGACCAGGAAATCTCTGAGATTTGGCTATTTTTTACATCCCGGTACCGGGGATCCATCATTTTATCGGCAGCCGGGAGATTGGCCCAAAGCTGGAAACCCCACATTAACCCATCTTTCTGACCTTTGGGCATTTCTTGGTGAATAATCCCACTCCCGGCAGTCATCCATTGCACGTCTCCTGGATTGATTACGCCTTTATTTCCCATGCTGTCCCCGTGTTCAACTTGGCCATTGAGCATGTAAGTGATCGTCTCAATCCCTCTATGCGGGTGCCATGGAAACCCTTTGAGATAATAAGAAGGATTATTGGAATGAAAATCGTCCAGCAGCAGAAAGGGATCTAGATCAGGTACCTGGTAAAATCCAAACGCTCTCTTTAAATGCACCCCTGCACCTTCGACAGTGGGTTTACTTTTTGATATTTTCTTGATTTTTCTGACCTTGCCCATTTTGGTCCCCCTTTTCCTTAAGATTTCGAATCGCTCGCCTCTTAGAAAATATTTTTACTCATATGAGGTCTGCAAGAAATCAGGTGAACTCTGTATTTTTTGCCGATAAATACACTATTTCTATGTTTTCAGCCCAAGGATGCTCATTCCACCGGTTTGTTTGCAAACCATCTGATGATTCCCGCCCGTAGCTCCCATCTGAAGAAGGAGGGGGTGCGGGCTTTTTTTGTTTGGTATTGAAAATGGAGGGGTTAGGGGGCCGAAGTGCTTGATTCTGATAAAGCCTGAGGGGAAGGCTGCAGGAGCGAACGCCGGATGAGTTCCTCGGCCGGGATGGTGACCAGCCCGTGCTTTTAGGGGGCGCTATTATCCTCTGCCCGGAGAGTCACCCGGCTGTCCCGGCAACCGATTAGGCGATGGTTACATTGGACGTTCTTATGGGTGTGAGACTGGGCTTGGGTTAGGTGCTGCGTTTCCCCTCTTACCCATCACCCCTCACGGTTCGCGTCATACCATCAACATCCCGCCGTCAATGTTGAATGCCTGTCCTGTGACGACGGACGCTTCGCGGCTGGCAAGATACACGACGAGCGGCGCCACCTCGTGCGGTTCAAGACGGCGGCCAATCGGCGTCAAGCTCGCCTCGAATTCCGCGACCGATTTGCCAAGGCGCTTCGCGTCATACTCCACGCGCATATTGTTTATCAGTGTGCGCACAGGCCCAGGACAAATGGCGTTGACGGTGATTCCCTGATTCGCCGTCTCCATCGCCAACGTGCGCATCAGTCCCAAAAGTCCATGCTTGCTCGCCGCATAGGCCGCCCCGTGCAGCAAGCCAATCTTGCCAGCGATAGAGGCGGTCATAATGATGCGCCCGTACTTGCGCTCGACCATCGAGGGTAACGCCTTCTTCGAGAACAGGTACGGCACGGTGAGGTTGACATAGAGCATCGTCTCCCAGAAGTCGTCGTCGTAATCCACGACGGGCTTGGGGTTCTCGCTGCTCCCCATGCCCGCGTTGTTCACCAGAATATGAATGGGTCCCAACGCTCGGGTCGCTTGCTTCCACACTTGGTCGACGGCGCCCCTTTGGGTGAGGTCGGCGATGATGCTCTCGCACCGCACGCCCAGCCCGCCAAACTCTTTTTTCAATATCTCCAACTCTTGCTTCGAGCGTCCCGTGATAGCCACTTGCGCGCCTTCCACTGCTAAAGCGCGGGCGATGGCTTCGCCGATGCCCCGGCTGGCGCCCGTAACGAGTGCAGCTTGGTCTTTAAGTTTCATGCTGTCCCCCCCCAAAAAGATGTACGCCACGCTGGCGGTTTCGCCTGCTCTCAGGGATTGTCCCTTCCAGAAGCTCGCTTTTTTCCCCGATAGTATACAGGGAAGGCGATATGTGTCAAGGGAATATGAGTCCTAATTCTCGTTTGCGGGGGGCCTGCTCGTATCCCTGTTTATTTCCTTTTTAGGCCCTCGGAAATGACCGGTAGCATGGGCAGGCGCCGCACCCGGATGCCGGCGGCCTTAAAGACTGCATTGGCCACAGCCGGGGCGATCGGGGGAAGGCCGGGCTCTCCGATCCCACCCATTTTCTCCCTGCTGGAAATGATATGAACTTCAATCTCCGGAATTTCGTTCATGCGCAGGAGTTCATACCTGAATCTTGCACCGATATAAGAGAAATAAGATAAAACATCCGGGCTACCCCTGTTATTGTAGGGTTATCACCACATAACCGGTAACA
>Ga0315288_10013427_pt1 | contig 10256 bp, 8 predicted proteins | sample YL17G11_20_MG_FD_203454 | JGI IMG/M metagenome (GOLD analysis project Ga0315288, IMG submission 203454) | Sediment microbial communities from Yellowstone Lake, YNP, Wyoming, USA - YL17G11_20 | ecosystem: Environmental > Aquatic > Freshwater > Lake > Sediment | place: USA: Wyoming | collected... | reverse complement strand
CCGCAGCCCACGGCCTCACCATGCAGCCACCGCCCGTAACCCATGCCCGCTTCAATGGCGTGGCCGAAGGTGTGGCCGAAATTCAGGATCGCACGCAGGCCGGCTTCGCGCTCGTCCTGAGCCACCACCGCAGCCTTGATCTCACACGAGCGCTTCACGGCATGGGTCATTGCGGCGGATTCGCGCTCCAAGAGGGCCTCCAGGTGGGCCTCGATCCAGTCGAGGAATGCAGCGTCGGCGATCGGACCGTACTTGATGATCTCGGCCAGGCCCGCCGACAACTCGCGCTGTGGCAGCGTGGCCAACGTGGCCAGGTCACAGACCACTCGCTGCGGCTGGTAGAACGCGCCGATCATGTTCTTTCCCAGCGGGTGGTTGATCGCGGTCTTGCCGCCCACCGACGAGTCGACCTGCGCCAGCAGCGTGGTCGGCACCTGCACGAACGGCACGCCACGCATGTAGCTGGCGGCTGCGAAGCCGGTCATGTCGCCGACCACGCCGCCGCCGAGCGCGAACAGCACCGTCTTGCGATCGCAGCCCTCGCCGAGCAGACGCTCGAAGATCAGGTTCAGGCAGGCCCAGTCCTTGTGCGCTTCGCCGTCGGGCAGCTCGAGCGTGAGAACGCGCTCGAAATGCGGCGCCAATGCCTGGCGCAGAGCGTTCGCGTACAGGCCCGCGACGGTGGGGTTGGTCACGATCAAGGCCGTGGCCGCCCGCGGCAAACCGTGCCAAGCGGCAGGGTCATGCAGGAGACCGGCGCCGATGACGATGTCGTAGCTGCGATCACCCAGGGGGATCGACACTCGGCAGGAGGGAGTCGCGCAAGAGCTCGGCATGGCGCCGAGTTTACGGGTGCGGTGCTCGCGGCTCGGTTGCCACCGGGACGACGCCGGCCAGTTCGAGCTGCATCAACACCATGTTGACCAGGGTATGCACCGAGGGTCGCCCGGTTTCGATGACGAAATGTGCAGTGCGCCGGTACAGCGGATCGCGCTCCTGGTACAGGGCGCGCAAGCGGTGCAGCGGGTCGGTGCTGCCTTGCAACAGCGGCCGATGGTTGTCGTGCCGCAGACGGCGCGCCAGGTCTTCCGGCGTCGAGCGCAGGTAGACGACCGTCGTGCGTGAATGGAGCGCACCGCGATTGGCCTCACGCAACACGGCGCCGCCGCCTGTGGCCACGACATGCCCGCCGAGTTGCGTGACCTCGTCGATCACGGCCTGCTCGACATTGCGAAACGCCGCTTCGCCCTGCGTCTCGAAGTAGTCACGGATCGAGCAGCCGATGCGCCGCTCGATCACCTGGTCGGAATCGATGAACGGCAGCCCGAGATGCTTGGCCACATGCCGCCCGACGGTGGACTTGCCACTGCCGGGCATGCCGATGAGGGAGATCGCCGCCCTTGCGACGGCGCTCTCAGGCACCGCAGGCTCTACACGCTCAGCGGTCAGCGCACGACGCTGCGTTCGGTCACGACCCGCGGCGTCAGGAAGACGAGCAACTCGGTGCGCGACGTGTCTACCGACTTCGTCTTGAAGAGGTAGCCAAGATAGGGCAGGTCACCCAGGAACGGCACCTTGGTTTCGCTTGACGAATCGCTTTGCTCGAAGATGCCGCCGATCACGACCGTACCGCCGTTCTCCACAAGCACCTCGGTTCTGACCTCTTTGACGTTGATTTCGCGGCCCAGTGCGGTCAGGGTACCCAAGCTATCCTTGTTGATCTTCACCACCAGAATGACGTTGCCCTCGGGGGTGATCTGCGGGGTGACATCGAGCTTGAGTGTGGCCTCGACGAATTCCACCGCGGTGGCACCTGAACTGGTCGATTTCTGGAACGGGATCTTGGTGCCCTGACTGATGAAGGCGTTCTTCTGGTCTGCCGTGACGATCCGCGGGCTCGAGACCACCTTGCCCTTGCCATCGGCCTCCAGCGCGGAGATCTCGAGATTCAGGTATCGCGTCGCACCGGCGTTGAACAACGACACCGCGAAAGTTGCCGGGTCAAAGCCACCCTGGCCCAGAGCAGGCAGGTTGACAAACGGCGAAGAGTCGAGCACACCACCCGTCGGAGAGCCTCGCCCAGGGCCCGTGGTGCCCCCGACGACGACATTGTGATTGTTGGGATACTGGCCGCCGGCCAAGTTCTGCACGCTGCCTCCCAACTTGACGCCGAGCGATCGACCGAACGAGTCATTGGCCTCGACGATGCGCGCCTCGATCAGGACCTGGCGCACCGGGATGTCGATCTTGGCGATGACGGCCGCAATCTCTTCCAGCTTGGACGGAATGTCGGTCACGAACACCTGGTTGGTGCGAATGTCGAAATTGATGGCGCCGCGCGGCGAAAGCATCCGCCCGGAGTTCGTGCCTCCACCCCCGGCATTGTTCGCCAGTGCCTGATTGGCCGAGATCTGCACCATGACTTCCGAGGCCTTGGCATAGTTGAGCTGGAAATTCTGCGTGCGCAGCGGCTCCAGTTCGGTCTTCTTCTGGGCGGCTGCGAGCTCGGCCTGCTCCTTGATCGCCAGTTCGTCCCTCGGCGCGATCCAGATCACATTGCCGCTCTTGCGCAGGCCCAATCCCTTGGCCTGCAGGATGATGTCCAGTGCCTGGTCCCAGGGCACGTCCTTCAGGCGCAGCGTGAGGTTTCCGGTGACGGTGTCACTGGTGACGACGTTGAAGTTGGTGAAATCAGCGATCACCTGCAGCAGCGAGCGGACTTCGATGTTCTGGAAGTTCAAGCTCAGCTTCTCGCCCTGGTAGCCCGGACCCTGCGTCAGCTTGTTCGGGTCCACACGCACCGGGCGGACTTCGAGAACGAACTGGTTGTCGCTCTGGTAGGCGCTGTGTTCCCAGTTGCCCCGCGGTTCGACCACCATGCGCACGCGGTCGCCGATTTGCGACGTCGTCACGGTTTGCACCGGCGTGCCGAAGTCGGTCACGTCGAGTCGGCGGCGCAGGCTGTCGGGTACGGCCGCGCGCAGGAACTCGACCACCAGGCCAGTGCCCTGCTGGCGGATGTCCACACCCACCTGGCTGCTGGGCAGGCTGACGATGACCCGGCCGGCGCCGTCCACGCCGCGGCGGAAGTCGATGTCTCGCAGCGGCTGCTGCTCTCGGGCCTGGACCGGCGCGAAGTTGCCTGCCGGTGCCCCACCCACCGGCGCGGCCGCAACGGTGGCCGCGGCCGGCGCGCCGGTGTCGACGATGATCAACAAGGCCTTGCCGTCGAGCTGGGCCCGGTAGGTCGCCGCTTGTTTCAGGTTGAGCACCAACCGTGTGCGGTCACCGGCCTGGGCCACATTGACCGAACGCAGATTGCCTTGGTTGAGCTCCACCGATGGACGGGCCAGCGCGCTTCCCACGCCGGGCAGGTCGATCGCAATGCGAGGCGGCGCCTGGATCGCGAAGCCCGCGGGCACCGCCGTCAACGCCTCGCTCAGCTCGATGCGAACCACCTCGCTGCCCGATTGCTGGCTGCTGGTGATCGACTGGATCACGCCTTGCGCCAGGGCCGCGGCCGGTACGCCGATCGCCAGCGCCACCGCCATACCCCATGCCCGCCACTTCATCATGATGCGCTTCTCCTTCGGATTCTTCATCGCGCCCCCCGCTCCAGCAATTGCAGCGTGCTGTTGCGCTCGATCCACTCGCCAGCGGCGTCCTGCACCACTTCACGCAGCACCAGCTCGGTTTCGCTGATACGCAGGATGCGCCCGTAGTTCTGGCCCATGTAGTCACCCACCTTGACCTGGTACAACAGCCCGTCGACCCGCAACAACGCGAACGGCGCGCCCTGCTTGTTGACGCTGCCGACCATCGCCATGTTGTCCAGCGGATAGGCCTCCAGCGGCTCCTTGCGCCGCTTCAGCTCGCTGGCCAGCAGCGAACTGGGAGCCCGCTCGTCGCGCTTGAGCGCCACGGCGAGTTTTTGCGTACTGAACGGTTCCACTGCGTCGGCCGCCGCGTAGGGCTGCGGATCGAACTTCTTCGGCGGCTGCAGCGGCGGCACATTGGGCTTGACTTCGCGCCGCTGCTGCTCCATCCATTGCTGCAATTCGTCGAGGTCAGCGCCGCAACCGGCCAGCGCGGATGCCGCCAGCAAGACCATCATGAACTGCGCGGCGCGGTGCCGCGGGTGACGAACCATGAACTGCATCATTTCGGCGCCCCCGCTGCTGGCTTCTTCTGCGCCGCCACCTCACCGGCGTCGAGGTAGCGATAGGTGCGCGCAATGGCATCCATGGACAACACGCCACCCGCATCGCGCTGGACACCGGCGATCGACAGGTCGTGCAGCGTCACGATCCGCGAAAGGTTAGCCACGTCGGCCGTGAAGGCGCCCAGGTCGTGATACCGCCCGGTGACACGGATCGTGATCGGCAACTCGGCGTAGTAGTCGCGCACCGCCACGGCGCCTGGGCGGAACAACTCGAACTGCAGGCCGCGGCCGATGCCGGCCTGGTTGATGTCGGTCAGCAGCGCGTCCATCTCGGCCTTGCCGGGCAACTGCTTCTCGAGCTGCGTCACGTATTCCTCGACCTGCTGCTTTTGCTTGCGCAACTCGGGCAGGTTGACGGCCTGCGCCAGCTTGCCACGGTAGTCCTGCTTCAAGCCAGGCTCTTTGTTGCGTTCAACTTCGAGCTCGGCGTCCTTGTCCGCCAGCAGCAGGAACCAGCCGAGCACGACGACCATCGCGCCGAGCAGCAGCCAGGTCGTGACTTTGGGCAACAGCGGCCATTGCCCGGGCTGATTGCGGTCGAGACCGCGAAACTGTGATGCGACCTGCTCGAACGAGACGGCGAGGTCGAACTTTGAAGATTTTGTCTGGGTGGCCATGGTGCTGCCTCAGGGGGCCTTGGCGGCGATGACACCGCTCGCGGCGGCCGTCGCCGGGGCCGCAGCCTGCGGCACCTTGATCGAGACGCGCATTGAAAAATCGTAAGTCCGCGACCGTCCCGCAGCCTGCCCGCCGGCTCTGATCTCGATCAGCTCGGGCTTCTCGAGCCAGGTCGAGTTGTAGAGGGTATTGCGCAGGAATTCGGACACCCGCTCGTTGGACTGCGCCACGCCATTCACGGCCACCACCCTGCCGGTCTGCCGGACGGCGTTCAGGTACACCCCCTCGGGGGTCTGCCTGACCAGTTCATTGAGCAGATGGACCGGAATGTTGCGGTCGGTCTGCAAGTCTTCGACCGCCTTCTGGCGCGCCTTCAGGGCGTCGATTTCGGCGCGCAGGTTGGCGATGTCCTTGATCTGCGCTTCGAGCTTCTTGATTTCCGCGCCGAGGAAGGCATTGCGCTCCATCTGCGCCGACTTCATCTGCTCGAGCACCGCGAACCACAGCCCGACCACCAGCACCCCGGCCACCGCGCCGAGCGCCAGGCCGGTGAAGTACGCGACCTTGCGCCGCTTGCGTTTTTCTTCCCGGTGGGGAAGCAGGTTGATGAGGATCACTGCATGAACCTCCGCATCGCCAGCCCGCAGGCAGTCAGGTACGACGGCGCCTCGCGGCGGACCTTGTTCTCACGCACCGAGCCGCCGAGCTTCATGTGCTCGAACGGGTTGACCACCATCGATGCGAAGCCGGTCAGGTCGGTGACGCGCTCCTTCAGGCCCGGCAGCGTGGCCGTTCCGCCGGCCAGCATCACGTAGTGCACCTTGTGGTGCGGTGTGCTGGTGAAGAAGTACTGAAGTGCACGGCCGATCTCCTGCGACAGGCTGTCGACGAAGGGACCGAGGATCGACGACTCGTAGTCCTCGGGCAGATCGCCACCGAGCTTTTTCTGCTCGGCCTCCTCGAATGAAAAGCCATACTGGCGCGAAATCAGCTGTGTGAGCTGAGAACCGCCAAAGGCCTGATCACGATCGTAGAGCATCTCGTCGTCGCGCAACACCTTCAAACTGGTGGTGTCGGCGCCGATCTCGAACAAGGCCACCAGAGCGTCCTTGCCTTCGTTCGGCAACGCTTTGACGATGCGGCTCATCGCCAGCCTCGAGGCATGGCTTTCGATATCCAGCACCACCGGCTTCAGGCCGGCAGCTTCGGCCAGGCCTTGGCGATCCTGCACCCGGTCCTTGCGCGACGCGGCGATCAGCACCTCGACATCGCCCACCGACGTCGGGCTCGGCCCGATGACACAGAAATCCAGGCTCACTTCATCGAGTGAGAACGGGATGTACTGGTTGGCTTCGCTCTCGACCTGCAACTCGAGTTCTTCCTCGCGCAAGCCGGCGGGCAGCATGATCTTCTTGGTGATGACCGCCGATTGCGGCATCGCCATCACGACGTTCTTGGTGCGCGTGCCACTCTTGCCGATCACGCGCCGCACGGCGTCGGCAACCTCGTCGAATTTTTCGATCTGGCCGTCGGTAATCCAGCCCTTCTCGAAGGGCTCGGAAGCGAAGCGTTCGACGATGAATTCGCCAGTCGCGCTCTGGCCCAATTCGACCAACTTGACACTCGACGTGCTGATGTCCAGCCCGATCATCGAGGGGTGCTTTCGGCCTAACAGCGAGTCAACAAAGCTCACGACGGGTTCCTCCCAAAGTGCGTTGCCCAAGTGGCCAACCCACACCCCGGACTGTTAAGAAGTTACTTGAATGCTAGCAGTAAAGCCCTTGAGCGCCCAAGAAAAAGGCACGCTTTTCGGCCCCGCATCGTTGTATCGCTCCGACGTGCACGACGCGCCTTGACACCGACCTTGACACGGTGTGTGCAGCCCCTGCAAGGGGTAAGCCCTGATGCACCACGTGCAAGGCGAGCAGCAGTTCACACATCGCCACGGAACGCGTGACCCCCTTCCTATAATCAATGCAGCCACCGCTGGCGCGCCAACAGGCGGCTGCACAGTCGCCCGACTCCTGTGAGCCTGAACAACCGCCTTCCTGCCTGGGCCCACTGGGTCATGCGTCCACTGGGCTGGGCGCTGGCCCTGTTGGCAACACTCGGGCTGTTGCTGGCGACCCTGGTGGCCATCGCGTTGGCGGTCGCCTATCCCAACCTGCCGTCGATCACCAGCCTGACCGACTACCGGCCCAAGCTGCCCTTGCGCGTGTATTCGGCCGACGCCGTGCTGCTCGGCGAGTTTGGCGAAGAGCGGCGCAGCTTCGTGCCGATTGGACAAATCCCCAAGGTGATGAAGGACGCCGTGCTGGCGATCGAGGACTCGCGCTTCTACGACCACGGTGGCGTCGACTACGTCGGCATGCTGCGTGCCGGCCTGGCCCAGTTCAGCGAGGCACGCAGCCAGGGCGCCTCGACGATCACGATGCAGGTGGCACGCAACTTCTACCTGACCACCGAGAAGACCTTCACGCGCAAGATCTACGAAGTGCTGCTGACCTGGAAGATCGAGAGCCAGCTGACCAAGGACCAGATCCTCGAGGCCTACATGAACCAGATCTACCTCGGCCAGCGCGCGTATGGATTCGCCGCGGCCTCGGAGATCTACTTCGGCAAGCCGTTGAAGGAGGTCAGCGTGGGCGAAGCCGCGATGCTGGCGGGCCTGCCGAAGGCCCCCTCGGCCTACAACCCGATCGTCAACCCGCGGCGGGCCACGGTCCGCCAGCAGCACATCATCGAACGCATGCTCGACAACGGCTTCATCAATGCCGGGCAAGCCGCCGCGGCACGCGCCGAGAAGCTGCGCTACCGCACCCCGTCGGAAGTGGCGGTGCATGCCGAGTTTGTCGCCGAGACTGCGCGCCAATTGGTCTTCGCCCAGTACGGCGACGAAACCTACAGCCGCGGCCTGAATGCGACGCTGACGGTCAATGCCGCCGAACAGATGGTCGCCTACCGGGCGCTGCGGCGCGGCCTGATGGACTTCGAACTGCGTCAGGTCTACCGTGGGCCCGAGGCCTATGTCGACCTGCCGGCCGACCCGGCCGAGATCGATACCCGTGTCGCCGAGGCGCTGTCCGACCATCCGGACAATGACGACCTGCGCGCCGCAGTGGTCCTCGAAGCCTCGCCGCGCAAAGTCGTCGCCGTGTTGCAGGACGGCGAAGAAATCACCGTCACGGCCGACGGCCTGAAGCCGGTTGCCTCGGGCCTGGGAGACAAAGCCGCGGCACAGAAGCAGATTCGTCGCGGTGCCGTGGTCCGTGTGTTGAAGAACACCAAGGGTCAGTGGTCATTGACCCAGGTGCCCGAGGTCGAGGGCGGCTTCGTCGCACTCGACCCTGCCACCGGGTCGATCCGCGCACTGGTCGGCGGCTTTGACTATGGCAAGAGCAAGTTCAATCACGTGACGCAGGCCTGGCGTCAGCCGGGTTCGAGTTTCAAGCCTTTCATCTACTCGGCCGCACTCGAAAAGGGTTTCACACCCGCCACCGTGGTCAACGACGCGCCGCTGTTCTTCGATGCCGGCGCCACCGGCAGCCAGCCCTGGGAGCCCAAGAATTACGACGGGACGTTCGAGGGCCCGATGCCGCTCAAACGCGCGCTGGCCCGGTCGAAAAACATGGTTTCGATCCGCGTGCTGCAAGCCGTGAGCCCGCAGTTCGCGCAACAGTGGGTCACCCGCTTCGGCTTCGACGCCGAGAAACACCCGGCCTATCTGACGATGGCGCTGGGCGCCGGTTCGGTCACGCCGCTGCAGATGGCCAGCGCCTACGGCGTGTTTGCCAATGGCGGCTATCTGGTGGCACCCCGCCTGATCGAGCGCCTGACCGACAGCAAGGGGCGTGTGCTGCAGCAGGCCGAGCGGCCGCTGCTCGATGAATCACTGCGCACGCTCGACGCACGCAATGCTTTTGTCATGACCAGCCTGCTGCAGGAAGTGACGCGCACAGGCACTGCCGCACGCGCGCAGGCAACGCTGAAGCGACCGGACATCTACGGCAAGACCGGCACGACCAACGACTCGATGGATGCGTGGTTCGCCGGCTGGCACCCCAGCGTGGTGGCGGTGGTCTGGATTGGCTACGACAACCCGAAGAAGCTCGGTGACCGCGAAACCGGCGGTGGCCTGGCCCTGCCGGTCTGGATCGAATACATGGCTCAGGCCTTGAAGAATGCACCGGTGACGCAAGCCGAAGCGCCCGAGGGTGTCCTCAACATCGGCGGCGACTGGATCTACGATGAGTACGCCCATGGCGCCGGCGTCGGCAGCCTGGGCCTGGACGAGAAGGCACCCGCACCCCCCACCGAGGCGGAACGCAAGGGCATCCTCGATCTGTTCCGCAACTGAATGGCGGTCAGAAGGCGAGCGGCTGGCCGGATTGGCGGCTGGCCGCCTCGGACAGGCGAGCGAAGAACTCGGCGCCGTCGCGCGTGTCGAGCCAATGGCCGTCGACATGGCGGAAGTGGTAGCCGCCACCGCGTGTGGCCAACCACAACTCCTGTAGCGGCGGCTGGGTATTGACGACGATCTTGCTGTCTCCTGGAAAGCCGAGCTCCAGCAGACCGCCCGTGCGCTGCGCGTCGATATCGATCACGTCGTCCTGCAGCCAGCGATCGATGGTGGCTTCGATGCGCGCGAGCACCTCCGCCGTCACGCGGTGGTACTCGGTGTCGGTCAGCGGCGTGGCATGCATAGAATCTTCGGCATGAACTTCCTGATGCGCGAGCCGAGTGTAGCGGCGCCCCCTTCATCCCTGCGTCGATCAGGGTTGCGCGGCGTGGCCGCGGTGGTGTCGCTTGCCGCCGCGCTCGCCGGCTGCGGCCAGAAGGGGCCGCTGACCTTGCCGCCCGCCTCTGCAGCCTCTGCGCCGGCAGCCGCGAAATGACCGCACTGCCCGGTGCCCCGTACTTGGCCTGGCGCGGCCCTCAGCTGTTCATCGAAGGCGTGAGCCTGGACGCGCTGGCGAGCGCTCATGGCACGCCGCTGTACGTCTATTCGCGCCGGTCGATGCTCGGCGCGCTGGCCGCCTACCAGCGTGCGCTGACCGGGCGCAAGCACCTGGTGTGCTACGCGATGAAAGCCAACTCGACGCTGGCCGTGCTGCAGACCTTTGCCCAGGCCGGCTGTGGCTTCGACATCGTCTCCGTCGGTGAGCTCGAACGCGTGCTGGCCGCTGGTGGCGACGCCGCCAAGGTGGTGTTCTCCGGCGTCGGCAAGCAACGCCACGAAATGCGCCGCGCGCTCGACGTCGGCGTGAAGTGCTTCAACGTCGAGAGCCCAGGCGAGTTGCACCTGCTGTCGGCGGTGGCCGTCGAGGCCGGCCGCCGCGCTCCGGTCAGCCTGCGCATCAACCCGGATGTCGACGCAAAGACGCACCCCTACATCTCCACCGGCCTGAAGGGCAAC
>Ga0315288_10013424_pt1 | contig 10257 bp, 10 predicted proteins | sample YL17G11_20_MG_FD_203454 | JGI IMG/M metagenome (GOLD analysis project Ga0315288, IMG submission 203454) | Sediment microbial communities from Yellowstone Lake, YNP, Wyoming, USA - YL17G11_20 | ecosystem: Environmental > Aquatic > Freshwater > Lake > Sediment | place: USA: Wyoming | collected... | reverse complement strand
GCGCTGTGTCACATGCAGTTCTATATGAGAAGAGAAAAAATTCTCCTCAAGAACCTGTCGCCCACGGAACCCGAACTTCTGAAGAGCCAGATCGAGGCAATAACCAAACTGCTCGTGCCAATAGTCTGCATAAAATACGAAGACAAATACTACGTTTTGGACGGCCACGCAAGATGTCTGCGGGCAAAACAACTCGGCCTCAGATCCATAGAAGCAATAGTACTGCTTCCTCAGATACCTCTCCACTTCGGAATCGTGAAGACCGCAAGAGAGATGAAGTTGTGCAAGTTAGAAGACATTCACGTCATCCTATAGGTCTCAGAAGTCACCTAGTTCTCAGAATCACGTTTAAAGTCGCTAACTCCATAGGATCACGTCCAGAAAACCCTTAAAAACCATCGTCAATCTATACTAGTGTCAAAATTGGGGGCCGGTAGCTCAGCTTGGCTGGAGCGTTCGGCTGATAACCGAAAGGTCGCCGGTTCGAATCCGGCTCGGCCCACCATACCCCAAAGCCTTATTAGCGCATCAAGAACAAATGAAACAACGTGGTTTTATGCCAAACAACGATGAAATGCTGGAAGAATTGAGGAAAATCCGAAAACTACTGGAACCAAAGCCAGCTCCGCCTGCACCAGCTCCAAAAGGTCTGTGGGGTGAGTTCATGGACTTTATCTCCAAATACAAGGTCATGGGTCTCGCAGTCGGTTTCATAATGGGTCTCTACCTTGGAAATCTAGTACAAGCGCTCGTAAAGGACTTCCTTTTGCCTGCCATAGGACTGGCAATCCCAGGCATGAAAGACATGGCTACTTACGCAGTTACGGTAATGTCACAGGTATTCGGAATCGGAGACTTCCTCGTAGCACTGATAACCTTCATCATCGTAGCCTTCGTGGTGTTCCTCATCGTGAAGATCTCAAAGAAATGGGGAATAGAATAGCCGAGAAAAGACTCCAAAGCCAACCCCCGATTTTTTCTTTGAGGTTAGTCTTGTTCAAACACCAGCGCTAGCTTCCTATTTTTCCAGAGTCTCACCAGTTGAAGGCTAGCGCGCGCGAACTGAATACCGAAAGAATTAAATCAATCCATAATGCACAAGGCTTAGTTTCGCATCAGTCTTTGGAGTTTCATATGCCATTCGAGAATATCCTTCTGGTGAAGCCTCCCGGGAGAAGAGGCCTAAGCTTTGCCATGGATGTAGTGCCTATTGGTCTAGAGTATATTGCCGCGTATATTGAGGATGCAGTTGAAGAGGTCCATATCGTAGATATGGAGAAGGAGCGGAGAAGCTTCCAGCGTCTACTAGATCTCTATCGGCCGGACCTAGTTGGCATCACCCTCTCCGCAACGGAACATAACGAAGGGCTACATCTTGCGGAAATTGCCAAGAAAAGCGGAATCACCACAGTGGTCGGCGGATATCATCCAACTGGAATCCCCGATTTGATGCTTTCCTACCCGCAGGTGGATTTGGTTGTCCGTGGAGAAGGAGAACGCACTATGAAGGAGCTCGTGGAGAAGGGCAACCCAGAAGGCGTGCTCGGAGTCTCTTACAAAAGAGATGGAAAGACAATCCATAATGGAGACAGGCCTAAGATTGAGGATTTAGACAGCATGCCATTTCCAGCGCGACATTTGAGACAGCACTCATACAAAGCCAACGGCGGAACAACCGATTTTGATGTCTTGGTGACGTCTAGGGGCTGTAACGGGCTGTGCAGTTTTTGTTGCGAGCCCAGCATGAGCCAGAGTGATTTGAGATGTCGCTCACCAGAAAACGTTGTGACAGAGATTCTAGAGATTGTAAAATACCATGAGGAGAGACCGCTGAGCGTCATCTTCGCAGATCCAAACTTCATGGGCAACCCAAAAAGAGTTGGCCACCTGTGTGACTTGCTTCAGAAATATGACTTACAGGTGAAATTCTCCGCCATGGTGAGAGCCGACAACATGGCCGGAAATCCTGAGATCATAAAGAAGATGTGCGAAACAGGGATCGACACGTTCGAGATGGGCATAGAGAGTCCGAACCTTAAGGATTTGAAGTCAACTAGAAAAGGCATCACGACAAGAGTCCACAGGGACGCGGTGCGAAACGTACGTGAAAGTGGCGGTCGCCCGGGTGGCACACTCGTGATAGGTCTTCCAGACCAGACTGAAGAAGAGATTGAAGCGTTTCCTGTCTATGCTAAAGAGATAGGTTTGACAGCTGCTGCCTTTGGCGTCGCAACACCGTTTCCAGGGACAGAGTTCTACCAAGAGCTGGATAGACAAGGACTGATTTTCGAGACCAACTGGAACAATTTTGACGAGATGCACTCCGTTTATAGGACGAGACATTTGTCGAAAGAGAAGATTGAAGAGCTAGCGACGTATTGCATGGCAAAATTCTGGAACATAGACACGTTTATCGATCAAGAAAAGGTCTTCCAGAAAGTAACTCGAAAGAAGAAGCCTTTGATAGCTTTCATTCGTGAGAGGCTTTTGGATGTGGGTTTCCTGTTCAGCAATGGGATGACGCTGCAGAAAAGCAACTTTGGCCAGCACATAAAGATATTTCTCAGAGCGTATGCCGATCCGCGCGTAGAATCATATACCCGAAAGGTTGGAGTACACAACGTCCTGGAAATGTCAAGGTTTCTCCGAATCCTCGGCCGTCAAACATTTCAATGCACGCTAAGCTTCGAGGACACTATTGTCAGTTTCGTATTCAAGACCACCAAGAATACGGTTCAGTACATACGGGTTATTCAAGGAAAACAGGACCACACAACGATAAACTTTGACGTCAATCTGAAGTTGCTGAGCGAACCAAGTCCATCAAATATGATAAAGAGCCTCTTCCTCATGAGCTCACATGATCTGAGCATCAACAGGCTATGGAACGCTTTCAGGCTTTTTGTTGCAGCAGGGACTGAAGTCTTGACGTGGAAGCTGACAAGAATCTAGCAAGCAACCCTGGCGCGCGCATTACTAGAAACATCGGGAGCGCACGCTAACTGCAGAGCAGGCAAAAATCATATTAAACGACTTGGTAACCAAAATACTTAGAATGTTAGCGTGGGATAATGGTAACTAAAGATGCTGAAATAGAAAGAGTAGATGTTGAAATAGACGAAATGGCGCGCGCGCCTGATTCCGTGTTCAAACAGAGACCCGTCTGTTCGGTCTATACACAATAAGTGGAACATTGCGAAGACAAAGGTTTTGCGAATTCGGAATTCTTACTTATCTTCTGCACATATCCCGCGCAACTTATAAGTCAACTCTCAACAATGAAGAAGATCAAGGAATTCAGGATGAGAGCCAGACTGAAGGGCAAGAACCGAATCAGACTGTTCAGGCAGGCCGCCAAAAGACTCGCTTCACACATAGCTTCCTACGAGCATGTGACGGGAATCGTGTTTCTCGGCGGGCTAGCCAGAGGCTTCACGGACAAATCATCGGACCTCGACGGAATGGTCTTTCTTGAACGCAAAAATCAGGTTCAGGAAACCCAGATACGCGATATGGTCACCAAAGAAGCGAAAAGATCGGGCATCGACATCGATCTGGAGATTCACCTTCTCAAAGACTTCGCAAAATGGAAATGGACTGAAATCAACAGATGGGACTTCTCCCACGCAGAAATAGCCTTTGACAAGAAAGAACACATCAGAAGAATCATTGAAGCCAGATTGAAGGTTCCAGACGAGTTTTGGACCAGACGCATCGTACTCTGCGCGGAATACATGAAATGGTACTGCTATCCCCCCAAGAAGAGCATTGGCACAATCGCTGAAGCTTGGATTGACCGAGGCGACCTCATTTCTGCTCACTACTGTGTGAACTATGTTGTAGAACTGATTCTGAGAGCGGTCTTTGCGCTGAATAGAGAATTCATACCTCCACCAAAATGGAGGGTACACTGCTTCAAAGACTTGAAGTGGCTGCCCAAGAATCACAACCTTTTGGATCAAGCAATGAGAGTCCCAGATCTGTCAGCTCATGACCTGCGAAGGCGACTCGAAGCTGTTAGACAAATTTGGACTGAAGTCTCCTCGAAGATCAAACGCGAGACGGGACTTGGCCCTGAAGAAGCAAGTAGGTATTACGTCCAGCGAATATTGGAACAGCGAGCAACATAGAATTGATTGTTAAGTATGTGTTTATCATTTGATGCAAATTAAACCCCTGCGGAAACCGCGTGTAGGTTAAACTTAAGAACCTATAGAGTCATTTTATAGACCAGTTCAATAGGACGGAAACAGCGTCCTCGAGGAATAACGGTGACAGATAAGGTCTTTCAGAAACTCTTTCTAGAATCAATAGATGACGCCTTTTCATCGCTTGGTGACTCAGCAAAACAGGCCATATATTTCCACCTGCAAAACAAATTCAAAATCTCACGAGAAGATATTCCCAACAATCTCGACAGCTTCGAAAGCGGACTTGAGAAGATTTTTGGAGCAGGAACAAGATATCTTGAGATTCTCATAATGAAAAAGCTATACGAAAACATGGAACCAAAGAAAAGAGTCATGAAATGGGACGAGGGCAAAGAGTTCAAGTTCTCAGAATACGTAAGAACAGCGAGCAATACGTTTTCCAAAGGCGAAAAAAAGAATCGAAATTGAGACACGTGCTCTGACAGCACTATCTGTGCAATGGCACTTTTTAAATCCTGATTCAGAGTTCACAAACAATTTATCAAGCGAACATCGTGTTTCATTCTCAACGTACGTTCAATAAGTGAGGGTAAGGATTGTCTCCAGACAATTTCAGCAGAATCGTTCTAGCCGCCATTGAAGAAGGCCTATCCTCACTTGGAAATTCACCGAGAGAAGCAATATTCTACCATCTCGAAGCCTCTTTCCAACTCAAGAAAGAAGACATCCCCCTAAACCTGACAGAATTCAAACAGGCTCTGGAAAAAATCTTCGGACCGGGAACGCCATACATTGAAAAGCTCATCACCAGACGACTCTGCGAAAAACTCGGACTGAACTTCGAAGAAGACGAAAACGTGAACCTACTTGTATATGTTGACGACGCGAAGAAGAGGCTCTCACCCAAGGGAGGTGAAAAAGATGAATAAGAATGCAAGAATCCTAGTTGTTGACGATGATGAAAACATAAGAAAAGTCGAGGTGGCCATACTTGAAGACCAAAGCTATACTGTGGAATCCGTCGGCACGGCCAAAGAAGCCATAGAGAAAAGCAAAAGGAAATTCTATAACGTGGCCTTGATTGACATTCGACTCCCCGATATGGAAGGAATCGAACTACTAACAAAATTCCGGGAAACAACCCCCAAGATACGAAAAATCATAGTCACTGGATACCCAACCCTGCAGAACGCAGTAGACGCTGTCAACAAAGGAGCAGACGCCTACATAGTCAAACCATTTGACGTGGAAAAAGTCCTCAAAACGATTCAACAACAACTCAGCAAACAAGAGGAAGAACGAAGATACAGCCAAGACAAAGTCGCAGAGTTCATCGAAGCCAGAGTCAGAGAACTTGACCTCGAAAAAGAAGTGCCCCAAAAACACAGAAAATGATGTAAAATCAAGATTCCCTTATCTTTTACCACCATGTTCTAATTTTCAGGTCTCTCGTCAATCAAATTGGGGTCGACCTGACCCTTTGGAGGCACGCTCTTCTTCAAGAATTTAATGTGGTGCCCAACCTCAAGCCCTACATTCCGCAGAAGTGTGACTGATGGAACGTTAAGCTCACTAGTATGCAAAACCACTTGGTCAAAACCCTTCTCAAACAGAAAGTTCATGGCTCTAACCGTAAGCGCAGATGCAAGTTTCTTCGCACGATAATCAGAAAGAGTAGCCGCAGGTCCAAGATAGCCCCTCTTTGCCCCGAAGTACGCATTGAACTTCACCGCAGGCCACGCAACTACGACGGATACCACCTTATTCCCATGGTAAGCAACATGCACCCATTCCTCGTTGAATGGAGGCGAATCAGCTTTGCCCTTCTCAACGAAATCAGGTTTGAGCCTATCCCACCCGAATACCGCGTTTACCGTCGCAATAACTTCTTGCACCTCTCCGAGCTTCATGCTCCCGACGCGAAAACCTTCCGGCAACGTAGGAAGAGGCCTCAGACTATCAAGCTTGGCAATCATCTGGTAGAGTCCGCCACTTGGAACATACCCTCTGTCAATCCACTCGTTTGTTCTTGGGCTTCCAGCGTCAACCGATATGAACACAGTGCCTTTGCGAACTAGTTCTTCGGCTTTCTTCACAAGAGCATCCTCTATCAGCTCTCGATCAATCCCACCACGAACGCCAAGCCATCTTATTTCTTCGCCCCAATATCCGTCATTGTACGTCGCGGACCCAACGATTTCGCCGTCCCTTTCGGCAATTAAAACGCTGGATTTGCCCTCTTGAATTCGCACACTAACTTCTTCCTCCGTCAAAGGCATGAATTCATAAGAGCCTTGCCGCGCTTCGTTGAGTAGTTTGACCAGAGTTGAAAGATCCTGAGCCTTAAAACTTCGAATTTGCAGTGCCATGTTCTCTTGCCAGTAAAAGAATGCGCACATGTAATAAGCGTTTAGACGGCATATGTTCGAAGTGAATCTAGTATGCTGAATGAATATAGGATGGAAGTTTTGGAAATAGAACGTCAACTAGATGTCTGTGGCTGACTGCAATCCTCATATCTGGAACCGCCAATTCGAGTTCTTCACGACTCTTATGCCCCATTAGAAGCTGAACGAAAACAACAGGGTTCAGCCCGATGGGACTCCTCTCGCCGGTCTCAAGTCTCTGAATATCAACAATCTTTCCACCTTGCAGGTTCAGTCTGATCGTGAAACGCCTGAAGTTGAAGTCAAGCGTCTCCGTCAATGTGCGGTACATTGAGTTGGCAAGGCGGGATTCAAGAAGAGGTTTTAGCTTCTGAAAGATCTTCAGGTAATCGGTTATGCGAACCTGCCAAGCGTAAGTGGGAAGTCTCTTCGTCGCGCCGAGTGAAACCAGATGTTCAATGAACGGTTCTACATAACTGATATTTGCGGACAGGGTGGTCAAACCTTTTTTCAGACCGTATTCTTTCAGAAAATCCGCGATTGCTTGAGCTTCAAGTTGATCAACTTCAGAAATCTCGGTCAGGAGCAATTCCTTTTCCTTAGAGTTTTCCCTGAATCTGAAATATCCCTTTAACCGCCCGCCCTCTTCCACCGCATACTCCTGAAAAGGTTCTGGGTCCGATGCTATGTGTGTTTTCTCCTGCATTTCCCAAACCGCTTTACTGCGAACACTGTGAACATAGAATTTCCTTTGGGATACCTCAAGCAGTTTCATCGCTTCTGCAATGTCTTTCGCGGTGAACAAGCGGATTCTGACGTTCGATTTGGAATTGGGGATTTGGTCGAGCCTGATCCGTGTTTCCTCAAGCAGCGGAAGCGCGTAGTCATATCCGAATTGTCTGTAGAAGTAGGGTATTCCTTCGATCACCGCGAGATCAAAATTCTGTTGCGCCACTGTTTTGAGAAACTTCAGCACGAGTTTCTGTATAAGGCCTCTTCCCCTGTACTCGGGGAGGGTTGCCACGTGTCCCATCTCAGCGACTTTCAGCTTAACATCGCCGATGCTCCAAGTAACCGGAATGAGGTTGATCGTTGAAACCATTCGTCCCTCATGCTTTACGACAAAGAAGTTGTCCAAGGTCATTTCAGGATGATGATCTATCAACTTCTTGGCCAAGTCGCATACGCCGACTTCTTGGCCGAATGCTTTTTGCACAAGTCGCAGGTAATCCTTGACATCTGTTTTATTTCTAAGACATTGTATTTCGAGATCAGCTTCTCGCAAGTTTCCTCCTCCCACACGCGTCTTCAGTAGGAGATGACCTTCGTCTAGATGAAGCTTGGCACTTATAAAGCAATGACGGGTTCGAGAAGACGCGATTCTACATTCTTATCTTACCATTCGATTGTTTTTCTGTCTCCATTGCTGACAAACACATCACCATGGTGGAGCAGGGCACACGCGAAGCCCATTGCCCTCATTGAGGGGCATCGTAAAAACTTAAATCCGTCAAGAAACCTAAGCTGGAGATTCCAAGTCGGTGGATACATGGATACACAATCCAAGGGCAGAAGTGTTTTCCTGATGCTCTGCTTCGTGGGTTTCTTCGCTTTGCTCAGCTCAACAATGTCTAAATCTCCTGTTCTGAAACCCTTCGCAAACAGTCTTGGAACTCCGACAGATTGGCTAGGTGTCGTTGCAGCAGCGTCCACGATCCCAGGCATATTGATCAGCCTGCCCGCAGCTTCACTTTCAGACATCTACGGAAGAAAGAGATTCCTGCTAATCGCTGGATTCGTCTTCGCTTCTGCCCCTTTTCTGTACCTACTAGTTACGGTTTGGTGGCAGCTCATAATCGTGAGATTTTATCATGGATTTGCAACTGCAATATTCGTACCTGTTGCAGAAGCAGCCATAGCCGAAGCGTTCCCTGCAAAACGCGGAGAGCGAATATCGCTCTTCTCGTCAGTTACTTATGTTGGCCGAATCATCGCACCAACACTCGGAGGATACATACTGTTTGCCACAACGCGCTCAACCTCGCCGCCACCAAGCGACTTTCACTTGCTCTACCTGGCCGTAGGGGTTGCAGGCATAACTGCAATAATCATGGTCCTACCATTCCTTGCTAAAAAGAAAGTACCTCAAGTCGCTCAACAAGACGACGCTAAGAGGACACTCGCAAGAGTGTTCAAGGGTTGGGGAAAAGTGGCCACGAACAGGGGCGTTCTGCTTGTCGGTTTCGTTCAGGCCTCACAATATTTCGTCTTCGCCGCGGTCGAGTTCTTCTTGGTCGGGTACCTCACTGAAATTGTGAAGCTTAACAACTTCATCACAGGCTTAATGATCACGAGCATAATAGCCATAGGAATATTCGCCAGACCTTACATGGGAAGAATCTCAGACAGAGTTGGAAGACGAATCCCGATAGTAACAGGCTGCATGATTTCAGGACTCCCGCTGCTCGGATTGCCGTTCATCAGAGACTCTTGGGTTCTGCTGCTTCTTGTATTGATCTACGGACTTGGGTTCGCAACGGTGCTGAGTTCAACACATGCTCTGACAAGCGACCTCGTGCCCACAGAGCTGGTAGGAACATCAATGGGATTCATAGACACGGTCATGGATATCGGACAGACACTGGGTCCAATAATAAGCGGAATAATACTTGGAGTGAGCTTAGCATACGGTTTTCAGTACATTCTTGTCTTTCTCGCGTTAGGGCTCGTACTGCTCGCAACGGGAGTAGTCTTTGCCCTGTCAAGACTCGTTATGCCAAGCAAACATTGAATTTGAAGAAACAAGAGGCCCAAAATGACCGACAAGGTTGTCACTCATCTTCGTTTCAGAAAAGTCTCAACGCTAGAACACTTGGCGCTGAATCTGCGCAATTTCAACATCTTTAGAAGAGGTGATTCTGGAAAAGCTATCATGTTCTTTGGAACCTCCAAGTTCTTCACTTGGCTCATTGCCATACCCTACATCATTTCATCGGAGCTAGTTTTCCTCAGAACCACTCGCTTTTATGCCACTATTGAGGATCAAGTGGCAGGCATCCTCGTTCTTCGCGAAGAACAAGATATTTTGTACGTAAGCGACCTAGGCGTCGCACCTGAATATCGAGGACACGGAATAGCAACTGCTATGCTCAATTATTGCACCAAGATCGCAAGGACAATAAGCAAAAGCTGGCTTGAACTCTCGGTATTGAAAACCAACACGCCTGCTAGGTGCCTGTATGAGAAGACGGGTTTTGTTCAAAAAGAAAACAGACGGTGGTCGTTTGTTCTCCGCAAAAAAGTCAGCTAGGACTGTAACTCGGTCTTAATCGCACACTAACCAAAGAACCCACCAAATCAACCATTCGCTTCACGCAAAGCTCTATTCTGCAGTTCCCCTAATCAGATTTTTCCCACGTCACAAAAGCGCCGCAAATAAGAAAGTCTTAAACACCTTTCGATTTGGCTAGAACTGAACCTCTTTCAGCAAGAAAGACTCACCTTGAGGGGTTCATTTATGTTTAATCGTGTCTATGTCAACGTGTTGTTTCTCGGTTTCTTTCTGATAAATTCAACATTGTTGTAAGAAGGTTTTAAATAAGCAAACACTAGATACAGCGTTCGCTTCGCTTGTGAAACACTAACGACTTGCGGAGCGCACAAATGGTGATCGAGTGAAGTGTCCGTACTGCGGTTCCGAGAACCTAAAAACGCTTGAA
>Ga0315288_10013423_pt1 | contig 10258 bp, 8 predicted proteins | sample YL17G11_20_MG_FD_203454 | JGI IMG/M metagenome (GOLD analysis project Ga0315288, IMG submission 203454) | Sediment microbial communities from Yellowstone Lake, YNP, Wyoming, USA - YL17G11_20 | ecosystem: Environmental > Aquatic > Freshwater > Lake > Sediment | place: USA: Wyoming | collected... | reverse complement strand
GCAGTAATCCTTCGACCGCGAATTATCCGCGGTTCGATTATCTCCGGCCCAGCGCCATTCAATTACACCACTCACACTAATGGACCTCCGCATGGGGCGCAAGTGGAAAATGTCGCTGTAGTGTTAGGGACACCTTCACCAGATTGTGGACCCTATCACAGAAATGGGCGGCTTGCACTGGAATGTACGATCCCACACCTGTACCCGGGACGAACCTGCCCGCGGCCGCATTCGCCTGGGACATAATGGAGTTATATTGGGTCGGGGCAAATCCCGCATTCAAGCGCACGCCCTGCGGAACCACGCTTGCGTTCAGAGGGAAGTGCTACCAGGCGGGGGCCATGAACTACGCCATGTGGGGTCTTATGCACCTGCTTTGTCACACCAAGTTCGATCCGGCGTTCCCCAACCCCACCAATCCGAGCCTATGGGGCCTCCGCATCGCACTCACAATAGCTCTAGGGTGGAAACTGATGCAGGGTGATTCTATCGCGAACGATACGGTTTATCAAGCACTGGGTTTCACAATCTTCGGCTATTCCGGCCTCCTCTGGACCCGACCGACATCAAGGTGCAGGGTCACGGGAAGGATCTCCAGGAATCTCGCGTTCCATTGGGCTTGGGAACCATCCAAACCACGGCCCATCCCGAGCCCCAATTGGGGAATCAAGTAGACGTGCAGCGCCACACTTCGCGCGCGATCAATGCGGACACCCAGCATATGGATTGTTCTGGCGATAGCGGTAGTTCTCGTCCTTTGTGCGATTGTGCCTCACCGGTTTCGGCCACGTCGACCGTTCTCTATTGCAGTAACGGAGAATCTATTGCGTGAACTCAGAAGAACGACCGATCCCGTGCAACTGCAAGAGTGGGCGGCGAGCATCCTTGCGCGGGAGAAGTCAACGACCAATCTGGCGTACGGGGAATTGCCCAAAGAACTACGAGCGATGCAACCTGCAGCGAGTTGTTGTGTCCTAGTGGGAACGGCGGCTACCAACAGTTGTGTGGTCGTCTATTGGGGTAGCGGGCTTGCCGGTTCCTGGGGTCTTGCGATCGGCCAGCCGGGTTTCGTCCCGTCACAACTCGGTGCTGCTCACCTGATAAAGTGGCAGGATGGCCTCTATGTGTACTATTCCAGATGACGACGGTGTGCCGAGCGAGTGCGAGGAGTGCGCTTAGCCCTCAACTGGACCGCATTTGGTGCATGCATGGATAGCGGTCAGCCGGCCGGCGTTATTCCACCCTCGAGCTGGCTGTGGATATCGTGAGCGACCCAATGGCCTTCCCGAATGCGGACTCGATTTGCGTCTTAATCCCGGTGCACAACCAACCAGAGTATCTGTACCGCGCCTTGGCCAGCGTGGTCTGGCAGGTGGGGCCCGAGGATGAGATTATCGTGGTGGACGACGCATCGGAGGACCTGTCCTTGACCGAACCGGCCTGGGAGTTCAAAAGCCGCGTGCTGTGGCTGCGGAACCCGGCCCGGCGCGGCGTCTCATACAGCCGCAACCTCGGCATCCGCCGTTCGCGGGCACAGTGGATCAAGTTCCTGGACGCTGACGATGTTCTGTCTCCATTCGCCATTGATCTAGTGCGGCGGGCGCAACCGCCGATCGCGGAACATATCCAAGTGGTGGCCGGAGGGTGCCACCGCATTGTTGATCACCGGTACTGCGACTACCTCTGCGACACGCAGGCCAGCCTGTTGCGGATCAAAGAGGCCATCCCAATGTTGCCCAGCGCGGTCTTTGTGCGCCGTTCGGCCCTGCTCGAAGTCGGGACGTTCGACGAGCGAATTGATCACGAGGAGGATTGGGATCTTTGGTTCCGCCTGCATGAACGCTATGGGCTTTCGGCTTTCGCGACTACCACGGCCCCCGTCTGCTACTACTGGATTGACAACGAGGAGCGGCGCCAGAAGCATCGGGAAGCAAAGGTAGAGGGGATACCGGTTCGGGATTACTTCCGCCAGCGTTACGGCGCCACGCCAATGGGCTGAGCGCAGTTCTGACCATGAACGAAGACGTCGCTAAGCTCTACTCTCCCGTCATTCGTGAGCACGCGAACCAACCGCGGAACTGCCATCGCTTGGGTGACGCGAATCGGTGCGCCTGGAGCAAGAACCCGCTCTGCGGCGACTGCGTGACAATCTATTTGCGAGTCCAAGGCGGAATGATTCAGGAAGCGGCATTCGAATCGTTTGGCTGCGCCCTATGCCGTGCGTCGGCGTCGCTGCTAACTGAGGCTGTAAAGGGGTTGTGTGCCGTAGAGGCATCTGAACTGGTCATGGCGGTGGAAACGATGGTTGCGGAGGGCGACTCAAGTGTTTGTCGCGAAGGGGAACTGGCGGCGTTGGTCGGTGTCCACGAGTTTCCGGGGCGGATCAAGTGTGTACTTCTGCCCTGGCGCACATTGCTGGACGCAGTTCAACCGGAGATAAGGAGATAGGGACGGGTCGCCGCGCCGAAACGCCTTCGTCTGGAATCCGGGAAGTTAGCCGAGCCTGGTAGCAGTGCCGACGACGAAGGATGGCCAACCGAAGATGACTAGTCTTGGTTTCTCTGATTATCGGCGGTCAAACTGCGGCGGCAGGCGTTGCGGGCGCGACCATCCTGATCTGCCAAAGCCGCACGGACCCCTGGACAGAACGCGTGGCCGGGCTCGTAGCCGCACTTGCGCCAGGGCTGCCACTTTGCCAGACTTCCTCGCACAATTTGGCTTGAGCCATTCCTGATGAAGACGACCCCAATCACCACCACGTGTGTCACGGCTGCCCTGCTCTGGTTGTCCACCCCCGCCGGCTCCTCCCGCGCCGACGACGGGATGTGGCTCTACAACGCGCCGCCCCGGGCGCTGCTGAAGGAGCGGTACGGCTTCGAACCCACCGATGCCTGGCTCGATCACCTTCAGAAGTCGTCCGTGCGGTTCAACAGCGGCGGCTCCGGATCGTTCGTCTCGGAGGACGGCCTGATCATTTCGAACCACCACGTCGGCGCCGATGCCCTCCAGAAGTTCGGCGACGCGGACCACAACTACCTGCGCGACGGCTTTCACGCCCGCACGCTGGCCGAGGAGAAGCGGTGCCTGGACCTCGAGCTCAACGTGCTGATGGAGACCGAGGATGTCACCGAGCGCGTGAACGCCGCCGTGAAACCGGACCTGTCCTCCGAGCAAGCGTTCGAGGCACGCCGCGCCGCCATGGCCGGGATCGAGAAGGAATCGCTCGACCGCACCGGGATGCGGAGTGACGTGGTCACTCTCTACCAGGGCGGCCAGTACCACCTCTATCGCTTCAAGAAATACACCGACGTCCGCCTCGTCTTCGCGCCCGAGCAGCAGATCGCCTTCTTCGGCGGCGATCCGGACAACTTCGAGTATCCGCGCTACGACCTCGATATCTGCCTCTTCCGCGCCTACGAGAACGGCCAGCCGGCCGAGGTCAAACACTACCTCGAGTGGAGCGCCCGTGGCGCCGCCGACAATGAACTGGTTTTTGTCTCCGGCCATCCGGGCCGCACCAGCCGCTTGTTCACCGTCGCCGAGCTGGAATACCTGCGCGACGTCCGCCTGCCCTACACCCTGAAGCGCTTCAAGACGCTCGAAGTCCTCCTGACCGCCTACAGCGCTCGCAGCGAGGAAAACGCCCGGCGCGCCAAAGACTCGCTGTTTGGTGCGCAGAACAGCCGCAAGGCCTACGACGGTGAGATGGCCGGCATCCTCGATCCGGAGCTCTTGCACGGCAAACGCGCCGTGGAACAGAAGCTGCGCCAGACCGTAGCCGCCCGTCCCGACCTCAAGGAAACCCAGGCCGCCTGGGAACAGATCGAGCAAGCCCAGCGCATCATCGCCCAGAACGCCCTGCCCTTTAATCTCCTCGAAGCCGGCCACGCCTTCAACAGCGAGCTCTTCGACATCGCCCGCACCCTTCTCCGCGCCGCCGAGGAACGCCCCAAGCCGAACGCGGATCGCCTCCGCGAATTCGGCGACGCCGGCCGCGAATCGCTCGAGTTCCAGCTCTTCTCCGACAAACCGATCTACGACGACTTCGAACAGCTCACGCTGGCTGACTCGCTCGAGTGGATGATCGTGAACCTCGGCTACAACCATGAACTGGTCCAACGCGTCCTCGCCGGCAAATCACCGCGCCAACGCGCCGCCGAGCTGGTCCAGGGCACCAAGGTCAAGACGGTGGACTTCCGCAAGCAGCTCTATCAAGGCGGCGGGTCGGCCGTCGATGCTGCTCGCGACCCGATGATCGAACTTGCGCGCTCGGTGGATGCGGAGGCCCGAGCCGTGCGCAAGATCATGGAGACGCAGGGCGAGACGAAACAGCAGGCCCACGCCCGGATTGCCAAAGCCCGATTGGCGGTGGAAGGGACGAGCACCTATCCCGATGCGACGTTCACGCTCCGCCTCTCCTTCGGCCCGGTGAAGGGTTACGAAGAGAGTGGGAAACGGGTCCCGTTCCAGACCACGTTCGCCGGCCTTTACCAGCGGTCGGCGGAACACGGCAACCGGCCGCCCTTTGACCTTCCTCAGCGCTGGGTCAAACGCAAGGGCAAGCTCGACCTGAGCACGCCGCTGAACTTCGTGTGCACGGCCGACATCATCGGCGGCAACTCCGGCAGCCCGGTCGTCAACCGCAACGGGGAATTCGTGGGCATCATCTTCGACGGGAACATCCAGTCCCTCGTCGCCGACTTCGCCTACACCGAGGTGCAAGGGCGGGCGGTGTCCGTCAGTTCGCCGGGGATCGTGGAAGCGCTGCGCAAGGTCTATGATGCAAAGGCCCTCGCGGAGGAACTGACCCGCGGCAAGCGGAAAGGCTAGTGCACTGGCAAGAGAGTTTCGAGGGAACGCGGCCGGGCATCCGGTCTCGCGACCAGCGCTTTGCGTCTTGGACTGCGGCAGATCTCTGCCGCTTTTCAAACGGCTCTCGCCTCCCTCGATACGCCGTGCCATCCTGCGGCCATGCTCGAAGGCCGTCCACCGTGGCCTCACGCGCCTGGTCAAATAGCCCTCCAACTGACCAAGCTCAGGGCCTGCCGGTGCCAACGGGATTCAGATTCTCTTGGAGCTGCGGGCAAGGCTGGGGAATTCCATTATGAGATGATGGCAGCAGAAATCTTTTGGATATGGCTTGCCTTTCTCAACCTGCCGTTGGTGATCCGACGTTTTGTGGTGTCGCCCCCAAGAATCTTGGTGAGCCGTCAGGCGACACGGAATCTTTGGGCAAGGTTGCCGAAGACTATCTCCGGTTTCCCTGAAAGCAAATAGGCAAGCATGGCGCCCTCGCTTGAGAAAGGCGCGTAGCGACAAGTGAGGAATTCATTCTTCAGGTCTTTGATGTATTCGCCAACATCGCCGTCTGTTTCGAGGACCTTCGCCTCCAGAGGCCACATGATTCGTTCATCGGCGCGCAAGACATAGGCCAGATCGTATTCGGGGGGTTGTCCGCGCGACTTCATTGTCTCGCGTTCCCGTGGACTGTGTTGAACGTCATAAGGCTCATCGCCAGACATCACCTTTCGGATTCGCAGTTCCAACAACTGGGTGATGCTTCGCTCCAAATCTCTCCGGTCAAATCTTGATGGAGGTTCGGACGATAGCAAATCATAACCTTGCCAAACAGATGCGAGAAGGTTCGCCGACTGGTTGGCGCACCAGCGTCCGGCTAAAGAGACAAATTCTGGCGGCACCGAATGGCCGGTCACGCAGGCCTCCTGCGCTTGATCGTTGGAATAGGTTTCGGTTCTGGATCGGATTCTGCGCCTTTGCCGAAACGCATCACTTCGACAAGCATGTCCTTGCTTGTGTTGCACGCCTCGGTTTGCCAACTCAAGAAATCTGCGGCGACTTCATCTGCGTCGTGCAGTCCCATGCTCCTCGTCCAGTAGCGGCAGGCATCGGGCTTGAGAATGAAGACCGTGGGAACTTTTCCTCGGTGATCGTAAATGCGAGCGACGCGCTGATGATAGACGTTTCCGGTTTTGGTTTTTTGGCCCTTCAGCCACGTCTTGTTCAGGCTTTCCAACTCTGCCAGCAACTCTGGAGCGTCCAGTGGCACCACCCGAACCGACGGTGTCGTGGCCTGATCGAGTTGGAACGTAACCAGCCGAAACGGTAATAGATCGGAGCCTTTCTCCTGAAAGATGGTTGCTGAAATCTGCTTGTCGCGACCAAACCCTGCCTTGAGGACGCGGATGAAGTATTCGCAGTACTGCCGAAGCTGTGGTTCTTGGGTGGACTTCTCCTGCCTCTTGGTACGCAAACGACCGGGAGAAGCTTCGTCACCCTTGAAATCAGGGAGGGTGACGTTGAACAAGTCCTCAACCAGAACCCATTCGGCATCTTTGAAAGCGAATGCCTCTTTCGCGCGCAGATCGGTCTGTTCGAGACTAGTAATGCCGCTGAGAAGCCCGGGCCGAGGCTCTGGAATGGGAATGCGCAGAAACTCTTCGACCAAAGGTTCGGGGCGGTAAGAGGCGAAGCGACTGCTGGTCAGCAGAAGGGAATAGACTGCAAGAACACTATTGAAGCTCAAACACGCCGCTTCGAGCAATTCTTCTCGCTCGCGAGACGCGTGAATCGTGATGTAGCTTTGGGTGCATAACGCTCCCCTTCCCGAAGTCGCTCTGGTGAGCACGGCCCTGAACCGTCCCACTGCCTTCTGCCAGCCTTGCTTGACGATCAACTGTGGCAATTCGAACGCCCGAAAGTCGGTAGAATCTCGCGAATGTGCGCGAGGGTCGTCGAACGTGGCAAGTTGGTCGGCCTCCAGAAACAGCGAGTTTTCATCGGGCAGACTGTCCGCAGTCAAAATTCGGCACCTCCGGAGATCCTCGTGAACCTTTGCGCGGTCTCCGAAGATGATGCCTTCGCGAGTAATGATATCACCAGAAGCTTCGAATTCCGCCAAGTTCCGCAACCGTCGAAGTCTTCGGATGAAAGCGAAGTCCCGTGAATTCCCCCACAGCAGAGCTGACCACACTTCAGCATCAACCGCCGCGTCCTCTGGGTGGATCATTTTTGTGTCGTGTGGATCAATAATGATGTCGAACTCGTCCCTGTTATCTTCGGCCAATTTCGGGCTAGTGTAGAGAAGACGTTCGCCAGTTGGTGGCGTCGGGCTGAATATGACCACGCAGGGTGGAGAGACAGCCTTTTGAGTTGCACCTGTCTTGCGATTGAAAAGTTCGAACCGCAATGCGGACAGGTTGACCACCTCCTCGACGTTAAAGGTCGTGAAGAATTTCTCTCGGAATGCTGAAAACTGGCCACTGCGGTTGAACAACAGGGCGCTAGCCGATTGGAGCATGGCCACCTTGCCATCCGGCTTCGTCAAGGCAGCGGCCTTCGGCAAGAACAGCGTTCCGATGCCTTTATACGCAACCGGCCAGTTGTGGTCTTTGTCGTTGGCCCAGTCCTTCGCCTCTTTCGTCAGCAACTCCTCACCCCAAGGGGCGTTGCCAACCACCAAGTCATAGGTGCCAGCATCCTCTTTCGTGCGGAAACCAACCTGGTTTTCACAGAAAAAGTCAGCGTTGATAAGCCGCCGGTCGCGCATCTGAGGGAAGCGGACTTGAGTCCAGTAGTGCTTCGGGTCTAGTTCGTCGCACATGGCGAGGTAGAGACTGAAGGAGGCGACGCGGACGGCGTGCGGGTCTTTATCTACGCCAAACAGGTTGTTCTCGAGAAGTCCGCGCAAAGTATCCGCGCGTAAATCCTGGCCGGGATTGGCCTTCTTCCAGCGATGAATCAGACGCTGGAACGCTTTTACTAGAAACACGCCTGAGCCACAGGCGGGGTCAAGCACCTTGAGGTCCCACTGGTCGCCATCCCACGGGAGCGCGCGATCAAGCGTGAAGTCCACAAGGTGCGGCGGTGTGTAGTAGATGCCACCCTTGCGGGCACGTTCGCTGACGAACGCTTCGTAGATGCTGCTGATGAATTCCAGCGGGATGGCGTCGAAGGCATACTCGCGCCAGAGGCGGAACTGGTTTCGGGGCATTTCAAGCCTGCCGCTGACGAACTGCTCCAGGACTTCCAAGTGCCGTGGTTTGACCAATCGCTTCTCCTCCTGCCAGGCCTCCTCACGCTCCGCTTCCGTGTTACCTTTGCCGGGAAACAAGTCGCCGTTGAAGCGTTCGTTGAGCCAGTAACACAGGCGGTAACTCTCGTTGTAGTTGGCAAGGATGCTCGCGAAGTTCTCGTGTTTGTTCTTGAGCACGTCTTCGTTGTGCAATCGTTCCAGTGTGCCAGCATTCAGCGCGGCCTTGCCGGTGGAGTCTTTCCGGTCGAAAAGAAACTGGATGAAGATGACGCGAGCGAGGAGGTCGTGGCAGGCATCATCATTATCCAACCCCTTTTCGCGCAACGCCTGCCTCACAAAACGGAGGTTTTCCAGAAGGAGTTGGTCGGCGCGCCGGTCACGACGAAAATGAGAGGCGTTGTCTTTGAAAAATTGTCCGGAAACCAAGTTGACCCAATGGAGGGCTTGAGCCGCACGTGTCGAAAGGCTGCCGCGCTTGGCCAGTTCAGAGCTTGAAAGCTCATGCAGGGCGGAGGGCGGCAGCAGTTCTTCACTTGGTGGTTCGCAACAAGTCCATGCCCGCAGCAAGTGCGGTTCAACCGTCACGAGCATTGGGCAACGAGAGAAGTTCCAAGCGAGTTTCTGCATCTCGCGGAGCGTCTGGTCTGTGATACTCCGCTGGAACTCACAGACCACAGCCAAGGGTGGTTCCGTGGCCGAAGTGGCCGGATTTGGGGAAAGGATTCCGACGCGAACTCCAGCGCCGTCAGGTTGGCGGGCCAGGGTGCCACCAATTTTGGCTTGAGCGAGACGTGCAAAGACCTGAGCGCCCTCGCCAGAGGGCTTCAGGATCTCGTCGCGCGACGGCCAGCCGAGTTTCTGATGGGCCAGTTCAAGCGACATAGGTCAAACTGTTTTCCGAGCGACGCACTTGCTTTGAACCTTTTCGGTTTTCTGCCACATCACAGGAGGTTTTGCAATCGTTCATTGTTCGGTCCATGCGCAGGATTCTCGCAGAGGGGGTTGGTCAAATGCGGTCCAACCCGGAGCCGACAAGTTGGTCCCTTCTCACCTTCATCCGACGCGGCGTGCGTAGTTCGCGCTCTCTGGGGAGCTTGCCGCGCAGTTCCTTCAGTAGCGTGGGGACGAGTCCGTATTCGGCCATCCGCGATTTCTACGACATTGATTTCGCCGTCCGGAGGCTGGGCATCCCGCCGGGAGACCCCGCACTCATCCGGCTGGTGCGGCAGAAGCTGGCGGTGCCGGGCAATCGGCTTGCGGACGTCTCAGATCAGCGATTGCCGGCGCTGACGCGGCGCGTGGGGGCGCGATTGGAGCCGGTGTTGCATGAGGCTGACCTGGCGGGGTTCGAGTTGGATCGGACTTCCGGAATCGTGGTGAAGACTGCTGAAACGGTGATTGGCACGGGGCACGGAGCCTCCCGCACCCCCCCACGTCTTCACCTGGAATCCCTGGGTCTCAGTACGGCAGGGGGAAGCGGGCGGTGAGTTCGCGCACGCGCTGCCGGACCTGGTGGGCGGTTTCGACATTCTTCAGGTCGAGCAACACTTCGCTGATCATGTCGGCGATGGCCGCCATCTCGGGCTCCTTCATGCCCCGGGTCGTGACGGCGGGCGTGCCGAGCCGGATGCCACTGGCCTGGAAGGGCGACCGGGTCTCGAACGGGATGGTGTTCTTGTTGACGGTGATGCCGGCCTCGTCCAGGGCGATCTGACATTCCTTGCCGGTCACGCCGCGCGCCCCCACGTCCACCAGCATCAGGTGGTTGTCCGTGCCGCCGCTGACAAGGCGGTAGCCGTTGCGTTTCATCCCCTCGGCCAGCGCCTGTGCGTTGTTGAGGATTTGCTGCTGATACGCCTTGAAGCCCGGCTGCAGGGCTTCCTGGAAACAAACGGCCTTCGCCGCAATCACGTGTTCGAGCGGCCCACCCTGGATGCCGGGGAACACCTGGGAGTCGATCTCCTTCGCGTATTTCTCCGCGCACAGAATCAGCCCGCCGCGCGGTCCACGCAACGTCTTGTGCGTGGTGGTCGTGACGAAATCAGCGTGGCCCACGGGGCTGGGATGGAGGCCCGTGGCCACCAGGCCCGCGATGTGCGCGATGTCGGCCAGCAGCAATGCCCCGACTTCGCGGGCGATCTCGCCCATCCGCTGGAAATCAATGATCCGTGGATACGCGCTGGCGCCGACCGTGATCATCTTCGG
>Ga0315288_10013422_pt1 | contig 10258 bp, 5 predicted proteins | sample YL17G11_20_MG_FD_203454 | JGI IMG/M metagenome (GOLD analysis project Ga0315288, IMG submission 203454) | Sediment microbial communities from Yellowstone Lake, YNP, Wyoming, USA - YL17G11_20 | ecosystem: Environmental > Aquatic > Freshwater > Lake > Sediment | place: USA: Wyoming | collected... | reverse complement strand
CCGCCCCGTCACCGCCGTCGCTGTCACCCCTGATGGCAAACGCGCCCTCTCCGCTTCTTACGACAACACCCTCAAGATTTGGGACCTCCACTCCGGTACCGAACTACGAACCCTCAAAGGGCATACCAGCTCCGTCACCGCCGTCGCTGTCACTCCCGATGGCAAACTCGCCCTCTCCGCTTCTTACGACAACACCCTCAAGATTTGGGACCTCCACTCCGGTACCGAACTACGAACCCTCAAAGGGCATACCAGCGCCGTCAACGCCGTCGCTGTCACACCCGATGGCAAACTCGCCCTCTCCGCCTCATGGGACAACACCCTCAAGATTTGGGACCTCCACTCCGGTACCGAACTACGAACCCTCAAAGGGCATACCCACTCCGTCACCGCCGTCGCTATCACCCCCGATGGCAAACTCGCCCTCTCCGCCTCTTACGACAACACCCTCAAGATTTGGGACCTGAACACCGGCCGGGTGATTGCCGGCTTCACCGCCGATGCCCCGCTCTGGTCATGCGCCGTCGCGCCCGACGGCCGCACCATCGTCGCTGGCGACGATGGCGGACATGTCCATTTCTTGCTACTAACCCTGCCCGATACCCGCCCGTTATCGGTACATCGTCCCCCCTAATGCCCGCCCTGTTCCCATCCGATACCCATAAATAGTGATTCACCAGCCCTGGAGGGCCTTATGCGCATAACCACCAATCTCACCAGCATTTCAAACAACTCCCACCGGCTCGCGCGGGCCATCGCCGGCGCCGCCGCCGGTTGTGTCATCGCCGCCATCGTCCTTCTCTTCTTCGCCGCCATGCTCCGCTGGGCCGACCTCCTCCGCGCCTGGCCGGCCAGCGTCGGCGTCGGCGCCCTCTTCGGCTTCCTCGTCGGCCTGCTGCAATCCCGCCCGCAATTATCGGACGCCCGCTTCGGCGAGTGCCCCATGACCGGCGATCGCCCGCCGTCGTGGTAAGCCGCCCCTATCGCGCCAGCAGCCGCCGGAACTCCCGAGCTGATGCGGCGTCAGACCAGTTGGATCACCCACAGGTAGTAATGGCTGTGTCGTCAGCCACTTGCGTGTATAATCCGCGCGGGTCGAGAAATGTCGGTCGAAATGGGAGGCTGCAGATGAGCCGATTGGATACACACGTCGCGGTTGTGCAGCGCAGGCTGGCGCTGGTGACGTTCGTCGAGTGGCTGGCGGCGTCGGGCTTTGTGCTGGGGGCGCTGGCGCTGCTGACGGTGCTTTTCGAGCGAGCGACGCAGATCGGACTGCCGCCGAGATCGCTGTGGATCGGGGCGGGGCTGGCGGTGCTCGTGGCGGGCGTGATGACGGTGATCAACCGGCCCAGCCGCCAAGGCGCGGCGGTGGCGATCGATGAGAAGCTGTCGCTCAAGGAGAAGTTCAGCACGGCATTGTGCGTGCGGCAGTCGCGGGACCCGTTCGCGCAGGCGGTCGTGCTGGATGCGGAGAAGACGGCCGAAAAGGTGCATCTCCAGGGACAGTTCCCGGTGCGATTTCCGCGGATGGGGTATGCGACGGTCGCGGTGGCGTTGTTGGCGTTGCTGGCAACGCTGGTGCCGCAGATGGATCTGTTGGGGAAAGAGAAACGCGCCGAAGCGCGTCGAGTAGAGGAGCTGAAGATCGCGCAGGCGAAGGACATCATCAGGGAGACGATCGCGAAGGTGGAGTCGATGCCGCTTTCGGTGCGCAACAACGAAGAGGTTCGCATCGCCAAGGAGCATCTGGCCGATCTGGTGAAGCATCCGATGCCCGATCCGCAGGTTGCGGCACGGCGGCGGATGGAACTGCTGGGGAAGGCCGACGAGGCGATGAAGAAACAGATGGAGGCGAGCAAAGCGTTCGCGCAGTCGCAACGGAACGCCACGATGTTCCGGTCGATGAGCCCGCCGGTGGATGCGAAGGGCCCGGTGGCCGATGCCCAGCGCGAGATTGCGAAGGGCAGCTTCAGGGAGGCGGCCGAGGACCTCAAGAAGGCCGTGGAGAGCTTCAAGGACATGTCGGTGAAGGACAAGCAGGCCGCGGTGGAGCAGCTTCAGAAGATGGCCGACCAGTTGGCGGCGATGTCGCAGGACCAGCGGCAGGAGCAGAAGCTGGCGGGCGCATTGAAGCAGATGGGCGTGAAGGAAGACGAGATCAAGAAGGCACAGGAGCTGATTGAGAAAGCGGCGATGGGGGACAAGAAGGCCCAGCAGCAGATTCAGCAGGCGATGCAGCAGATGGCGCAGCAGATGAACAACGGGCAGGGCGCCAATCCGCAACAGCAGCAGCAGATGCAGAAGGCCGTGCAACAGGCGATGCAGGGAGCGAACGCGCAATGCCAGGCCGGCCAGATGGCGCAAGCCGCGCAGGCGATGGCGAAGGCGATGCAGCAGATGCAGGCGGGCGGGAACCAGGCCGGCCAGCAGATGGCGGGCGCGCAGCAGCAGATGAAGGATCTGCTGGGGCAGTTGGAGGCGATGCAGCAGGACGCGGAGGCGATGGCGGCGGCGCAGAAGGCGTTGCAGGACGCGATGGCGCAGGCCGGGGGAGAATGCAACGGCAATGGTGAAGGCGAGGGGGACAAGCTTGGACCCGGGGGGAAGGGCGAGTGGGCGGAGGGGGATCCTGACCAGTTCGGCAGAGGCCAGGGCGGCCCGGGGATCGGTTGGGGAGGGCGGGGCGACAAGAACGTGGCGCCGTCGGGCTTTAAGCAGGAGCGATCGCCAACGCACTATGACCCCAAGGGCGAGCACCTTGCGAGCATGATGGTGAAGGACAGGTCGGTGCGTGGCGAGTCGAAGGCGGAGTTGGCCAAGGTCGCCGAGGCCGCACAGGCTGAAGAGGGGGAGGATATCGACGATTCGGTGGTGGATCGGCGATCGCAGCAGGTCAAGCTCGAGTATTTCCGGGTGATCGGCGAGGAAGCCAAGAAGTGATGCCCTGATGCGCGGCCAGCGGCGTGTCGCAAGCCGGCAAGGGCGGGAGTTCTGTCCATGCACAGATGCTGGCCTCTGGTCGTTCTGGGGGTTGTGATCTGCTGGATTCCGATGGGATGCAAGAAGGAGGCGGGGGGGGCGCGCGGGGAGGTGGTGCTGTACACGAGCGTTGATGAGCCGGTGGCGCGGCCGATCATCCAGCGATTCGAGCAGGTCAGCGGGTTGAGAGTGATCGTGAGGACGGATACGGAGGCGACGAAGTCAGTCGGCCTGGCTGACAAGCTGGAGGCTGAGAAAGACAACCCCCAGGCGGACGTCTGGTGGGGCAACGAGGTTTTCCACACGATCCGGCTGGCGGATCGCGGGGTGCTGGCGGGGTATGAATCGCCGTCGGCCGGGAAGATCCCCGCGATGTACAAGGACCCTCAGGGCCGCTGGGCGGCGACCGCTTTGAGGGCGCGTGTGATCGCGCGCACCACCGCGGCGCCGGGCAGCGAGAGCGCCGCGAGAGCCGCTTCCATCCTTGATCTGGTCAAGCCGGAGCTGAAAGGGAAGGTGTGCATGGCCTCCCCGAAAGTCGGAACGACCTCGGGGCACATGGCGGCGTTGTATACGCTGTGGGGGCCGGCGAAGGCCGAGCAGTTCTTCCACGACCTGAAGGCCAATAATGTCAAGCTGCTGGGCGGCAACGCGGTGGTGGCGGAGTATGTGGGGCAGGGGCAGATGTGGGCGGGGCTGACGGACAATGATGATGTGGACTCGGCGAGGCGCGAGGGAGGGAAACTGGAGACGGTGCTCCCCGATCAGGGCGACGGTCAGATCGGCACACTGACGATTCCGTGCACGGTGGGGCTGGTGGCCGGCTGCAAGCGGCCCGATGCGGGGAAGAAACTCGTGGATTTCCTGCTCTCGCAGGAGGTGGAGAAGAGCCTGCTGGGCGCGAAGTTCGCGCGGTTTTCCGTGTTCGCAGAGGGCGGTCCGGACCAGGTGAAGGCGATGGACGTCGATTATCGTCAGGTCGCGGCCAACGTGCGGGCGGCGGTGGAGATGAGCTTGAGGGTGTTGGAAGGACGAGAATGACGGCGCTATGGGCTTTTGATCTGGGATTTGCGATCTGGTAATACGCGGGGTGAGGAGTGACTGGACGGATCGGCGACTGGGGCTCGGCGCCACGTTCCGATGGCGTATGCTGGTCGCCCGTGCTAGTGGTCCGTCATGGATGATCTGGTGGGTGCCACTGGCGGCTTGTCCGCCAGTGCTCCTCAGCGAGGGCACTGGCAGCAAGCTGCCAGTGGCACCCAGGCCATCAATTCAAGAGTGACGGACCACTAGGTTGGAGCGCGCAATCGCAAACCAGAGACCCAAAACCGGGAATGCAGCGAGGCTTCTGGCGGCCGTGCCCCTGTGGCTGATCATCGGGCTGTGCTGTCTACTGCCGATGGTGTGGATGGCGATGCAGGTGGCCCAGACGCCGAGCATGCTCCTGGGCGTGCGATGGTCTTCATTCCGGGCGGCACTGCTGGGCAGGACGCTGCTGTACAACGGCGTGGTGGCGGTGTTGGCGACGGCGATGGCCTTGCCGGCGGCGATCGTGGTGGGGCGGGGGCGCGGCTGGCTGGCGCGAGGGCTGACGTTGTTGCTGCCGCTGGCGTTGGTGGTGCCGTCGATCGTCTACACCTATGGCTGGATGCAGGTTTTCCGGCTGCTGGGGCTGACGTTCGACCCGGCCGGTGCGGCAGACGTGGCGCGGTGCGTGTGGGTGCTGGCGAGCTGGCTGTGGGCGCTGCCGGCGGCGCTGATCGGGCTGTCGTTGCGGTTCATGGACAGCCAGGTGCAGCAGCAGGGGATGCTTGATGGCGTGCTGTGGCGAGTGACGGGCAGGCAGCTCATCGGGCCGATCGTGGCATCGATGTCGCTGGTGATGGTGCTGGCGGCGCAGGAATTCGTGGTCTACGAGCAGACGGGGATCAGCGTGATCGCGACGGAGATACGGACCGTGTTCGAGACGGGCTCGCTGGGCCTGTCCAGCGAGGCGATCACGGGCGTGCTGGTCGGGTCGGGGCGGGGCGCGATCGAGCAGGGCGAGCGGGCGGCGGCGGCTGTCGCGACGGCGTTGCCGCTGCTGGCGATCGTCGCGTGCCTGTCGCTGCTGGCGATGTCGAATCTCAAGGGCGTTTCATCCGAAGGCGGCGAGGCGGGGAACTGGCCGCGTACGCTCGACGCGCCCGTGTGGGCGATCGGGTTGGGCTACCTGATGGTGCTGGTGGCGTTGGGTGTTCCGACGGCGGCGTTGGGGGTGTCGATGAAGCGGGCGTTCGACCCGGCACATAGCTGGAACGTGCTGGGTCCGCAGGTGACGGGGTCGTTGCTGATCGGGCTAGCCAGCGCGGTGGCGGCGTGGGTCGTCGCGGGTCTGGCGTGCCTGTCGCGTGCGCGGTGGCTGCTGGGGGTGGCGCTGGTCAGTTTCCTGATTGGGGGGGAACTTCTGGGCATTGCGAACATCCGTATATACAATCGGACCGCGCCTTGGCCGCTCAGCTCCGTTCGTGTCTCCGGGAACGACCTGTTTGGCTGGATCTACAACAACGCACCGGTGATGGTGATCGCGTACATCGGCCGGTTCGGGTGGCTTGCGTTGCTGGCCGCGGACGCAAGCTGGTCGAGGCCGATGCGGGATCTGCGGGCGATGGCAGCGGTGGATGGGGCAGGCCTGTGGCGGACGGCGGTGCACGTGATCTGGCCGGTGACTTGGCCGATTCTGGCGGCGTCGGCTTTGCTGGTGATGTTGCTGGCGATGACGGAGGTTCCTGCGACGGTGCTGCTTTCGCCGCAGCGGCCGCAGATGCTGATGCCTATGCTGATGACCTGGGTCCACAACCTTCGTTACGATGACATGCTGGAGGGCTCGCTCCTGCTGATGGGGGTGGTGTTCCTAGTGGGGAGCTTGACGTTGGCGCTGGTGTGGCTGGGGATCAGGCTGGTCGCGGCTCTGCGAGGGGGAGGCGTGCGGTTCATCGGATCGTCTGTAGCGAGGAGTGTCATCTTCATAGGGCCGGGCGTGGTGCTCGCGGGCGGATGCGGCAATGGAACACAGCCCGAGGAGGTCTGGGGCGCAACCGGAACGGGCAAAAGCCAGACCGTCTACCCGCGCGGCATCTGCTACTCGAGGTTCGACGATACGTTCTTCGTGGTCGACCGTCTGGCCCGGGTGCAGCGTCTGGATGACCACGGCAAATGGCTCAATGAATGGCGGATGCCGGAGTTCCAGCGAGGCAAGCCCATCGGGCTGACGATCGGGCCGGACGCCAACCTCTACATCGCCGATACACACTACGCCCGCGTGATGGTGTATACGCCCAAGGGCGAGTTGGTGCGAACGTGGGGCAGCGAAGGTAACGGCCCGGGGCAGTTCACCTACCCGACCGACGTGTCCTTTGATGCCCAGGGCCGCGTCTTCGTCAGCGAATATGGCGACAATGACCGCATTCAGGTTTTCGACGGCCAGGGGAAATATCTCTACATGTTCGGGCGTTTCGGCAGCGGTGACGGGGAGTTCGCCCGCCCGGAGTCGATGGTGATCGACGGGGCGCTGGTGTATGTGGCTGATTCATGCAACCATCGCATCGCGGTTTTCAGGACGGACGGCCGGTTCGTGCGGAACATGGGCAGCCTGGGTTCGGCCCTGGGGCAGTTCCGTTTTCCGTACGGGCTGGACCAGGACTCCAAGGGGCATCTGATCGTGGCGGAGTTCGGGAACAACCGGGTGCAGTCGGTGGATAAGGAGAGCGGAAGGGGAATAAGGACGTGGGGCGTGGCCGGGCGCGAGAAGGGCCAATTGGCGTACCCCTGGGGCGTGGCGGTGGACAGAAAGGATCGCGTGGTGGTGGTGGATTCGGGGAACAACCGGATGCAGGTGTTCGTGGATTAGCGCCAGGTCGCGGGTGCTGAGCGATGAGGCAGGAGGCGGGATTCAGCATTCGGGATTCGTGGCTGTACAATGGTGCGACGAAGAGCTATGGGAACTTGGCTGCTACCGCTGGCGTGGCTGATCGACCTGGAATACATGACAGGTTGGCGTGCGGCGCTGCTTTTCGCGGCGTTGGGGTTGCCCGTGGTGTTTCTGGGGATGCGTTCGATGGCGGGGCTGGGGCCGGTGCGCCAATGGGTAGCGATCGGTCTGCGGCTGGTGGTGCTGCTGGTTCTGGTGTTGATCGTGTCTGGCGCGCGGTGGCAGCGTGTACACAAGTCGCTGGAGGTGATGGTGCTCCGCGACATCAGCGACTCGACGGCGCTGTTCCGGCAGTATCCGGGCAAGAATTTTCAGGAATCGCTGGACGACTACCTGCGCAGCGTATCGGAGGAGAAGCACAAGAAGAGCAAGGATGACAAGGTGGGGGTGATCAGCTTCGCGTCGCGGGCGCTGGTGGACTCGATGCCCAGCACGTCGCTGGTGCTGGATGCGCGGGCGATCCGCGAAGGGGGATCGGCCACGGACATCGCCTCGGCGATTCAGCTCTCGCTGGCGACGTTTCAGCGTGACGCGATGAGGCGGATCGTGCTCGTCAGCGACGGCAACCAGACGGCCGGGGACCTTGAGGCGGCGTTATCGGCCGTCGTGTCGCAGCGGGTGCCGATCGACGTGATGAAGCTGAGATACAATGTGCAGAACGAGGTCATGATCGAGCGTGTGTCGGCGCCGGCGTTGAAGCGCGAGAACGAAGCGTTCGACATCTTCGTGAGCCTGTTGTCGACCAACACAGTGTCTGTGCGGGGGACGCTGAGCGTCTTTGAAGAAGGCCAGCTACTCGAGAAGCATCCGATCGTCATCGAGGGGGCCACGATCAACGCCGAGAAGAAGATCGAGCCGCGGAAGCACGTCGAGCGCGTGAGGGTGCCGCCGCTGAAGACGCGGGCGGTGCGGCGATTCACGGCGTCGTTCGAGCCGGAGGTGGTGAACACGCGTCTGGCGGCGGAGGTGCTCAAGGCCGGGGATACGCTGCTGCAGAACAACACGGGCAGCGCCTTCACGGTCGTTCGCGGGCAGGGGCGAGTGCTGTATGTCGATGCGTCGGTGGGAGGCGGAGGCAAGACGCTGGCCGACACGCTGGCGTTGGAGGGCGTGAACGTCGAGCATGTCAGCATCGACCGGGCGCCGGACGACCTGATGGAGCTGCAGAATTACGACGCGATCATCCTGAACAACGTGCCGCGTGGGCGATCCCCCGCGGGCGCCGACGGCCTGACGGAGAAACACGACGCAGCGCTGGCGGCGTACGTTCACGACTTCGGGGGGGGGCTGGTCATGATCGGCGGGCCTGATTCGCTGGGGGCCGGCGGGTGGCAAGGCTCGAAGATCGAAGAGGTGATGCCGGTCAGCTTCGACATTCCCGCCCAGCGGCAGATGCCCAAGGGATCGCTGGTGATCATCGTCCACAGTTGCGAGATGCCGGACGGCAACTACTGGGGCGAACAGTGCGCCCTGAAGGCCATCGAGACGCTCTCCAGCCGCGACGAGATCGGCGTGATCAGCTTCAACCCCGGGGTGGGTCCGGGCGGCGCAGGCGTCGGCGGCGCCGTGTGGGATTATCCGCTGAGACCGAAGGGCGATGGCGCCGAAATCGTGCGGGCCGTCAAGAAAATGGTTCCGATGGACATGCCCTACTTCCAGGACTGCCTGCAACTGGCGATGAACGTTCCCGGCACCAACGGGACGTGCCTCAAGAACTCCACGGCGGCCCAGAAGCACATCATCATCGTCAGCGACGGGGACCCCACGCAGCCTCAGCAGGCGTTGATGGACCAGATCAAGGCCGCCAAGATCACGATCTCCACGATCAGCGTTTTCCCGCACGGCCCGGTGTCGCCGACGATGAAGAACATGGCGTTGTCCACAGGCGGGCGATACTACGGGCCGATCGAGAGCAACCCCGGCCAACTGCCGCAGATTTTCATCAAGGAAGCGACGGTGGTTCGGCGGACGCTTCTTCAGGAAAGCAAGAACCCACCTATCGGCGTTTCGATCGTCCCGAACAACAGCGACGTGATGAAGGGGATCACCCAGCCCCCGCCGATCGAGGGGCTGGTCCTGAGCGCCAAGAAGAACAGCCCCATGATTGAAATGCCGATGGTGGCATCGCTCGACGGCAAGAAGGTCGACCCGCTGTTTGCGCACTGGCAGGCGGGCCTGGGCAAGACGGCGGTCTTCACGAGCGACGGCACGAGCCGTTGGGACGACCGGTGGTTGAGCCCGCAGTACAGGGCGATGTACGGCAAGTTCTGGGCGCAGATGATCCGGGCGGTGGCGCGGCCGCCCATGTCGGCGGATTTTGCGGTCACGACGGAGCGCACGGGGGACAAGGCGCGCGTGACGGTGGAGGCGACGAACAAGGACAGCGGCTTCACGAGCTTTCTGAACTTCAGCGGCAAGATGGTCGATCCGCAGGGCCAGGATCGGGATGTGCGGCTGGTGCAGACCGGGCCGGGGACCTACGTTGCGGACTTCGACACTCCGCTGCCGGGCAGCTACATCGTTCGCCTGCAATACAGCGGGGCCGGCGACCAGCAGGGCTGGCTCATCGCGGGGCTGTCGGTGGACGCGCAGCCGGAGACGCGCGAGCTGAGGAGCAACGAAGTTCTGCTGGACGAGGTCTGGAAGCGCACGGGGGGGCGTGAGCTGTCGCCGTTCGAGCCTGAGGCGGCGGATCTGTTCAGCCGCAAGGGCCTGATCCCCGGCAGCTCCCCCCTGCCCGTCTGGGACATCCTGCTGCCGATCCTGCTGGGGCTGGTGCTGATGGACGTGGCGTGCCGGCGGATCGCGTGGGACTGGCAGTCGACGAAGAAGCTGGCGGCGGCGATGGCGAGCAAGGTTCGCGAGTTCACGCTGGCGAGGAAGGTCGAGACGCAGCAGACGCTGGAGGCGTTGCGGCGTGTGCGTGACGAAGTGGCTGAGACGAAGTTCAAACAGGAATCGCCAATCGACACCTCCGCCCCGACGACGCTGCCCGACCGTTCGGTCAAATTTGAGGCGAGGGCCGGCGTCGAAGGCGACATCACGCAGGTCGTCGGCGGCGCCACCGACAAGCCCGTGCCAGGCGCAGCCAGCAAGGCCGAGCCCAAAGGCGCCCCCGGCATCGGCAGCCACACCGCCAGCCTCCTGGAAGCCAAACGCCGAGCGCAGCAGAAGATCAGGGAGAAGGAACAGGGAGACAGCTAGTGTAGTGTCTCATAATCGCGGCATCTTCTGAACGTGCCACTGGCAGGTCGGCTGCCAGTGCCTTCACGCAAGGAGCACGGGCGGACAAGCCGCCCGTGGCACCCG
>Ga0315288_10013417_pt1 | contig 10261 bp, 13 predicted proteins | sample YL17G11_20_MG_FD_203454 | JGI IMG/M metagenome (GOLD analysis project Ga0315288, IMG submission 203454) | Sediment microbial communities from Yellowstone Lake, YNP, Wyoming, USA - YL17G11_20 | ecosystem: Environmental > Aquatic > Freshwater > Lake > Sediment | place: USA: Wyoming | collected... | reverse complement strand
ACTTTGGCTCCGATGATGACTAATCAAATGATAAGGTGTGGGAAAGTGTGGGAAACCTGTGACGCTGAAGCTAAATCGAAGCTACGAAAATGGTCAATTGATAAGGCGTGGGAAAGTGTGGGAGAATAGTATAGTAGATAGAGGCTTCAAGAGGCCAAAGAGGCTACTGTAGCCATATTTAGCCTGTATTACGTTCCCACGCCTTATCATTTAACACGGTATCGTTACGAGACTTAAAGACATGAGCAGCATATACAACCCAAAGAGCAGAGAGGGCCAGAAGTGTGACCGGGACGAGTCTTCCGCTCTACGCTCCTATCTGCGGCTCCGTGCTTTAGGGGTTGGGGAATCAAGGTTAAACGCTAGGCAGATGCGCTCCATGTTCGGGGTCAACGGCTCTGCTACCCATGACAGGATCGCGACTCAGCTACACACGTTGCGGGACGCAGACTTGATTACGTTCCAGAGGATAGATGAAGGAGGGTTCGTGGCTTACAGGATTGTGTTGGAGTTGATGCAGGAGGAACTGCCGGAGAATGCCTTGCGTGTCCCGAAGTCAATCACCAACGATATGACAGACGCGCAGAAAGTGTCCCAACTGTTCTTGGAGTTGGAGCATGAGAAACTGGGTATCCAGACCTTGTTCACCGTGAAGGATTGGCAGAACTGCCGCCGCCTACTCAACGACAACTCTCTAGCGGTGGTTAAGGGGGCTGTAAGGAGATACTGGGAGACAAAGGCCGACCAGCGGGTGAACCCTAACTTCAACGAGTTTAAGTTTCACTTCGCTAGACTGGCCAACGATGCGAAGGATGAACTGGAGATAAAGAGGGCATACGCCAGAGAGGCAGAGAAGAAGAACCGTCCAGCACAGACGCACCGAGAGTATCTGGAGCAGGAGATTAAGGCCAACCGCGCATTCCCGATAATTGCGGCACGGTACCAGAAAGAGCTAGAGGAGTTGAATAGTGGCGAAGAAGAATAAGGACACCAACCCGGACGACATCATTCGCTCCGTAGCCCTCTTTGCCACGAGCGGAGACTTCCTAGCGAAGTTTGCTCCCACCATGGAGCCTAAGAGTATCCGTCAGCCGGAAGTGCAGTGGGTCATCAAGACCGTGGTGAACTACTACAAGGACAGTCGTACGGCTCCGACCTTCGATATCCTGCGCTCCCTGTTGGTAGCTGACGATGGCGTTCGTGAGGAAGAGAAGGAGCTAGTGCTGCCCTTCCTGAACGAGATGGAGACGCGCAAGCCTAGGCGTAAGGAGTACGAGTATTACGCTGACATCTTCGAGAACTACGTCCAGTCCAGCTACCTGAGTTTCATCGTGAGACAGGTGACTGAACTGGTGAACGATGGCAACCCTGAGGAGGCGGAGTCTCGCATCAAGAACTCCATCATGCCTAGGGCAGTCAAGACCGACATCATCTTCGCACCAAAGGATATGGCATTGCTGTTCGCTCGCAAGTTTGACCAAGACAAGGGAATCCCCACAGGCATCACAGAGTTGGATGCGCGTATCGGCGGTCTTCGCTCCGGCGAACTAGGCGTGTGGCTCGCCCCTACTGGCTACGGTAAGTCGATGGCGCTCGTGGTATGTGGGGTAGCTGCCTACAAGGCAGGGTTCAACGTAGTCCACTTCACCTTTGAGAACACTGAGGAAGAGACCCTCAAGAGGTACACCACCAGTATGCTCGGCAAGACGGTAGAACGACTTGCTGACGAGGGCGGCATTGAGGGCGTCTCTGTGCTGAAGTTTCTTGAGGACGGCGAGCAGCTAGGGTCACAGATTGCCATTAGCCGCATGATTGGTAGCAAGACGGACGCCTCCGCGCTCCTGTCTAACCTGTATTCCATCCTCGACGTATACAACTTCGATCCAAATCTGATTATCGTGGACTACGGTGATCTGATGATACCGTCACACTTCGGCAAAGACCAGTACGAGAACATGCAGACCGTGTTCAGCGAACTGCGCGACCTGTCCACCGAACTGCGTATCCCGGTGTGGACAGCCACGCAGAGCAACCGCGAGGGACTCAAGGCGAAGCGCGTCAAGCTGTCGCACGTCAGTGCCTCGCTTGGAAAGGTGATGACCGCAGACCTAGTGGTCGGTATCAGCCGCCCCGAGAAGGATGCCGCCGAAGAGGCGGGGGTAGAACTGCACGACGGGGATATCGCTGAACTGTCCGTGTTGAAGTTTAGGCGTGGAGAGGAAGGTACAGCACCCATCAAGGTTCGCACCAACTTCAGTCTCGCTCGGCTGGATGAGTTGGATGCTACCGACACTCAGCAGATTGCACACGACGAGAAGGCGAAGGAGGTATACCGTGCAAAGCAAGCAGCGAAACAAGCCGCAAGCCAAGATGACTAGGCGCGAGATAGACCGCGCCGTACGGGCCTTCGACTTTGTAGACTTCCTAGAGAACCACAACGTAGAGGGCAGGGAGAATCGCTCAGGAGAGTTTCGCGGAACGTGCCCGTTCTGTGAAAACTCCTCACGCAACCCGTTCTGTGTGAACGTGGATAGCGGCCTGTACTACTGCCACCACTGCCCGGAGAGGGGTGGCCCGATACAACTGATTAGCAACATCTTGAAGGTCGGGTATGACAAAGCACTTGACTACCTGACAGACCATTATAGCGCGTTCGAGGAGGATACCGATGACGACTTTGCAGAGCCAGTGGTCACGAAGATTACCCTACCAGATGAGTTTTATCGACTGGCTGATTCCCACGACAGTCTATCTGCAAAACCCTACCTCAACTATGTTCGAGAACGTGGTCTTGATGATGCAACTATCGCAAGGTTCGGCATCGGATACTGCGACAGTGGTTTCTATTCTGGGAGAGTTATTGTACCAGTTACGCACCTTGGACAGGTCGTCTCTTTCATTGCTAGAGCTATTGGAACAACTGCCAAAGGAAAGATACTCACTCCCCCCGGAAACGAGCAATCCAATTATTGTTTCAACCTAGACAACATCTGGGGCACGAAGGAAGTGCTCGTGGTTGAGGGTGTGTTCGATGCGATGGTACTGCCGGAACTGGCCGTAGCAACGTTCGGCAAGAAGATCAGCCCTATGCAGGTCTCTCTGCTCAAGAAGTCTGGAGTGGAGAGCGTAACGTTCTGTTATGACGAAGATGCGCTGGACGAACTGTGGGACTTCACCGAGAAGTACATGTTCCTGCTGAAGGCAAAACTCATACTTCTGCCGAAGGGCAAAGACCCGTCTAAACTCGGTAGGAAGAAGATGCTACAACTGTTGCCGACTGCGAAACATATTGCTGTTGGCGGCTTGCGTGGTGCCTAGTCGATGTGCTATAATGACTTACAAGGGGAAAGAACATGACGTTCAAAATAGGCGATAGGGTCAAAGTGTCGCGTAAGTACCCGTACGATATGGAACACCCAATCGCCCACGCTGACGAGTCCGAAATGTGGGGACTCATCGGTGACATCATAGGTCAGGATGACGTGTTCTTCTGGGTAGAACCATTTGGACTGTTCAATACGTGGCCGAAGAAACAGAAGTTTGATCCGCTATCATACTGGCATTTCACAGAAGTAGAATTGGAGAGAGCGTGACCCATCACATCATCGTCACTGGCGGTCTAGCTGCCGGTAAGACCCACCTTGTCAACAAGTTGATTTCACGTGGCGGTCTGTGGGTGGTGGGAAGTCCCGCCACTACCATGAAGCGATCCTTGGCTAATTGTGTTGCTCGGACATACAACTTTCCCGGCATCAGCGACCATGGGTGGGAACTCTACTTCACTGAAATGATGACGGGCAACAAGGAAGAGTATCGCGGTCTACTGCAAGGATACGGTGAACACTTCAGCCGTAAGGACAACTTCTTTTGGATTCGCCGCGTCATGGCGGAGGTAATGATTGACATAGAGGACGCCCGATATGCGTCTCCGCTGCGGTTCGATGCTGCGGTAAACACTACTTACGACAGCATCCGCCGACCGCATGAGATCATAGGCGTGAGGCACGTATTTCCAGACGCCATCCGCGTACATCTAAACATCAATCCTGCTCGACAGATTGACTACTTAACGCACGTCAAAGGGCAGACAGAGGAAGAGGCTATCGCCACCCTAGCACACTCAAGTGAGCACTGGTTGGACGACCTAGTAGAGCAGCCTGACTTCCTACTCGACGCCAATTACGGAGACGAGTTTGTATGGCAACAGATGGAGGGTATACTTGGGAAGGGATAAGTTTCCGCCGATTGAAGATGTTCTCGATGTAGAAGTGAACGGGAAGGCGTACACACTAGACTTGGGCCGCGTCTCCCGCTTGATGATGATAGACCCTGTGAACCTAGACAAGGAGCTAGAGGAACAGGCTGGATTCTACTTCTGGGTAGCTAGTCTGGCGACTGAGGCACAGTTGCTGCTAGCAGATGCAGAGCAGGTCTACGACATCTTCAAGGCAGAGTTGATTGACGAGAAGAGAGAGGAGCTAACACCGAAGGAGGGGAAGTCCCCGGCTGGTACTATCATCGAGGCGGCTGCAAAGGCTGACCCCGAGTATGCAGCCAGAGGGGCCAGTATCACAGGACTACGCCGAACGGCGGCGGTCTTGGCCACAGTAAGGGATGCCGTGAGGATGCGACAGTACACCCTCATCGAGCGTAGCAAGAGACTATCGAAGGATAGTGCAGCAGAAATCATGGGAGCATAGGAGAGAGACATGCCAGTAGGTTCAGTTAACAAGAAGAAGGCAATCGCGAAGATTGAAGCCGAGAAGGCCGCAGAGCTAGCCGCAGAGGCGGCACGTGCTGCACGAAAGACAACGTTCTTTGAGTTTGCAGACGGCAAGAACCGTATCCGTATTCTGCCGCCGCCTCCGGGAAGCGACGAAGTGTGGTACCGCACGGCTACCCACTGGAACGTTGGGCCTGACAGCCTCCGATTCAACTGCCCTCGTGCTCAGAACGAGAAGGCCGAGTGCTTCCTTTGTGAGACGGTATCCGCCCTCTACGAGACGAAGAACGAGCGGGACGCTGCCTTGGCCGGTAAGATTCGCGCCAAGAAGAAGTGGCTCTACAACGTCTACGACTGCAACGACGTAGCCGCTGGCCTCCAGATTGCTGCTGTTGGTGCCACTGTACACTCCGACATCCGGGGTTACATCGAGGACTCCGATGGGGAGTTTCCTGACATCACTGACCTTGACGAGGGTTTCAACATCAACGTCACACGTACAGGTAAGGAACTGCACACTACCTACAAGACGGTAGCTTCTCGTAACCCTACACCGGTTGCGCCGGAGATTGCAGCCATCCTTGAGACAGAGAACCCTGCCGACCTTTCCCTCTCTCGTCCGATCCAGTCGAACGCTGCTCAGCGAGCCGCGTACCTTGGAGTGCTGGAAATCGAGGGAGAAGAGGCCCCGCCAGAGGACGATGACGAGGATGAAGTAGAGGCTGCTGCTCCTGCTGTGGCTCGGAAGCCAGCCGCTGCGGCGAAGCCCGTAGTAGTTGACGACGATGACGAAGAAGAGGATGACGACGAAGACGAGGACGACGAAGAAGAGGTCGCCCCTAAAGTTGGTCGCGTCGGCTCCGCGCTACAAGCGCGACGGGCCGGTCGATAACCTCCCTCCCTTCCCACTAGGGGGTGGTGTGACATGGCACCACCCCCGCCCTTCGGGGTAAAGGAGACACTGATGACCATCTACTCAGAAGGATACTTCGCTAAGACTAAGGCCCTCGCGATGGGTATACAGGCTTACCGGGAGTGTTCAGACGAGGAACAGGAAGCGCAGTTCAAGATTGTAGGTCGGCTGCTAGCAAGGTACGAGGCACAGATTATAGCTGACATGATTGAGCAGCAGATACAGGACGAGGTTGAGAAGTATGGCACGGAAGAGTTTGCAAGAGTCAACGGGTATGCCTTCGAGGGTCAGGTTCGCAGACCGCCTACAAGCAGCGAACCAGAAGAAGTTCGGGAAGGATAGGGTATCCCTAGACGGCCTGAGCGAGATTCGCGATTACATCGACACGCGATGCTACGCTCTCAACTGCGCCATCGGTCGCCCCGGCATCCCTACTGGTAGACTGACTGTCATCCAAGGCAAGGAGTCTACGGGGAAGACGACGCTGGCACTCCAGATCATGGCAGAGGTTCAGTCTAAGGGCGGGATCACCATCTATCTAGAGTGTGAGTCTGCGCTGGAAGCCAGCCGCGCTGCCTCCCTAGGACTGTACACAGACGCATATGTACAGAAGCTGGGGTTGGATGTAGAGCCGCTCATCATCCTCTCACCTACTCACATCCTCGAAGCGTTCGAGATGATCGAGTTTAACATCAAGGAAGCACGTGTAGACAACCCGGACGGGCTTATCTGCATTGTGTGGGACTCGGTTGCTGCTACACCCACAACGGCTGAGGCTAAGGAGGAGAATGATGACTACGCTTCTATCGCTCCGGGTCTCGCTGCACGACAAGTGTCCTATGGGTTTAGGCGGCTGACCAGCTTCCTGAACAAGTATCAGGTAGCACTCATCTGTCTCAACTTCATCAAGGATAAGATCAACTCAGGGTTTGGAGGATTCGGTGACAACACCGCGACCATCGCGCAGAAGCCGCTGGGTCAACATGCCAGCGTACGTATCCAACTCGTCAACACCGGTTCAGTGGGCACGAAAAAGAGCGAGAGCAGTGGGGTTAAGGTTCTTGCCAAGATCAACAAGAACAAGATTGCGCCTCCGCACCGAGAAGCTAACTTCAGCATCATCTATGCTACCGGCACCGATAACGAGGGGTCTATGCTCGACATGGCAAAGTCGCTTGGAATTGTGGCTGGAAAGGGAGTATCGCTCAGCTTCGGAGACGAGAAGTTTACTGCCCGGAAGTGGCCTGATGTAGCTTGTCACGACGCAGTTGTGGCGGCACTCAAGGCTAAGGTAGAGAAGAACACAACGGCACTACTAGGTAACTGGGTGCCAGACGAGGACGATGACGAAGATGACTTTGACTCCGGCCAAGAGAAGTTTACCCCTGAGGACGACGAAGATGACGAATAACCCTGCTGGTGACGATGACAGCGACTACGAGCTAGACCCTACTTTCCCGGTAGACCCCGAAGTGACATCGGAGGCTAAGGGGGCTGTGGAGAACGTGAACAGCCGCATCGTCGGCTACCACTTCGCTGGACTCAGTTTCTACCCCGGTCGCAACGGAGTCCGCTCCCTCTTTGTCGGTGACCCCGGCATTCAAGGGATGATCTCTGTCAAGGTTGTCTACACCGGCACCGGAAAGCGAAACAGCATCTTCACGGTACCCATCCAACTGATGGTTATCGAGGAGGAAGAACTGGCTATCGCCATCGCTGGAGCGTAATGTTCACTCGACTCTCTATACGCAACTTTCGTAGTCTCGGTGACGTGACCCTAGAGTTAGGTGCGTTCACCGTGATTGTCGGCCAGAACCAAGCGGGTAAGTCGAACGTGCTTCGCGCTATGAGGGCACTGTTCACGAACCAGACGGGGGATGACTGCATCCGTCAGGGGCACAACGTCTGTACCGTGGCTCTAGAGACTCAGGAGGGCTTCACTGTCGTCTGGGAGAAGACAAAGGGGAGCGCGAGCTATACTATCAAACAGGAGGGCAAAGATGATAGGTTGTTCACTAAACTTGCAGGACAGGTGCCTGTGGAGGTTCAGGACGTGCTCGGTATCCGGGGCATCGAGGTAGACGCTACCACGATCATCTGGCCGCAGATTCACCGTCAAGGGGAGTCGGCCTTCCTGATAAAGCCGCATCTGTCCTCAGGACAAGCGGCACGGGCGATTGCGCGTCTCACGAAACTGGACATCGTTGTGAAGGCGCAGCAACTATGCAAGGCTGCTATTAGGGAACTGACATCCTCCATCAAAGAGGACAAGAACGCAATAGTACGCAGCATAAGCGAACTGGAGGAGTTTCAGCATCTGGAGGAGGAGCGTTCCTTCCTAGCCTCATCCCTAACTGAACGTGGTAGGATCATAACAGCCGCTCAGCGGTACGAGGCCGGGAGTAATGCACAGTTTCGGCTAGAGATGGCTGAGGCGGAGTGGCTGCGCGAACTACCTGACCAGATAGTCCTAGAAAAGCTACGCATAGAACTAGGACGAATTGCTTTGGGTCAGGCAGCTATAGACATGCTCGAACAGATACAGCTTCTACCAGCCATACCGGACACTGCCGATCTTGATGCACTTACCGATAGACTGGTAGAGGGTGCGTCCCTCACAGACAAGATATGGGACGCCGAAGACCTTCTTCGCAAGAGCACGATAGGACTCAAGGTGGTGGATGAAGAACGCCGGGAGGTAGATAAGGAACTGGACAGTATCAAGGGGCAGGAGTGTCCTGTGTGCGGAGGAACACTGTGAAGATTCTAGTCATCAACGATCCGCACGTGGCTCTCACGCCTCCTAGAGGCTGTCGCCCTGCCTACACTGAGGACGTGTTCAACATGCTCCTAGAGGCGCGGCAATATGCCATAGACCTCAACGTAGACGTGACTGTATGCACGGGCGACTGGTTCCACTCCAAGATGAACGTCGCCCATCGGATGGTGCGCCGCAGCATAGACATTCTGAAGGACTGGCCCGGACTCAAGTTGTTCATCGCGGGTAACCACGACATGGGAGCCGAGGGCATCAACTCTATCGCTAACCAGCCGCTAGGAGTCCTGTTCGAGGCGGGTGTATGCACGTGGCTACGAGAAGACTTAGATACCCGCTGGCGCGTCCGAACTAGGGAAGGTACTGGCACCGACGTGTATGTACAGTTCTCTCCGGCGAACTACAGTGATACCTTAGACCCCTCAAAGTTATCCATCGTAAAGAAGACTAACCTGCCTAGTCACCGTATCACGGTTAAAGTGGCTCACGCCGACCTAATGCCCCCTCGTAAGGAACCGTACCCGTGGGATGTGATGACGTACGACCAGATACCATCAGACAATATAGACCTCTTCCTAAACGGTCACATCCACAATGACCTTGGGCACGAGATTATCAACGGTTGTAGTTTCGTTAACTTCGGCAGCATCGGTCGCGTAGCACGTGACGAGTACAACTACAACCGGTTCATGCGGGTTGCGCTGATAGAGGTAGGCGATGTAAGCGGCGGGGATATTCCCGCCATCACCAGCCTACCGCTGACTTGCGCGTTGCCGTCGAATGAGTTATACTATGAGAAGACAGGAGCAGATGTTGAGTTATCCGCGCCCATGGAGAAGTTTGCACGTAGCATCGAACAGATGCTATCAGTGGACGAGACAAGTATCGACGGGCTTCTGGCAACAGTTGCGGTGGGTGTGGATAAACCTGTAGTACGTGCTGTAAAGCAACACCTAGAGGAGGCGGGATGGGAGTAAACGAGTACCAGATACTGGAGTTAAAGTCCAGACTGCAACGTCTAGAGATACAGAAGGCTCGCCACGAAGAACGCAAACTGGCCGCGCAGCTTGAGATTGAACAGGCCAAGGAGTCCCTCAAGGCTCTCGACTTCAACCCTAAGACAGCGCGAGAGGATATAGAGCACCTGTACGCAGAGTGCCTCAGCAGGGTAGAAGACCTAGAGGAGTTGCTCGACCTTGGCTAGAGTAGTGAACTGCCGCACGGGCGATGAGGACTGGGACGTGTACGTGGGCCGACCTACCAAGTGGGGTAATCCCTTCAAGGTAGGCCGCGATGGCACACGGGACGAAGTGATCGAGAAGTATCGTGTCTGGGGACACGCGAGTGGGCTGTTTGAAGACCTACCTGAGTTGTGGGACAAGGACTTGGCTTGCTGGTGCGCCCCTAAGGCATGTCATGCGGATGTTCTTCTGGAGCTAGCAAATGGATAATCCTGTCCCGTTCATGGTGGGTCTCACGGGTATCTCTAAGCGTCTCACAGAGATGTCAGACGATTACAAGCGACGGGCCGCTGTTGCCGAACGTATACGACTACAGTTGGCTGACAGAGAGACTGCCCTAGCCACCCACGAGGGGCAACTACTTGTGCAAGAGAAGGCACAGGCCATCCTAGTAAAGCTAGAAGAGGTCTGGCGCAAGGACTTCGAGCGAGGCATCGAGCAGGTAGTTACCGAGGGGCTGGAGTTGGTCTTCGGTCGGGGAAGTGACTTCTTCATCGACACGCAGGTGAAGGGTGGCGCTTCCTCTATCACGTTCGACATTGAGACACCGGAGGTACGCTGCGAGATTCAAGAGTCACAGGGAGGCTCTCTGGTTCAAGTGGTTAGTT
>Ga0315288_10013415_pt1 | contig 10261 bp, 12 predicted proteins | sample YL17G11_20_MG_FD_203454 | JGI IMG/M metagenome (GOLD analysis project Ga0315288, IMG submission 203454) | Sediment microbial communities from Yellowstone Lake, YNP, Wyoming, USA - YL17G11_20 | ecosystem: Environmental > Aquatic > Freshwater > Lake > Sediment | place: USA: Wyoming | collected... | reverse complement strand
TAATGAAACATTTTTTTCAAGATTTGAAATTTGCGGAGTGGGTAATTCTTTTACTATTTGGGTTTTGGGTGGCGTGGGTTGTGGTAACTCTGGCATCGAAATTTTAGCCCCCTCTGTCTTAGGTGTAACTATCTTCCCCTCTCCTGTGAGTACTCCCCCCACCTCTCCTGGTTTCAACGCTTGTTGTGCCGCTTTTTTAATAACCGGAAGTTGACCTTTTTGCGTCTGCAGGTTGCCTATATTTATTGTTGAACCTTCGGGCATTTTACTTATATCAATTCCGATAGCTTCTGGTTTTATATTAAATTTAGTGTTTTTACCCTCAAAATTTAATAATCCATTTTTTACAGTAACGATTGGTTTTTCGGCAAATTCACTATTAAACTTACTCAATTCATTCACCCTTGTTTTATTGAGTTTTATTCCCGCTCTTTCGAAATCACCAGCAGAAAGTTTGCCTTGTTTCGCTCGTTCTAAAAAGCCGTTTTGATACCAACCCTGTTTGGCGGCTAATTCCTCTCCGCCTTTGGGCACTTTATTAGTTTTTGGATAAATAAGTTCAAAGTTAGCATCTGGTTTTGCGCCAAAAGCCGACACTGTAGCAGGATTTAACCTCGCCGCCTCTTTGCCAAGTGTTCCGCTATATGCCCTTCCTAAAAGCCTCGGACTCAAAGCGGTATTAAACAATGCCCCGACTGCAATATCTTTAGGTGCCTCTTTTAAGATTTGCCTGCCACTTACCCCCTGACCGTACTTTTGCGCCGCATTTATTGTCGCCATTTCCGTTCCCCTTTGAAGTCCAGCACTCGCTAACCTTGCAACTGGTCTGGCGGCAAACTTAGCCGCACCCAACTCTGGCATCATTGGGATTGCCGCGTAAGGCAAACTTTCACCCACAAACTTTCCCACCCTACCCATTGTGGTTTTTGGTTGATACTTATTAAGTAAAGCACTGGTTTGCGCCCTTCCTTGTTGCATCGTAGGCGTGGCGAACATTCTGTAACCGGTATATCTTCCGACCTTACTTGCGCCGAATCTACCCGCAGTAGAACTAAACTGATTGGCGGCACTAACCACTCCTTGTCCTACCCCACCATAAAACCTACCTGCGTTCTGAACATTTTTCTGCACCGCTGGTTTAAACCGATTTACAACATTACTAACTGCACGCCCTGGTGTGTAAAGGTCGCGGGCGGTCTGTATGTTTTGTTGAACTACGGGACGCACGAATCTTTGAACTGGCTGGACAACTCTTTGCTGAACCTGACTTTGGACTTGGGGAATTTCTCGGCGCACAAAATTAGACACAGGGTTGACTACTCTGTTGGCGAATTGGTTTTTTTCCTGATTGAAGTAATTGCTAACTGTGCTTCTGCCTCGCGCCAGCAATTCTTTCAGTTTATTGAACATTGAACTCCTTTAATAAGTGAGTTCTTTTTTGCGTTTCAGCATTCCGCCGTAATATCTCGTATCCTGAGGCATATTTTGATTGCCGCTGATTGTAGCCGGATCGAGCTGATATTTGGACAGATCGGGTGTGGTCAGGTTAATCGCTTTCGGCGTGTAGGTTGGCTGGTAGTTCCCAAACAAAGAATCGAGTTGAGACATTGTGTCGTTGATTCTGCTTTGGGTATCAGCACCCGCCGCTTTCGCCTCCACATATCCGCCGCCGCCCGCTTGCGCTCTGTTGTATTGGGCGTCTTGAATTTGTTGCAAGATACTAAGGTTTTGATTACCGGCTTTAGTTCTTAGGTCTCCTTCTTGAGCTTTTTTCCACTCATCTAACGATTTTTGCTCATTTGTGTATTGATCCGTAGCATCTGTTCTAGCCGTGTCAATATTCATCTGATTTTCTCCGGCCGTATCGAATACTCCCTGTCTTCTCGTAGAACCGGCCTTAGAGACGAGAGTCGGGACTACTGATCGGGCTACGCTTGAATTACCGGCGCCAGCGCCCGACAGAAGCCTCATCAGAGAATTGTAAGAGTTGTTTGCGAACTGGTCAACCTGTTCTACGCCGCCCTGTTTGTCTTTGGCGTTTTGGGTGGTTTGAGTATCGTAACCTTGCATTGCCCTGACTCTCTGGTTGGCAAGATCGGTATTCTGAGCGCCGTAATTCTGGTTAAGAGTGCCGATTGCTCTGTCTAATTGACCTGGGGAAGAATCCAACAATGAATTTAGCCGGTCAATCTGATCCTGATAATAAGCCTGCGCATCAGCGATTTCTTCAGCGCTTGGACCTGATGTAGTTCCGCCACCCGCAGGTTGGACGGATTGTGTCGGATAGGGTTGATTTTGTTGGGAACTTAAATCCATATTCCCTTGAATAGGATTGCCCGCTCCCGCCTCTATCGCATTGACATTTTGACCTGTTTCGGAGGCAAACTGTTCTCTTGAAATCGGTTGACCCCTAAGTGAATAAACAACTCCCACGCCCCCACCTGGTTTATTCTGGTAAGTATATTGATAGATACTACTTTGCATTCCTGGTTGAATTGGCATAATTTTCCTTTCTTTGTTATTAAAAAAGACTAAAGTAATAAGATTCGAATGAACCCGTAACTTTAGTCTTCTGCGTTGAGAGTGACCACCGAACCTCACAGTGGAGGTATCGGGCTACATATCCTTTTGATAAAGGTCGTAGTGGAGTCTTTTTCTAGTTTTTAAATTACTGCGTACATCATATCATATTTCAAATAAAGTCAACAACTAACTCCAAACACTTTCCATAGACATAACGTCAGGGTCGGTGTTATCCATTGTGACGGTTCTAGTTTTCTCACCGTCTGTAATGGTAATGGTGGTAACCTCGCCGACAGTCGCAATATCGGTGTCTAAATCGGCATAAAGCGGAAAATCAAGCGTACTTTCACCTCCGCCTCCGCCGCCCGACTTTTTTTCTGAAATTACTTTAAGGTGTTTGTTGGATTGGTCAAGTTTGTCCTCAACTTTTGATAAATCAGCCAAGGGAACATCTTTTAAGTTGGAAACTTTGAACTCTTTGGGAAATTCAAACTTTTGTTTATTAAACGCCTTTAAGAGGTCAAGCATTATGTCTTGAAGCGGTTTTAGCTCTACTTTTTCCGTGTTTATGACCGGCGCGCCAACTTTTACATCTAATTTCAGCTCTTTGATCGCTTTTTCGAGGGGAGCGGTGTCAAAGACGATTTCTTCTAAGTTTTCTACTTTAACCGAGTCCTTTTGTTTTTCCGGCTTCGGCATATTGGAAGGAATACCACTGACTTCGTCTTTTAAGCCCTTGAGAGCCACCAGAATGGGTTTTAGGTCAATATCCTTGCCAACTATCGTCTTATCTACTTTTTCAAGGGCTTTGACGACTTTTTCAACATCTGGGGTCGAAATTTCCTTTAATTGGTTGACAACTTCGGTTTTGGAGACCTTACCATCAAGGAATCCAATCAAATTGTTGAATCCCTTGATGATTAAGGTTTGTAACGCCTCTAATTGGACAGTACGGCTTTGGTACTGCTTGTCAGCCTCAGCCTTATTGGCTAGGGCTTCAAATTCACTTCTTAAAGGCGTTCTATCTTTCATTTCTACACCCAGAAAACTGTTATAGTTCCAGTTGAAGAGGCGTTGGGCGTAACCGTAATATCTGACGCGAATCTCGCTCCGTAGAAATTAAGGTTAGTCCCCGCCGCCGTGCTGGCCGCTAGAGTGATTTTCGTTACTCCGCCATCAGTTATTACGACAGCGTGAGCGGACATTACTACATCAACGTGAACTCCTAAGAGTAGTCCAGGGATTGCTTTTATGACCGCTCCCGCGTCAACCGAAAGATCAACTACGGTCATATTGCAACCGGCTAGAGTGTAAGTGTCGTTCATAATTTTCCTTTCTATTTAATTATGCAGGTTCAACTGTCGCGCCAGATGTCATTCCAATCCAGTCCAGCACATAGTGAATCTTTCCCGCCGTGGTGGCCGCTGTCGCTGTCGTGGCGAATACCTCTCCCGCGAAGAGAGTGGTCGGCTTGACCAAAAGTGGCAGTCCGTTAGCGACAAGGCCGGTATTATCTATTCCTTTTCCGGCATCTATTGTCGTGCAAGTGATAATCGGTATCAATAAGTTAGTCGAACCCGTTATTCCGTGGACTAAGGTTGCGTTCGCTCCCGTAAGGTCGGTTTCACAATATCCTCTTAATGACCCGACTACCGTTCCCGTGACTGTGAACAAGGGAACTTTACCGTCTGAACCAGTTGTTAGATAGGATTGTGCCATTGTAGTTACCGCGCCCGCGCCGGTATCCGCACCCGAATTAGCAATATCCACTAAGGCGGCCGCGGCCGTACTGGCCTCGATAGAAGTTTTAACTTGAGCGGCGGTTGAAGTCACCGCGTACGCAAGCCCGCCCGTGAGATACGCTCCCGTTCCATCCCAATCTAGGTGACTGGAACTTTCGCTTTTTTCGATTGCGTTGCCGTATGTCCCGATCGCCTTAGCTTCTACTTTCAGAGTCGTAGCGTCAATATCCGTAGCCGTAACGCTTGGATGAACCGACAGGCCAGCATAGTATTCAGTCCCTTCTGTTCCGGTAGCGTTTATAGCCTTTTTTAAGTTCGCAAGCGTAGTCGCGGCCGTTCCGTCGCGTTTTACATCGTAGGGCGCGGTCATAGTTGTTTTAAAGGTATATGTCCGAGCGTCATTACCCGTTCCCAGAGTTACTGTATCTCCGACTGTTACCTCCGTTGCATCAGTTGTAATCGTGGCATTTGCTTTAGTTCCCGAATTTGTCCCAAGTAAAACCACGATTGCTTTAGCGCCTTCCATTATGGTTTTAATCGTATAACTTGGGAATCCTGGGTCTCTGTATTCAACCGACACGTCGTTGTAAGCCACACCATTGGCCTCGGCAGTGAATACCATATCGTTGTTCGCTCCTGTTAGAACCGTGGTTAGCGCCGCTTTACCTGCTAGCGCGCCACTTTCAATCCCCGCGTCAAAGGTCATCGTTTTCAGACAACCGGCAGGACGCACGCCCGCGTCTATCTCGGCAATTTCTCCTCGTGTGAAGTTTGCCATTCAATTTCCTTTCTCAGTCCTCACCTATTCAGGCATAAACATTCAACTCAATCTGTGAAGACTAATTATTTTATCAGGCAATCTGCCCTTGATGCGATCTTAGGCAGATATACCGTTTTAGACTGAAGTTTTTGCCCAAGTTCCTTTTAGTTTGGTAATAAGCCAGCCGGTAGCAGTAGAAGCGACAAGACCAATCTCATCGCCAACTTGCGAGGTGGCTTTAGTATTAACCACTAAATCAGAGGCATCGGTCGTCAATTCACACCCAGACATATACTCCGTTCCGTCTGGCGCGATTGTGATAGCGACTGATCCGTCACTCCCAGAACCCGTTGGTCCGCTTGTCGCCTTAACCCCGCCATTTCGAATCGTGTAAGAGTAGTTCACGACTGCGGCCGGCAAGGTGATTGTCAAAGCGTCAATAGTCACATTCTGAACCACGCCGCAATCTTTGAGCGCGAGGGTCTTCGCTTCAGTAACATCAACCGCCATTCGGCCATCTTTGAGTCTGTAAAGCGTTGTGCTATTAGCCATTTAACCTACTTTCTTTAATTATGTTTATGCTTGTTTCGCCCAGATACCCTTGACTTTTTGCACGATCCAGCCGGTAGCTGACGCGCCATCGCCTAAGAGTTGGAGTTCGTCTCCTACTTGAGCCGTGGCTTTAGTATTAACGAAATCCTTGTCGTTTGCTCCCGTTACTTCCATCCCAACAATCATATCTGAAGCATTAGGGCTGACCGTGACAATCGTTGAGGCATCCGTGCTTGATCTAGTCGGAGTGCTTGTCGCGTTATCTCCGCCATTGCGGATGGTATACGCGTAACCCACGATCGTAGCAGGCAGAGTGATGGTGAGAGCGTCCGTGATAACATTCTGGACGACACCGCAGTCAGTAATGGCGAGGGTCTTGTTCTCAGTAACATCAACCGCTTTCCGCCCATCCGGTAGCGTGAACAGAGTTGTTGAATTTGCCATAAAGTTCCTTTCTTAATTATTAGATGGCGATTTGCGCCCAAGTACCCTTGACATAGACGATATTCCATCCAGTCGTGCCGTTTGCCACTATCTGAATCTCATCGCCAACCTTAGCCGTAACCTTAGTATTGTTGATTGAGTCAGCGTCACTGGCGGTCAATTCCATACCCGCGATCAAATCTGACGCGTTCGGCAGAATCTTCACGATCATTGACTCGTCCGCGCCTGATCTGGTAGGGGTACTCGTAGCATTGTCCCCACCGTTTCTGATGGTATAGGTGTAACCGACAACTGTCGCGGGGAGAGTAATCGTCAAACTATCGGCAATAACATTCTGGACAGTGCCATTATCTGTAACCGCGAGAGTTTTATTCTCCGTCACGTCAACAGCCATCCTTCCATCAGGAAGTTTGAACAGAGTTGTGCTGTTAGCCATTTTGTTCCTTTGTTAATTTGTTATCGTACTCATCTTTTGAGATAAGTTTTCCATTCTTTCGGTATTGAATCGCACCGGTTTTCGTTTCTTTCTCGGTGTATTCGTCTTTAAGTTCCTGTTTAAGTTCAGGAGAATCCTCCGTCACAACAGTTTTGGGTTCGTCTTTGGGTTCATCTTCTCGAACAAAACCAGCCTGGACGAAAGCGTCTATCTGCGGCGTGCCTACATCGGGCATCGTGTTGAGAAATACGACTGCGCCGCTTCCTTTGTGGACGTATCGTCCAGCTTGGTTAAGTTTCTTACCATCACCATTTGTTTCCATTGGATTCTCCTTTACTTATTTAGGCTTTAGTCTTAACTCTGATACCGGTTGCTTTTTCGCCAAGAATAAAGCAATCGTGATACCTTCTGCCTTCGACTACCCAACCGTCAATACCTTGAACATTATCAAGCGTGCGGACTGAATCGAATTTGTTGATTGCGACTGCGACTTCTTTGCAGGTAATCATAAACTCGAAGTTCGTAACCATCCAAGCGTAAGGAACTTTGACGATTGTCAGACCATCAACTTCACCCAAGATACCTTTCTTAAGGTCTGCTACTGAAGTGTCGCAAGCCTTCACGAACTCAGGGTCTCTCTTCAGAAGATTGTACACTGTTGGAGTAATCCAAAGTGTTCTTCCCTCTTCAGGGTAAAGAAGCTCATCAAGAGCCGCTTGCTGGACCAAGATCAGCGAATAGACGGTGTTGTAAGCAACTGCCGTTGAAGCGATCGAACCTTGAGTGTTGGTGATCGCGTAAGCCGTCAAAATACCTAAGTTATAGGTATCAACAGCTGGAACCGCTACCTCTCTGATCTGTCTTTTAATCGCTGAAGCGGCGGCGGTAACCATCTGACTGTCTTCGTAGTTTCCACGATCAATCGTGAAGGTGAAAGCCTTGTCTTGCGAAAGAACCATTGTCTGCGTGCCAGTGCCGAGTTCAACTAAAGCGCCAAATCTATTTGAGCCGCTTCTTGTGTAATCGGTTTCTGACACTGTGTGAACGTGATAGATGGTAACGGTGTTCTTGCCGTTAAAATCTAATCTGATGTTGTTAGCGAGCCGTCCTTGAGTCTTTGATTCGAGAGATACCCTCTCATCAATGACTTTCAGGTGGGCTGCCGCATAATTTTGAGCTATGGTGTCCTTCTTTCTTTATTCAATCGGACTGCAGAACCTCAAGGATTGGGTCTTTGATCTCTTCTTTGGGCGGAGCCGCGGGTTTAGAATCAGAACTTGTCTTCATCTTCCTTTGGTCTCTCACCTGTTGGAAAGCTCCTGATTTAGTCGCTCCTCGGTACAGTTCTGCCGTCTCAGTTAAATGTTGATATAGGGAACCCTTTAATCCGATCATATTGCCGTTTGCATCGTAATCGATGTACCCAGCGTTGTAATCCTTGATTGCTTTTTCGTACAGTTTAGGATTGAACTCACTGCTTTCGGGATTAAAGATTTGAAGTTCGGGGTTTACCTTAACACGATCAAACTCACTTATTAGTGTGTTCTCCGTGTGTTCGATTGTTCGGTTATAGTCCTTAACCTCTACCTCTCGCAAACGCTTATCCGTATCATCTACGGCTTCGTCAAGATAAGTTTGAGTCTGCTCAGTAACACGGGTTTTGCGTTCGGCTCGGACTCTTTCCCGTTCCTCGTACCTTCTTCGAGCTTCTTCCTTTTGGATTTCTTCAGGAGTCAATTCTTCTTTCTTCTCTTCTTCTTTAACCTCCTGATCTTTTTGCTCAGCTTCGGGTTTTGCCTCAGAATCAGTATCTTTTTTTTCGTCTGGCGTTGTCTCTGTATCCTCGGCAGGCTCTTTGGCCTCCGGTTTATCCTCAGATTTTTCTGGTTGAGTCTCATCGCTTAATGACTCTAAAATCGCGTCTGACTCTGGTTTCTTCTCTACCTTCTCTGTCTTTTCTTCCTTTTCTTCCTTGCCAGTTTCTTCAACTGGTTTCTCTTTCTCCGTTTCTTCAACGGGTTGTTCGGTTTCCTGAACTTCGGTTGACTTTTCGTCTTCCATATTTCTCCTTTTTATTTTCTGTTCGTAAGTGAACGGTTCTCTGCTCGTAAGTGAGCGAATCTGGAGTCAAGGGACGCTCCGCGTAATCCAACGGACTACTGCGCAATGTCCCAAAACTTCATATCTTCCAACACCCATTTACCTTTTTTCTTGTTCAATACTTTCTCCGGTGGAATGTGCTGTCTGAACTTTGTGCCTTTATCGGTTACACCCACCAAGTAATTGCCCATTTGGGTCATCTCGGCAATGTTGTCTGATGTTTCTATGCCGGATAAATCAACTTCGTGAACTAAGGTGTCGGAACTTTCAATTTCTTCCTGTTCTTCTTGTTCTTTCATTTCTTTGCCTCGTTCAGCGCTAAAGTGAATTTGGTTTTTAAGTTGTCAAGATAACTCTTATACAAGGCGGCGGCCTGAAGTTCCGCTCTGATGTTTTCGTTTGATTGAGTGGTGGCGGTCAAGAAACGGTCAATACTTGTCACAGATCTGATTTCAGCGTCAATTATGTTTAATAACTCTTGAAGTTTGGGGGTAAGTTCTTTAATCAACCTCTCCTGATCTTGGATTTTCTGCTTGACTCCTTCATCTTTAATCTCGTTCTCAAAGAGACCTGGCTCTTGGTCAACTCCGGTGTATAAAACACTATCATCAGGCATTTGGTACTCCTTCCGGTGGTAAATGTCCGTTCTTTTGAAGTGATTTAATGATTAAATCCTCGGGATAACCCTTTTGAATGGCGAGTAAAACTGTTTGAGCAATCTCTTGGGACAGTCCATACTCGTCCATAATTGCTTGGATGTGTTGAGGATCGTCTGGGTTGGCTCCGCTCGTATCAGTCGCGGCTGCGCCACCCGATATTGGCATACCTGTTGTCGGGTCAATCGCTGACTGGTCGGGTTCTAGTTTAATTAAAACTTTATCCCAGTCCTCAGCGCCGGAGTTAGCGATTATTTTCTTAAATACTTCTCCTAAATCTAGCTCATAACCTGTCTGCTGAAGCATTGGGATTATGTTTGGATTAGAGGTGACAATATCAAGCACTTCGATCCAGCGGTTTTTCTCGTCTTCATCGGTTTTAGGTCGCGGATCAAATTCAAACTTGAAGGTGTCCCTGATCTCATCGTATAAAACCTCAATATCGTTGATTGAGGGAATGTTTTGTGTTTGTGGATTATCATCAAAGTAACCGGCCTTTTCTAATCTTTCCAAGTCCTCTTTAGCGACATCTAAAATATCAGCGCCCTGCATTTGCGCCATATGGACATTCATCATCTTGGTTGCCATCTTAGCGGAGGCGGTATCGGCTTTGTTTCTTAAATAATTGTCTTGGGCATTTGTTCTGTCTTCTTGCTGTTTTATACCTCGCGGGGTCTTAGAAAATTCAGGATTGCCAGATTCAGCGGAAACACTACCATCAGTTCGGCCTTGAAGATTTTGGAGTTGCGTTTTATAAAGTCCGTAATTAGCGGGAAATTGCGTGTAAACACTAGAGGTGGGTTGGACTACATCAACCACGGCCTGTCCCGTAATCCACAACGCGTCAGGGGCCGAGATGATCGAATTCAGATTAAGACTGTCGGTCGGACCGGAAATCTTTTTCGGCGGCTGTAACCCTAATTGAGTCGCTAAGACGTGGGCTTGAGTCATATAATCAAGCACGTTCTGTGTCGGTCCAGCTAGTTCAACCCTTCCAATGCCATAAGGACTTTCTAGGGTTTCGTAACAATACTGCATCGTTATCGGC
>Ga0315288_10013413_pt1 | contig 10261 bp, 7 predicted proteins | sample YL17G11_20_MG_FD_203454 | JGI IMG/M metagenome (GOLD analysis project Ga0315288, IMG submission 203454) | Sediment microbial communities from Yellowstone Lake, YNP, Wyoming, USA - YL17G11_20 | ecosystem: Environmental > Aquatic > Freshwater > Lake > Sediment | place: USA: Wyoming | collected... | reverse complement strand
AAATAACTGAAGAATTTTTGTATACTTGTATTGGGGGATTGATTGAAGACAGTGTTCCGTTAGAAGCACTAGTGATTCCAACAATGTTTGGTTTTACATTAATAGAATCATAATAAGTATTAGTAAGTCTAATATTATTTGTATCAACTACAAAAATAAAATATTCTTTATTATTTTCAAGACCAATCGCAGGGATTGATGCAGTGTGAATTACTTTTTGTCCACTTTCAAATTTGTGATCAATGATAGTAATTGTATTTGTAACTGTATTAATTCCTGCAGAAATAAAGTCTTTTGGATTTACTAATAATTTTCTGTTGTAGTCATTATATTTAAAAGTAAATGTGGTTGATATTGATGGGTTTACATCAATAAAAACTGTATCGTTATTTAAAAGTCCATGAGTTTGTGCAGTGGATACTGTGACTGTATTTTTTGAAATATCTCCAATTAATCCATTATAAGTTGTTTTAAAACTATGGTTTTCTCCTGTACCTACGCTAGTGAAATGTAAGATTCCCGTTCCACTTGTCTGACTTGTAATTCCAACAAAAGTTCCTCCTGTTCCAAGACCAACTTTGAATGTAGAAATACCAATTAAATCATCTGATATTCTTGCAACATATACTATCGACTGATTTGAAAGTGATACTGAAGTGGATATTCCATTTGTAGAAACTCCAATTACAGATCCATTATTTGTAGAGTATATTAATTCATCACCAGTATTTAATTGATGATTTGGTATATAAATGGATCTTGTGGGAATGAAAATCTGAGTGATACCAACTCCTGGATTTGAAAAAATTAAAGTAACACCAATTCCAATTCCAGAGGTTGTACCTAAACCAACTGCATCAATTGGATTAAAATAAATTTCACGATTAATTTGATAATCATACTGAGATCTAAACCCAGCATTTATTATAAGTTTTCTTGAATTTTCATACAGAACATCAGTAACACTATGAGAGGATCCTACTGTCCCATTTATTGCACGAAGAGCTCTAATTCTTGATGACCTTGCATCAACATTTAATACTTTAATCTGTTCTGTACCAATACCTAAAATATCATTTTCACGAATATTAGGATAATTTAAGTTTCCTGCAACAGAAAAATAAGTAACTATTCCAGTTGTTGCAGTGCTACCAATACCAGCAGTAAGAGCAATTGTATTTGTTGTTACTCCAATTCTATAAGATCCCTCAATTAAAGATGAAGTTGTATTTAATCCCGAGACAACAATTAAATCAGAATTTGTAAAATTATGAGGATTTTCTGAAAATACTAAGAAATTTCCCTGAGATGTAATTGGATAAAATTCAACATTTGATATTGATGTAGTTGCAACACTAATGGAATTTACAGATCGTCCAAAAATTCTTTCAACTTCAGCAGAGACATTAGAACCATCAGTACCCTCGTTATCAAATACTAACTTGTCTCCAATTTTATATCCAGAACCACCAGAAGATATATTTATTTTTTCTACAGATCCAGGAGTAGCATATTTAATATCAACAGTTTGATTTAAAAGATTTGGTATATCCAAGTATGCATAAGAAGCACCATTTTCAATTAAATTATATGGATTAGTATTTCTCGAAAAATTTGTTTGATTTAAGTCAAGATCATTTTGATTTGATGCTGCTTTAAAATTAAATTCATTTGGTTTTGAATTAAAATTATCTCCAATCAAATATGGAAATACTGGCGACTTATATCCAGCAAAAGGTCCTGAAGAATCCGCAGCAGAATTACTAATCGTTGCAAAATATACATATGCACCATTTGGATATTCTGGCGTAACACAAAATCTTCCGTTGTTTTTATCCAATACAGTTTCATCAGAAACTTCAAAATGACTATAATCTTGAATAAAAAATCCTGCAGGAAAAGCAGAAACTGAAGGTCTATTTGATTTTAAATCAAGTTTATATCCAGACCTCATTTGAGATATTATACCACCTTGTTTAGTGGAATATCCATATGGACCATAAATTGGATTTCCGTCATATGCCCATCCAATAATCGGGGAGTGATCATTTGATGATACTTCTTTATTGCTAGATTTTATTAAGTCTTTTCTTCCATATAAAATATTTCCTGCTTGATCTGAAGCATATACAATTTCTCTAAGTTTCCTTGGTGCATACAGATGAGAATATTCTAATTCAAAATTTTGATTAATTCCTTCAGATAAAACTCCATCGTCATCAGAAACAATTGTTGAATTTTTTTGAAAAATATTAACATTCCAAGATTGTATTTTTGTATTAAATTCTGCCAAAAGTCCTGTAGCAATGACATTTATTGCAGTAGTACTTGGCAAATATCCGATGCCAGATTCAATTACGTTAACTTTAATTAATTGTCCATTTTCAATAATCGGAGTAAGTACTGCACCAAAACCTTCACCATCAATTGTTAAATTTGGGGGAGAGTTATATCCACTTCCAGAAGAATTTACTAAAACTTCTATAATTCTTCCATCTGAAATAATAGGAATAACTTTTGCACCAGAACCACTATTTAAAGTAATTAATGGTTGTCTGTTATAGTTTAAAATTTCTGATGATCCATAATTAGATCCATTACTTTCTAAATGAACTGAAGTGATTTCTCCTCTAAAAATTGGTTGAACAACTGCTTTAAAAGTAGTAGTCGCAATTGAAGAAATACCAACGTTACCAATAATTTCAACAGAAATTTCTGGATAATTAAATGATTGAATCCCAGAACCAATTGAAGTTAAATTAATAAATTGTTTTGTAGTATAATAAAAATTATTTTCTACTGACCCAGTTCCAATTGCCGATAAATTAAAACTATTATTATCAACTTTTGTTAGATAGTATTCTGTATTATTGGTTAGTCCTCCAATTATTGATCCATTTGTAGAGTATTTTACAATTTCCCCAGATTCAAATTCATGATTTGAAATATTAATTTGATTTATTGAAGTATTAATACCCGTTACTGAACTTAAAACTGTTTTTTTCTTATTTTGATATCCAGAACCGGAATTTTCTATATTAACTGACCCTAAAATGGATTTTTTATTAAAAGATCTAAACTCATGATCTCCAATTCCATGTGAGGTTAAGTTGACCGTATTAATTCCAGATATTGCATCACCTAAAGTATTGTGCAACTTAACTGTAGTTGATGATTGTACAGAAACAAAATATGATGAATTATTTGTCAGTGTTCCAGGTGTAGTACCAATACCTATTGCTTGTTGTCCGTTAGTGATGTATATTACTTTTTCAGCATTTCTAAATTTATGATATGTACTAAATCCAATAGTATCATTTGCTAAGGATACTTGTTCAGAATTAATTTCAGAATTAAAAATTGATTGATGGTCAACTAATTTCATACCAGCATAAGCTTTAGCACCTATACCATTTCCACCGGTTATTCTAATTGATGGTATTTCTGCATAATCAAATCCAGAATCAACTATTCTTATTTGACTAAGAGAACCTCTTACTGCACAATATGCCGTGGCGCCAGAACCTACTATGTCATTAATTGTTAAAATAGGAGGATTAATTACATCATAATCAATTCCAGGAGCGGTAACTTCTATTTCATTTAATGATCCATAATATACAACATCTCTTGATTTGTAATTTAATACTTCAACACCATTAATTAATATTCCAGTAAATCCAGGTTCTGTTGGATATTCTGCTCCATCATTAACAGGAGAAGAAATTTCCCTAAAAATATTTTGTGATTGTAGTGTTTTTGATTTAAACTTATAATATTCAAGTTTATTTGAATTTATTGTTACTGGACTATCAACAGAAACAAATTTTGAATAGTAAATATCTGATTTGCTCTTAGCAAGTTTAATATTACTTGAATCTATTCTTTTAATAAAATATGTACCCTCATCAAACAACTTACTCAGAATTTGTGCAGTTTCAATAATATTACCGTCTCCATCAAATGATTCTGATACTATTTTTTCTGGAGTATAGTAAACTAAATCTCCAGTATAAAATCCATGATCTGTAGTTGAAGTAATTTTAAAAATGTCAGAATCAAATGTTCCAGAAAAAATTATTTCTCTTGAAGGTGTATTTAATGATATATTATTATAGTAGGGAAGAGATGTTGACGCAACTATAGTTTTATCTTTATCTTTGTAAATATTTTGAACGTTTGCATTATTAACAGAAATTTTTGGAAATGTTGAAGAGTTTGGTTTTAAAATATTTCTTTTTACTGTATACAAATTGGTAATTAATAATTCACCCTGACCCTTTATGTTAAATGATTTTTCTGAAACAACATCAATTATGGTAGAGTTTTTTTCTATTCCACTACTATCAATTATTTTTAAACTGTCACCTATTCTAAAAATGTGATTTAACTTTGTATTGACCCTATAAGTATAGTCGGTACTATCAATCAAAGAAATTGATTCAACATCATAAGAAGTTGAAATATTAAAAAACCAGTTATTTGAAACTACATCTTCTGAGTTAACCCCTAAAGTTTTAATCTGTGAGGTATAACCCTTTTTAAGGTAGTATGTATCATCGATTAAATTAAAATCTTTTATAACTGAAGTAATTCTTACTTTAACGGTATTATCAAAATTTTGCGCATAAGTACTAATACCAATATTTGTGGAATCTTCAATAATTCCTGTGATATTTGAACATTCAAAGAATTGATTTATATTTTTTGACTCATATTTTATAATACCTCTCGTTGTATCATTATATGTAACGTACAGTTCACCTCTACTTGGAAATCCTACAGTTGAATCAACATCAAGAGTCTTAAGTTCATTAATAGAATCTGCATTATATTGACCAATTACTTTAGTTTGGGGATGAACTTTAAATTGTCCATATAATGCACCATCAAATACAATATCTTTATTATATCCAGAATCAAAACTAAGTCTATAATATTCTTTTGCATCTTTAGAAATTATTTTTTCTACTTTTGTAATTGGTGCATATGCTTTCGAAAAATCTAGATATTCTTCTTGAATTAAAGTAGAATTTATTAAATTTTCTGGATTTCCCTCAATACTTTCTACAACCAAATCAGTTGTAACTTGGAATTGTGCGTCTGAAGGTCTAAAGAGATATTCTTTAGGTCTAATAATGCTTGCATCTTCACCATAAAGAACTTTAAATAAAATTTCAAACGATTCATCAGTACCCTTACTTCTATAGAAATCCTTTGACTGCTTAATGAATAAAGAATTATTTAAATCCTTAGTTAAAGTTCTATTTTCAAATCCAGGAGTTAATTGGTACTTAATTTTGAGTAAAAATTCTTTCAGAAATAAAGAACTCAAATTGGTAATAGTAGATCCAGCAGAATGATCTGCAGATTCTGATTTAGAAAATACTAATTGGTCTGGTTGATTTTGGGACTTATAAGAACTTATCCCACTAAATCCTCTTATACACCCAGTAAAAGAATTAAAAGTTTTTCCAGTATAAGTGATTACTTCGTCATTAATTTTTAGCAATCCATATTTTTCAGGAAACTCATTTGTCCCTGTTGGTGTTAAAGATGTATCTACAAGAACAGTATTATCAAACGAAGAAATATTTTCAAGTAAAATAGCAGACTCTGCTTGATTGGTTATTTCATCAACTTTGATATATCTATCAATATTTTGAATTAAATCAATAGGAGCTCCTTGAAATTCTTGAGAACGATAGTATTGGGATAAAAATTCTGATACTAACGGAAACTCCTCCCTTACATAAGATGGAAGTTGATTGTTAACGATGTTGCTGAACTGAATTCTTTTCTCTAACATTTTTTTATGATCTTACTAAGTTCCCGTTTGCGTAGCTTGAAGTTACAATATAGTTTGATGCTGAAGGATCTAGACCCGAAGATATTTCATCCGTCACCATCTCAAATAAACTATTACTAATATCTAGTTGTAAATATAAATCCTGCAATCCAATAACATCATTGGATTTCGGAATAACTGAAATTTGAATAATTGATTGTCCATCTTTTATTTTTCCGGTAGAAAATATATTGATTGGATTTAATGTAATAATTCCAGTTTTGTATATGATATTTCCAACATTTCTTTTAACAATTGTTGGTGTTAAAGAATTTGTTGCAGGGAGAACAAATAAAAATAAAGATCCAGTTTCTCTGTTGGTATTTGGAACATCTGATAAGTATACTTCCTGTTGTACATCAGAAACTCTAAAAGGTGTGGTTTTAATATTAAACCCATTCATACTTTTAATATGAAATTCATTTCCAAATCCTATCTGATACTCTGCAAAAGTATTTAACACAACTCTCAAATCCCTTCTCATCTGAATAGTTGTTATATTAGATGTAACCGACTCATGACTGTCATCAATAACTTTTAAAAATTTACTATATTTAAATCTTGCTCCATACTTATTCAACTCAGTTGATTCTGCATATTTTGTTGTATTATTTTGTATTATACTAGATACAAAATCAGAACTTGGTGCAAGATTGGTATTATAATAAATTTTTGAGTTTATTTCAATATAAAGATATTTTAAATCTAAAATCTCAGGAACAATCCCTGCAACAGCATACTTTTTAAGTTTAAGTTTAATATTTTCTTTAATTAAATTTGGTAAAAAGTCTCCGGACCTCGGTTTAATACTTATAAAGACCTTTCCATACTGTGGCGGAATTAATTCTTCACCACCAAATACGGAAATAGATTCGGTTTCTGGGTAAATTTTTGCAGGAATTAAAGTTTCGTAATCATTTGCAGTAAGAGCTCTATTTTGTGATGCATAGATTCTTGGTGCATATTTTTTAATTGATTCTACAGATTCAATGTTTTCTCCACCTGATGCAATTAATCCTGTGGTTAATAGAGAAATACCAGAAGTAATTATATATTCTATAGAGTTTCTATTATACGTAATTCTTCCGGCAAATGTAAATTGACTTATACCATTTGCACTATCACCATTTGAAGTAATATATCCAATTTCTATAAAGTTTCCTTCCTCAAGTTTTTTGCCAAAGATTCCATCTCCAAAAATAAGTTCATATCTTTCATCTTCAATCTCCTGCAAGAAGAAAATTTTAGATTCCTTATCAATATCAAAAAGACTATCTTGTCGACTATATTTTACTGAGCGTGTAGACTGTTCATTATTTCTTACAATTACTGAAATTAAATCAGTATCAATACCACTATTCGGTAAAATAAATCTTTGATTTGGATTATTAGAACTAAAAGTAAAATTGCTTGTTAAACGAGTTCCTTGATAAACTTCAAGATCTTCAAATGTTGCTATACCATTGAAGACCGGAACTGTAATATCTTCTAAAATACAGAACACAAAGGACTGATTACCAAAACTACCTGAGGTGCTTGCTACAGGTCCTTTACGGAGGGTTAGAGAGGATGGTGTGGGAGTTATATTCGAAGCATCTATAAAGAAACTTATTGTTGCTCTTGCTGCTTTTCTTGATCTAGGAATGTAACCAATATGTCTAGCAAGTGCTACTACATTTTCTCTCAGAGTGGCACTATCGATAAAGACTTCATTTGCCACCATATTGGCATTATATGAAGTAATATATGTGTTATATGCTAATACATCAATAATAGTTGACAGATTTGATCCTTCAAAATCATAATCTGTAAAGTTTGAATTAGATCTTAAATAATCTTTGAGAGTGACCTTTATTTGATCAAAATCTAGATTTGAAAAATTTACTAGGGGCATTTATCTGGTTGGTTGTAAAACAAACTCTAACTGTTGTGCTGGAATATCAACACCAACTACTCTGTAGATAATAATTACATCAAATGCTCCATTATCAAAATCAGGAATTGTTTGAACATCTATTAAACTAACTCTTGGTTCAAAATTATTAATTGAATTTCTGATTTCATCGTTAATAATTGATGCTGAAATCTCATCAATATTTTCAAACAATGATCTACTCACTCTAGATCCAAAATTAGGATTAAAGAATTTTTCACCAGGAAGAGTAAATACAATGTTTCTTATCGAACGTGCAATTGCAGTTTCATTTTTAAGAGCAATTAGATCACTATTCAGAGGATTATTCTGAAAAGTCATACTAATGTCTCTAAAACCTTGACTTACCCTTTCTAAAGGCATTGATTATTACAATTCTATCTTATTTATCACCGATTTTTTGATTCATAAAGTGGTTCAGTACCGTATTCCCAGTCATCATAGTCTTCATCATTGCGAATTTTCTCATGAATTTCATTTTGGACGACAAAATCGTGTTTTTTGGGTGTTATATCATCATTTGCAATCTCTCTAAGCATTTTTTTCTGGTTGATTTCCATTGTTTTGTTCCTGATTAGTTGAATCAGAACTTTTTGCGGGGTTGCTATCCCGTTCTTCTTGTGTCTGCCAAAAATATTCATCAGTATCGCCCAATCTTTGCCATTTTAACCCAACCTCAGTACGATAGAATTTGGTTGAAATCTTAAAATCGGGAGTTTTAGGTACATCTGGTGTTCTAGAAGGACTATAAAGTCGCATTCTATTATTTGGATATAATACAAATTGTCCGTTTTCTAATAAAATGCAGTTATGTGATTTGTGTTCTTCTGGCATTTCACTTGTTCCACAATCAATTTTATCGTTATATGGATGATAATTATCTAAACTAAACAAATATTGACCTTTAAGATGTCCAAAGTCTCTTGTGCGAACTTCAAAATCTAATTCTCCTATATGTTTTTTTTGAACACATACCACTCCATAACTCATACAATCCCAGAATTGTAAATTGGTTAAATCCAAATCTGGTTCTGGAGTTTTTGGTGAGGAGACGAAGGCACTGATTGGCAATTTATCATAAAGAGCACCATATTCTGGTAGATATGTTTCAAAATAAAAAGAACGTCCTGGTAATGATTTTGCTGTTACCCAAACTCCTTCTACAAATTCTCCATGTCCATCTTGAAGATCACGAAGATATTCTTTACGAACCCATACTTTTTGTGGAGGTACATTTATGATTAGTTGACTCATTAGTTTAAAAAAAAAACCAGAGATTTCTCCCTGGTTTATCTATATTACTTAACCTTTTCCTTGTCCTCTATATTTCTTTTGTTTTCCATTGCGAGAAGTTGCTGAAAGCAATGTACGAGCACTTCTCCCTTGACGAGTTTTCTTAGGTGTTCCTGATTCAAACACCGTCTTATTCATACCACCTTTAGAAGCCATTAAAGTTCCTCCATTTCTAGTTCATTAGGATTAATATTTTCTCCGGAGAAATAACGCTCAGAGAATTCTTGAAGAATATCAGCACATTCTTCTGTGCTGATATTTGTATAAATCTTACGCCCTTTATATAAAAGATTGTAAAGTTTACTCATTAGATTATGCGAGTCTTTTCATGTCCCACACGAATCCGGGGGTCACACCAAATCTCAAAACCTTTCTCAATAGCATCAAGACAGAATGAAACATCCTCTCCGCACATATCTTGTACTGCACCTGACTCAAAGACTTGCATCTTAGGAGCAAACCAAGGATATTCAAGATTCTCAAATACACCTTTTTTAATCAGGACCCAACCAAATCCAGTGTAATCAACTGTAAAAGGTTTACGACGCTTGCTGATAGACTCTACAGTTTCATGATTCATCACTCCACCATTCTTTCGGAAGTCATCTTCTTCTAACCAGTGTGCGACAGAGGTTGTGTGTCCATCTTCTGTTGCATACCAACCACCAACGATTTCCTTCTCTTCTCCCTCTGCATTCAGAGACATATCACAGAGTTGCCAGAACTTGTTTGAATCAAAGACAATATCCGAGTCGATCCAAAGTTGATAATCATATTGTAGTTTACCATCCCATGGAATTTGTTTAGGTCCACGAAGAACATTTGCTCCGAGACACTTACATCTTGCAAAGTTTACCATTGATGAGTAATCTTGTGAGATTTGAATACTCATTCCATTTTGAACTAAATCAAAACAAAGTTGTACAAATGCTTTGAGAAAGATAAAAGAACATCCTCTGCCTGGGAGACAGAAAACAATACTCTTTCCTTTCATTCTTTCCTTAATTGCTACATAGTCCCAATCTTCAGTCTTGGGAGTAGGTGCTGCTGCTTTAACTGTGAATCCTTTTGCCATAAAGTTTAATCAACCTTCAGATCAATTTTATCAGGTATATATGGTTTTGTCAATAAGAAGAGTGTAGTGATATGAGTTTATTTACAGATAACTCTTCATATGACAAGTCTTC
>Ga0315288_10013411_pt1 | contig 10262 bp, 8 predicted proteins | sample YL17G11_20_MG_FD_203454 | JGI IMG/M metagenome (GOLD analysis project Ga0315288, IMG submission 203454) | Sediment microbial communities from Yellowstone Lake, YNP, Wyoming, USA - YL17G11_20 | ecosystem: Environmental > Aquatic > Freshwater > Lake > Sediment | place: USA: Wyoming | collected... | reverse complement strand
CCACATATACAAGCTCTGGCCAAAATAAGCAGATTGATGCTGGATGAACAATTCAGGCGGAGCCTCGAAAACGCCAGGACTGCCGACGAGGTGTATGAGCTGCTGAGCCGCAAAGAAAGTCAGTAAGCCCCGGCCTGGTCTGCTGCCGGGCGCACTTAGCATATACTATGCGATCTGATTCGCCCTTGCCGGATTATGTGCCCTGCTTTGCAGGCACGGCTTCCCACAGGATCAAGCTCAACTCATAGGGGTTGGCCAGATCAGGATGCCGGGGCAGGACTCTTACCGCGACGCCGTGACGTCCTGTTGCTTTGCAGGACATCAAGCCGGCAAACCAATGTTCGCCGTCCTGTCCGGCTGTTTGTGCGTGATCCAATTTAAGAGCCGAGCCATCGGTAATATTTCCATGGCTATCGACAGGACCGTGGTAAAGCTCTACTGAGACATCGCCCGGCCCGATATTGCCGAGCTTGACCAGCGCGCTAACGCTGATCTCTGAGCCGACTTTAAGCCTGGGCTGCTTAGGGTTGAGCGGCTCATAGCCCTGGCCGTTTTTGACTTCTATTTTTACATCTTTGACTGCAAGCTCAGGCCAGGCCTTTTTCACATTGGCTTTCCAGCTCGCAAACTCCTTGGCCTTAGCCATAGCATCGCAGGTTAGATACTGCTGCCTGGCCGCAGCCGGATTGTAGAACCTTCGCGTATACTCAGCGACCATTCTGTGCGTGTTGAAACGAGGTGCAATCCACTCAATGGAATTCTTTATCCGGCGTATCCACGCCCGCGGTAAATTGTCGGCGCAGCGGGTATAGTACAGAGGGACAATCTCATTTTCCAGCATGTTATAAAGGGCGTGTGACTCCACCTGATCCTGATAATCGTGGTCGTCATAACTTTCGCCGGCCCCGATAGCCCATCCTCCTTGAGGGGTATAGCCTTCACACCACCATCCATCCAAGGTGCTGATATTCAACACGCCGTTGAGCGCCGCTTTCATACCGCTGGTGCCGCTGGCCTCCATCGGCCTGCGCGGATTGCTCAGCCAGACATCGACGCCGCGGACCATAACCCTGGCCACATCAATATCGTAGTCCTCAAGAAACACTATGCGCCGTCTGACATCCTGTTGGTCGGCAAAGTGAATGACTTGTCTTATGATGTCTTTTCCTTCGGTGTCTCTGGGGTGCGCCTTGCCCGCAAAGATAATCTGGACGAGTCGCTGCGGGTTTGTAAGGAGCTTTACCAGGCGCTGCGGGTCTTTGAGCAGCAGATTGGCCCTTTTATAGCCCACAAATCTCCTGGCAAAACCGATGGTAAGCGCCTCGGGGTCGAGCACCTCTTCGGCCCAGTTCAATTCGGTATGATAAGTGCCGCGGCGTCTCATCTGATCCTTCAGCCGGTTACGGGCGAAAACCAGCAATTGCTCCTTACAGCGCTGATGTACCCGCCAAAGCTGCTCGTCGGGAATATCCTCAACGCCGTTCCAGGCCGTGTTACTGAAAGTACCGTCTGCCCAGCCCGGGTCAAGATACCTATCGTACAGACAAGCTATCTCCTCCGACAGCCAGCTTTTGATGTGGACGCCGTTAGTGATCGATATGATCGGCACCTCCTTCACCGGGATGGCGGGCCAAAGGCTGCCCCACATCTGACGCGATATTTGCCCATGCAATTTGCTGACGCCGTTTATGTAGCTGCTGAGTTTTATCGCCAGGACCGGCATCTTAAACGGCTCGTCGTCATCGTCAGGAAGCATTCTACCCAGTGACAAAAACTGGTTTCGAGTTATTCCAAGATGAGGAAAGTAACCGCCCAAGTATTTGTCCATCAGCGGCACACGAAATTCGTCAAGGCCTGCTTTTACCAGGGTGTGTATGGTAAAGATGTTGCTCGATCTGGTCGCTTCCACAGCCTCTTCAAAAGTCATGTTAGTCGCGCTTCGCAGCTGCCGGATCCGCTCAAGTGCCATAAAAGCGGCGTGCCCTTCGTTCATGTGACAGGCATTGGGCGTAATATCCATTGCCGCCAGAGCCTTCAGGCCGCCAATACCCAACATAATCTCCTGACGAATTCGCAGCTCGACGTCACCACCGTAAAGAGAGGCGGTGATCATCCGATCCGCCGATGAGTTAGCGGGTATATTCGTATCGAGCAGATATAGCTTAACCCTGCCGATGGGGACACACCATATTTGAGCCGAAACGCACCTGCCGGGGTATTCAACGCTGATGGTCAGGGGCCGCCCACTGCTTTTTCTAACCAGCTCGACCGGCATGGTATCAAAATTATTATCTACATACAACTCTTGCTGCCAGCCATCAACGTTCAAGTACTGGCGAAAGTAGCCCTTCTGATAAAGAAGACCTACTCCGACCAGCGGAACACCAAGGTCGGAAGCGCTTTTCAGGTGGTCTCCTGCCAGAATCCCCAGACCGCCGGCATAAATGGGCAGACATTCGTGGATTCCAACTTCGGCGCTGAAATAGGCGACCAGAGGCTTTACGGATTCTCCGCAGACCTTGTCGAACCAGGTTGGCCCATTGAGGTATGATTTGAGCTTTTCAGCCGCCTGGTTCAATCCGATCAGGAAGCTCTCATTCTTACTGAGAGACTCCAGCCTGGCTTGAGAAACAGAGCCCAGAAGTCTGACCGGATTATGTCCGCAAGCCGTCCATAAATTGCCGTCAATACGCTGGAATAGCTCGGCAAACTCGGCGTTCCACGACCAGAACATATTCTTGGCTATCAGCTCAAGGTCTTTTAGGGTGTCCGGAAGCGCCGGCAGAACCGTGAAAGTGCGCACACTTGGCATTCTTACCTCCGTACCGTAAGCTCTTTGACAACATAGACTAAAAACTCAGGGCGAAACGCAAGCTTCTACCGGCTCTTATAATCGGCAAATACGTTCTTTGGCTTAAGTGCAAAAACAGAACAGATGTTGGGTACGAGGACTGTGATGGTCCGGTATTTACGCCGCTTCTTGGATTGATGCTTGGACTAAAAAAGGCCTGTTAATCAACAGGCCTTTTTTTACTGCCAGGCTTTCCTCCACTGGTGCCGTAAGAAAAGGATTTGAGAACCCATTACTTCCAGGTGGGTAATCGTTGCTTGCGTCCGAAAGTCCTATCGAGTAGGCATTTCCGATCCGTCAAGGCCTGATTTCCCTGAGTACGGGTATCGGTTCTTTCAAATACACACTTTCTCAACGAACACCGCAGGGGTCCGCCTGCACTATCTCTTTTATCAAATCCCAGGACAAAAGTCAAACAAAATACCGGCAAATTCCGGCTATCGATCCCTGTGTAGTCCAAACCACAAATGTTGATTTGCGTTTCGGGGATTCTTTAGTTGTTGCCGGTACGGCGACACCCGCGCGGCCTGTCGCCGGGTTCTGCATACGTTTGTGCCCCCAGCTCACCTACGCCGTTCTCAACTCTGCGCCAAGTGATTCGGCCAGGCGCTGCACAATGTCCGCCTGGAAACGGTCGACAGTCTCGTGGGTCAAAGTGCCCTGCTCGTCTCTAAAACAAACGGACAGCGTAACGCTTTTTTGTCCCGATGGGATGCCTTTGCCGCGATATATATCGACAAAACGGACGCCCTGCAGCTCAGCAGGAGCTTCGTGCCTGACCGTCCGGACTATATCGTCCCAGCGCACCCGCTCATCGACAATAATCGACAGGTCGCGCTGTATGGCTGGAAATCTTGGAATGGGCCTTACCTTTATTGGCCCCGACTTTAGAGATGCAAGCTGCGCAAAGTCCAGCTCGGCGCCGACAGGCGCCAGGTCGGTTAAGTCAAATTTCCGATTTACCGCCTGCGAAAAAATTCCTGCGGTTCCGACGGTCTTGCCGTTCACGACAATCTCGGCGCCGGCTTCCGCCCAGACCAGCTCCGCAGGCCCAAACTCAATCCGCGCATCCACATCCAGGCTCTTTATCAGTGCCTCGATTGCACCCCGCAGCTCTCTAAAGTCGCCGTCACAAACCATAGCCAGCTTGGCCTGTTCGACGGGCAGGCTGCTCTTTTTGCCGGTCGGCACGAAAGTATCGGCTATCTCGTATATCTTGCACGGCAGCGTCCCGGCATTTACGTTCGTCTTGAGGACATCCAATAAAGAGCCAAGAAGAGTCTGGCGAAGCAGGCCCGCGCTCTTGCTGGATTCATCCCGCACACTCATATACTTCTTGGCGCCGCCGGGCGTAAAAAGTTCCGCAATAGAACCGTCAACGAATCCAACATTAATCGTCTCGTAAAAGCCGCAGGCGTTCAGGTGCGCGCTGAGCGACTCAGCCAATTTCTGATGTGGATCAACCGGCACAGCTTCTATTTCGATCTTTCGCTGCGTAGGTATCTTGTTGTAGCCGTAAAGGCGAGCGACTTCCTCAATTAAATCGACCTCCCGATATATGTCACTTCGCCAGAAGGGCACTAAGCAGGCTATCGAGTCTCCTTTCAGATCGGGCTGAAAACTTAGCGCGGCAAGAATTCTGACCGCTTCTTCAGGCGGCACTTCAATACCAAGCAGCTTGTTCAAACGCGACAGCCGCAGCATTACCTGCTTCACCGGCTTTCTTTTAGGATAAATATCGACCACGCCTCCGGCTGCTCTGCCGCCGGCCACTTCGGTAATCAATTGCGAAGTGCGCTTTGATGCCCGGTCTATCATTTCAATATCAACCGTCCGCTCGAATCTAAAAGCGGCTTCGCAAGCAAGCCCGAGCCTGCGAGAAGTCCTGCGGATACTTACCGGATCAAAGTACGCATCCTCCAGAAGAATGGTCGCGGTAGCATCACTGACCTCAGTATCCGATCCGCCCATAACTCCGGCTATGGCCACGGGCCCGCGCGGGTCGGCGATAACCAGCATATCCGTATCCAATTCACACTTTGTGCCGTCGATACTGACCAGCCGTTCGCCGGCAAAGGCTTTTCTGACGATTATCTTGCCCTGGGCAATCTTGTCGTAGTCAAAAGCGTGCGGCGGCTGACCGGTCTCCAGCATCGCATAGTTCGTGGCGTCAACCACGTTGTTGACGCTTCGCAGTCCGACCGCTTCAAGCCGATTCTTGAGCCAATCCGGCGACGGTCCAACCGTGACCTGCTCAATCACACGCGCGGTGTACCGGCCGCACAAAGCCGGCTCAAGTATCTCAACCCCGGCAAATTCAGTAACATCTTTATCTGATTCGTCCAGTTTGACTTCCGGCATTGTCAAGTCCCCGCCCGTCGCCGCAGCCAGCTCACGGGCGATGCCCATAAAGCTCAGACAGTCACCGCGATTGCTGGTCACCTCAACATCGATGACGGCATCGTCGCCGAGATACACTATTGCTTCGCAGGGGAGTCCTACGTTGCTCAAAATCTCAGCGATCTGCTCGGCAGAAAGCCCGCCTGTCTCAACGTAATCACTTAGCCAGCTAATCAGAATCTTCATACTAAAGCACCATCGCAAAAATCCGTCTTTAAGCTCCCAATACGCTAACCGGCGTGAACAGCTCTGTCAACGATTTTGAATACGCTTTCGGCGCTCGTTCAGCCGTCGCCGGCACGGCGGCAGGTATGTGCAAGGCAGCACATTAAGGGCACAATTCAATCCATCGGTCTCATAAGACACAGACAAATAGTTGCCATAGCCTCGGCGGATAGATATACTTGGCACTAAAAGAGACTGGGACTTGTGCCCGGCACATAGCGACGCCCGGGCAAATCGCAAGCATTCGGAAAGGGACGGTAAGCAATGAACCGTAGTCGGCGTGAATTCCTCAAAGCGGTTGCAGCCGTGACGGCAATGTCAAGCCAGTTGAAGGATCTGCAGACAGCCTCACACGCCCAGCAAGCGCTAAAAAAGAGCATCGGCAAAATTAAGACCATCGAGACTTTCACCCAAGGGCCGGTCAGCATCGTTCGAGTGCGGACCGACAGCGGAGCCGAAGGCTGCGGCCAGATAGCTCCTTTTAATGCGGACATCTCCGCGCTGGTTCTGCACCGGCAGATTGCACCGCACGTACTGGGCAAAGACCCCGCCGACATCGATTCTATCGTTGACCGGTGCATCGAAGCGAATTACAAGTTTCCCTGGTCGTATGTCTGCCGGGCGTTGGCCGGCGTGGATACCGCGCTGTGGGACCTACGCGGCAAGGCGGAAAACAAGAGCGTGTGCGAGCTTCTGGGCGGCAAGCCCAGGCCTATCGCCGTATACGGCTCCAGCATGAGCCGGGATATAAAACCAGCCGACGAGGCCGATAGGCTGGCACGGCTGAAGGATACCAGAGGTTTTCGCGCGTTCAAAATCCGTATTGGAAAAGTATGCGGCCATGACCAGGACCAATGGCCGGGACGGACAGAGGCGCTTGTCCCTGCGGTGCGCAAGGCTATCGGCGATGACGTGTCGCTGCTGGTGGATGCCAACAGTTGCTATACGCCCGCTAAAGCAATCGAGGTCGGCAAAATGCTCGAGGATTACAGCGTTCGCCACTTTGAGGAACCGTGCCCATACTGGGAGCTGGAATGGACGGCCCAGGTCGCGGCGGCCCTGAATGTCCCCGTTGCCGGCGGTGAGCAGGATAACGACCTTGCACAGTGGCGGCGGATGATACGTATGCACGCCGTTGATATTGTGCAGCCTGATATATGCTACGTAGGCGGATTGACCCGAGCGATGCGGGTTGCCGCGATGGCCGCCGATGCGAAACTCGCCTGCGTGCCACATTCGGCTAATGTTTCGATGGTAAGCGTTTTTACGCTGCATACGCTCGGCGCGATACCCAACGCCGGGCCTTTTATGGAGTTTTCCATCGAGCCGACCGATTGGACCACGCAGCTTTATGAGCCGGCACTGAATGTGCAGGATGGAAAAGTGGCTATACCGGACGGCCCAGGCTGGGGCGTGACAGTCAATCCCAAATGGCTGGCAAAGGCCGAACGCGGTGTCAGCGAACATCGGTAGCCAACCTGCGGTGAAACCGCAGGTTAAATATTTAGCCCCGCAATCCTTCGACCCGGCTCAGGCCAGCCCCGAGCAAGGCCGAGGGGACGGGTTTATTGCGGGGTTCACAAACGCCCCGCGTTGGGCCCCCGCGAAGCGGCAACCCCCGCGCGAGGTCGTTGATCAGAGGATGTCCATTATGAAAAAACACAGTTCATTAGCACCGGCGGTTATCGGTCTGCTGGCAAGTTTATTTCTTGCCGGCTGTGTGGAGCGCAAGCTCACAATCAACACCGACCCGCAGGCGGCTTTGGTCATTTTGAATGATGAGGAAATAGGCGTCTCGCCCGTTACCGTCACATTCCTGTGGTACGGCGATTACTGGGTCAGGATAAGCAAAGAGGGCTACGAAACGCGAAATACGCACCGCGAGCTAAAAGCCCCCTGGTACGACCATTTCCCCTCCGATTTCTTTGCCCAGATACTTTACCCGGGCAGGATTGTCGACTCCTACGAATGGACATTTAGACTCATTCCGCAAAAGCAGCCAACCGGAGAAGGACTGATCGAGGCCGCCGAGGAACTGAAGAAGCAGCTTTAACCACAGATTTCACTGATTGGGCAGATCTTATCAACAAAAAGACGAGACAAGAAGCCTAAAAAAGATTTCCCCTGATTTTGGAGACCACGAAATTCTTGCTCTTTAGCGGACGAAAAAGTACAATACAACTTAAAGGTGAGGTTATACCTATGAAATTAAAAACAATCATACACAAGGCTGAGGAAGGAGGTTACTGGGCGGAGATCCCAGCCATTCCCGGCTGTGTCACTCAGGGCGATTCTTTTGAAGAGCTTTTGAAGAACATTTATGAAGCGGTAGAGGCCTGTTTATCTGTTGATGTTGAAGAGCATAAGATCCAGGAAGGTGACCAACTGATGGAGATTATGGTTTGAAGCAGATAAGCGGGAAGGATTTTGCTAAACTGCTGGCCAAGAAGGGGTGGCAACTCAGGCGAATTCATGGCAGCCACCACGTCTATACCAAAGCAGGTCGAAACGAAAGAATATCGGTACCCGTACATGGCAGCAAACCTTTGAAAATTGGCCTTCTGAGGCATCTAATGAAGATAGCAGACATAAGCGAAGCGGAGTTATAAAGAACAAGCCGAGAAGAACTTATCCAGAACACTCAGGAACTACAAAAAGAGTTGCATTAATATCGGCCTTCTGTGCCAGTGTGATGATACTCAGTTACCTTAGGTGGCCTGACTAAAGTTTATGGTAAGAAGTTAATGTACCGCCCTGGGTTTTTTGGACACTGGTTTGTAGATAATCATGCCGCGATCTCCACACCAACGCAAGCATCTTTTCGTGCCTGGGCAGGAGTTCGATAGCCCAAGCGTTCCATGATCCATTGATGATTGTAAATGTCTTTGAATTCCAGCAGAGCTTGACGCAGCTCCTCAACCGTCTGAAACGTTCGCAGCCATAAGAGGTTCTCCTTCAGCGTGCGGATGAACCGTTCCGCACAGCCGTTACCTTCAGGTTCTCGCACAAAAGCCGGCGATGCAGTGATACCCAGAAACTTGATCTCCTTTTGAAAGTGAGCGGATACGTACTGACTGCCATGGTCGTGACGCAGGCTCAGCCCTTTGGCTACGTCCTGGTCAAAGGCCCCGAAGTGGTCCCGTACGCCCTGGCGGATGGGTTCGAAGGCCTCAAAGCGAGTGGCCCTGACCGAGGCATGGATGCCCACACATCCGCCGCTATAGTGATCCACCGCCACAAAGACGGCAGCGTGACCATCCTGAACGGTCATTGTACCGGTCAGATCAGTGCCCCACATAACATCGGGCTTGTCAGTGATAATCGTACCATCATGGGCCTTGGGTCCGTGCGGATTGCCCGTTCGCTGGGCCGCTTGGAGGCTATGCTCTCGCATCAGTCGTCGGGCACGGTCCTTTGAGGTGCGAATCCCCTTGGATCGCAGACGAGCCCAGACCTTACGGTAGCCCTCGCCGTGAAAAGGACTTTCAGCCAGGACAGTCCGGATATGTCCGACCATTTGCTCATCGGTGCACGGCCCATCAGGACCCCGTCTTCCAGCAACAGGCCGTAGCTCCGGGGCAGTGTTACGGCGTTTGCGTTGTTCATACACGGTGGACCTGGGCCGCTTCCACACGCGGCAGACCCGCTGGATGCCGTATATTCGGCTACTGGAGGGCGAGTGGGTCTGACTCATCGTCTCGACCTCCTTTGTGCTAAAGGGAGTTGCTCGTCCAGGCGACGACCCTTCTCGTACAGCAGCTCGTTTTCCATGGTCAGTTCGCCGATCTTGGCCTTAAGCCGCTGGATCAGGTCATCTCGTCGGTCGTGCTCACAGGGATGGGTCTTGAGGGCCGCGGTCCCAGCAGCTAAGAACTCCTCTCGCCACAGACTGAGGGTGGCGGCGGTAGCGCCGAGTTGTCGGCTGAGTGTTTCCAGGTCCTCACCACGAATCAGGCGGATGACGGCCTGGGTTTTGCGTTGGGCCGAGAACCGGCCCGTTGGGCGAAGCCGTAGGGGCGGGTCAGCGGCAGGCCGTCCGCTGGCCGCTCCTCTCGCTTGCGCTTGCTCCGCTGCCAGCGGAGCTTCGTTCGATAGTCTTGTGTCCTTGGACATACCTTAACTCCTTTCGGGGGATAGTATCCCCTAAATGTGTGTCCAAGGAAACCCTGGGGCGGAGGAGCTTTCCCAAGAGCGACTGTTAAGCTGGCCCATTACATTTGGTTATAGAACTGGCGTTTGATTCTCTGGATTTTGCCGTCGTGGCCAGGAGCCCCAAAATCGTTCGTTCAGAACCGCTGGATGCGGCCCGATACATAGTCCCACGCGATACCGTCGGTCGCTACCTAGCATCTCACCTTACTATCAGCCCGTTTGACAGTAGGTACGCCATCTGAGAGTCCGCGTCTTCTTCTTTGGCATATTTGGTCTCTGTTTGGCACGGTTTTCCTATCATGTGGTCTCATCAAATGGGGGTGGCAGTTCTGAAAAAAACCGTTACTCTGACCGCAGAATCTTCAGTCAATTTTCGATGACAGTCGAAACATCCTCTTTCCAAAGGCTATTTGGATATTCGCCGCGTTCTATCAGTAGGCGAATTTCTGCAATCACCTCATCCTTGTCTTCAGGATACGTGATCCCAAACCACTTACTCGAAGTGCTTAACACTTTAACTGAAGCCCTCCTTTTTGCAATCAAGCTATTTACCGCTGTTGGTATAGCCAACTCCCGTCTCAAATCCTTTGCATAAGATTGTAGAAAAATTCTAAATTCTTCTTCAAGAAGCCCC
>Ga0315288_10013410_pt1 | contig 10263 bp, 6 predicted proteins | sample YL17G11_20_MG_FD_203454 | JGI IMG/M metagenome (GOLD analysis project Ga0315288, IMG submission 203454) | Sediment microbial communities from Yellowstone Lake, YNP, Wyoming, USA - YL17G11_20 | ecosystem: Environmental > Aquatic > Freshwater > Lake > Sediment | place: USA: Wyoming | collected... | reverse complement strand
GGCTGACAGAGCTATAGCTCTCTTGGGTGGCCAACTCCGCCAGGTTAAGCCTGTGGAGCTTCCTGAGCTGGCTGACAATCGCCATTTGGTCGTCATTGAGAAGATAGCTGCCACCCCGCCCAGCTATCCCCGCCGCCCAGGGATGCCGGGCAAGCGGCCGCTGTAATAAAAAGGCAGGCCCTGATGGCTGAAAACAAAGGCAATCAACCGGCCGAGGCCGGGGAAATTTCGCAGGTTTCCCTCAAGCAGCGCTTCTTCAACTTGCGCACCGTGATCACCTTTATACTGGCGGTGGCCTTCCTGATTTTTGTCTTCACCCGACTGAATATTGACTTTGGCAACACCTGGGAGCAGATAAAGAGCATCCGGCTGCAGTTCTACATTCTGGCTTTCGTGGTTTATTATACTACCTTTCCTTTACGGGCGTTGCGCTGGCGGCTTATGCTCCGAAACGTCGGCTTTCGTGATGAACTGCCCAAGTTGCCCCGGCTCACCGAGATCATGTTTCTGAGCTTCTTCGTCAACTGCATACTCTATGCCCGTCTGGGTGATGTTTACCGTGCCTATCTACTTAAGGAAGACTCAGAGGTTAGCTTCTCCAAGACGTTGGGTACAGTGCTGGCCGAGCGTGTCATCGATCTTCTGGTGGTGGTTATCTTGCTCGTGGTCGCTGCTCTGGCTTTCTGGCAGGGCGTGGCTGGTGGGGCGGCTACAATCATATTATTCGCCGGGCTGGCCATGCTGGTGGTTATGGCTGCCATATTGGTGTTCATGTGGCGGTTTGGTGGCCGTCTGGAGAAGCATTTACCCTCCCGCTTACGCTCTTTGTACCGTCCTTTCCACGAAGGCACCCTGGGCAGCTTCCGCCAGCTTCCTGTGATCCTGTTGTTGACTGTCACCATCTGGCTTTTGGAGGCGGGGCGCCTTCTCATGGTGAGCTATGCCCTGGGGCTATACCCTGGGTTGGGGCTTATCCTGTTTGCCACCTTAGCCACCGCTATACTTGTAGCCCTACCCGCCACCCCAGGCGGCCTGGGCCTGGTGGAGACGGGGCTCACCGGCCTGTTTCTGCTCTTTTTATCCAGGGAAGATGCGTCCTCCCTGGTGCTGGTTGACCGCACTATAAGTTATCTGAGCCTGGTGGTCTTTGGCCTGCTGTTTTTCGTCTGGATACAGACACGGCGCAAGCGCCGCCAATCCACTCCCAGTCCCTTGACATTGCATCAGTAGCGGACTTTGAGGTAAACTAAAATTGTCAAAGAACGCTGTGGGGGTAAGCAATGTATCGCCGCAGAGGTTATTTTGGGTCCCGCCTGGGTTTCCCTCCCTTCGGCTTCTACTTCCACAGCTTTAGGCCTTTCTCAGGAAACATGCACACCTTCGCATGCTGGAAGAATGTAGGCAAGACCCGGAGGAGAAGTTGAAAGAGGTGGAAAAGGAGATAGCGGATTTGAGGAAGAAGGGGGTGGAGCAAGGTTTGCTTTTGGGACAAGACTTGACTTGCCTGGACATAGTATAATCAACTGTCGTCGTATTTATCAGCCGTCCAGAGTTTGCTTGCCCGATAAGTAGCCAGTAAACTGGTCAGATAGACCTAATTTTTGAATTGCAGGGAGGAAACAATCCCATGCGCAAAGAGGGGGAGGTCATTGCTTGGTTTGCTGAGGTCAGCAAAGAGCATCTTTCGCTGGTAGGTGGCAAAGGGGCCAACTTAGGCGAGCTGACCAAAGCCAATATCTCGGTGCCGCCCGGCTTCATAGTGACCGCTGAGGCTTATTATTATTTCTTGCGGCAGTCGGGGCTTGTTGAAAAAATTCCCAAGCTGCTGCACGACCTGGATACCAACGACTCCCGAAGGCTACAACAGGTGGCCTCCGAGGTTAAGGAAGCTGTCACCACCAGCCCGATGCCTCCTGAGCTAGCCCGGAAAATAAAACAAGCTTATATTCAGTTGGGCCGTGGCCTGGTGGCGGTGCGTTCTTCAGCCACCGCTGAGGACTTGCCTGAAGCCTCCTTCGCTGGTCAGCAGCGCACTTTTCTCAATGTGCAAGGTGATGATGAGGTGGTGGTTATGGTGCAAGAGTGTTGGGCCTCACTTTTTGAGCCGCGGGCCATTTTCTATCGCCATCAGCACAACTTTGATCACATGAAGGTGGGCATCGCTGTGCCGGTGCAACGGATGATCCAGTCCGAGGCATCCGGGGTGATGTTCACCATCGAGCCGGTAAGCAGCGATCAGGAGAAGATAGTCATTGAGGCGGTGTTTGGCCTGGGTGAGACCATCGTCTCCGGAGAGGTGACCCCTGACCTCTATATCGTGGACAAGACCTCCCTGGCTATCTTGGACAAGAAGGTCAACCCACAGGAGTGGCAACTCATCAAGAATCCGGGTGGCAAACTGGGGCATGAGGCCAATATTAAGGTGTCAGTCGACTTGGATCGTCAGGCGGCACCCAAGCTGAGCGATGAGGATATTGTGCATCTGGCCAGCCTGGGCAAGCGGATTGAGGATCTGTACAAATTCCCCCAGGATGTGGAATGGGCCAAGGAGAATGGCCGGTTCTATGTAGTGCAGAGCCGCCCCGTGACTGCCTTAAAATATGAGGTCAAGAAAGCCCCTGAGATAAAAGGCCATGCGCTTTTACAAGGGGTAGCCGCTAGCCCCGGCCTGGCCGTCGGCCCCGTGAGATTGGTATGGCAGGCCTCGGAAATCGACCGTGTAAAGAATGGGGATATCTTAGTGGCGGAGATGACCAGCCCCGATTATGTGCCGGCGATGAAGCGGGCGGCGGCCATTGTTACTGACCGTGGCGGTCGCACTGCTCATGCTGCCATTGTCAGCCGGGAGTTGGGCATCCCCTGTGTGGTGGGCACCGAGTCAGCTACTCGCATTCTGCGTGATGACCAGACCGTCACTATAGATGGCTCTCGGGGCAGGGTTTATCTGGGCAACTTGCTTCCCACTGAGATGGCGGCCCCAGCCCAGGTGAGACGGGAGCGTCTTAAGACTACCACCAAGGTATACGTTAATCTGGCTGACCCTGAGCTGGCCGACCGGGTGGCTCAGCGCGATGTGGATGGGGTGGGGCTGCTGCGCGCTGAGTTCATGATCGCCCGGATTGGGGAACATCCCCGTTATATGCTTAGCCAGGGACGCGGCGAGGAGTTTATTGAGCGGCTGGCCCAGGGACTGGTCTCCTTTGCCTCTGCCTTCGAGCCACGCCCTGTGGTCTACCGCACTACTGACTTCAAGACCAATGAGTACCGCAACCTGACCGGAGGACAGCTCTATGAGGAGTTGGAAGAGAACCCCATGCTGGGCTACCGGGGTTGCTCCCGCTATGTCAGAGAGCGCGATGTTTTCAAGCTGGAGATAGAGGCCATAAAGCGGGTGAGGCAGCGCTATAAAAACTTGTGGGTGATGATACCGTTCGTGCGCACGGTGCCACAGATGGTTGAGATCAAGCGCATACTGGAAGAGGAGGGGTTGCACCAGTCAGACAATTTTAAGCTGTGGATGATGGTGGAGGTTCCCTCAAATATCACCTTGATCGATAAATTCATAGATGTGGGCATCGACGGCATTTCTATAGGCTCCAATGACCTTACCCAGCTTATCCTGGGGCTAGACAGGGATAGTTCCAAACTGGCCCAGGAATTTGATGAGCGTGATGAGGCAGTGCTCTCTGCCATAGGTATAGCCATCAAGGCCGCCTCGCGACGGGGTATCACCAGTTCTATCTGCGGACAGGCCCCTTCTTTTTATCCCGATCTCACGGAGAAGCTGGTGGCCTGGGGAATCACCTCTGTCTCGGTGAGTCCAGATATGATTGATACCACCAGGGAAATCATAGCTGAGGTGGAGCGCCGCTTGACCAGTCCCTCCCTGTGGCGGCTAGTGACTCGCAGCCAGGACTGAGGAATGTCATGGATGCTGCATATCTCGGCGTCCGCCAGCGGCTGGAAGGGTTTGAGGAGAGGCTTTCTCCCTTCGCTGTGCGCAGCCGCTGCTCCAGAGGGAGGCTCAGGCCAGAAGCCCCTTCGCCGTTGCGTACCGAATTCCAGCGCGACCGGGATCGCATAATACATAGCAAGGCGTTTCGGCGCCTCAAGCATAAGACCCAGGTGTTCATCGCTCCCCTGGGTGACCATTTTGTCACACGCTTGACTCACACCCTGGAGGTGGCCCAGATCGCTCGCACTATCTCCCGGGCACTGAATTTGAATGAAGACCTAACCGAGGCCATCGCCCTGGGGCATGACCTGGGACATACCCCCTTCGGCCACGTGGGTGAGGAGGTGTTGAATGAGCTTTCCCCGAGCGGCTTCAGACATAATGAGCAGAGCCTCAGGGTGGTGGATATCCTGGAGCGAGAGGGCCGGGGGCTTAATCTTACCTGGGAGGTGCGGGACGGCATACTCAATCACTCCAAGACCTTCAGCGACATCCTGGGTCTGGGCTGGGGTGAAACAGGCACTCTAGAGGGGGAGGTATGCAAGATAGCCGATGTTGTGGCCTACATCAATCATGACCTAGAGGATGCTCTCCGGGCTGGCCTGCTCTCCCCAGCTGATATACCTGATGAGGTGCTCCGGGTGCTGGGCGCCTCCCACTCTGAGTGCATCAATATCCTGGTCACAGACATAGTGGCTTGCTCCTGGGCGGTGACCGGTGAGCAGCCGCTGCCCGCGGTAGAGAGGCCGGCGCTTAGCATGAGTCCCAAAGTGCTTGAGGCCAGCAGCTGTCTGCGTGACTTCCTTTTCCGGAAGGTATATAGGGGGCGTTCTGCTGAACTGGAGGCGGAGCGGGCACGTCTGACGCTGCGTCGCCTCTATAGCTATTTCCTAGAGCATCCCCAGGAGTTGCCCGGGGAGTATTCTCTCAGTGGTGAGCCTGTGGAGAGGCAGGTGATTGATTATATCGCTGGCATGACCGACCAGTTTGCCTGGAGGGTGGCCGAGAGTTTTCCGGACGCCCTCAAAGCAGGCCGTCGTTAGGCAGGTTATCAAATGAGCGCCATCGAAGAGATCAAACAGCGCTTGGATATAGTGGAGGTTGTCTCCCAATATACGAACTTGCAAAAATCAGGGCGCAACTTCAAGGCGTTGTGTCCTTTTCATGCTGAGAAGCATCCCTCTTTCTTCGTCTTCCCTGAGCGCCAGAGCTGGCACTGTTTCGGCAGTTGCGGTAGTGGCGGGGATATCTTCGCCTTCATCATGAAGAAGGAGAACCTGGAGTTTGGGCAGGCGTTGCGGTTGCTGGCGGAGCGAGCCGGGGTCTCGCTGGAGCACAAGGATGAAGCACGGGATAAGGAGAGGGAAAGGCTCTATCAGGTCAATTTGGCCGCCGCCCGCTTCTACCATGATTTGCTGCTCCAGTCCCCCGGAGCGGAGCTGGCACGGCGCTATCTGGAGGGACGAGGCATCAGCCAGCAGGCCATCGCTGATTTTGGGCTGGGCTTCAGCCCAGATAGCTGGGAGGCGTTGCGTCAGTATATGCTGGGGCAGGGTTACCAGGAGCAGGAGTTGCTGGCTCTTGGCCTGGTCGTGCCCAGGGAGGGTGGGGGCAGCTATGATCGTTTCCGCAAGCGGCTGATGTTTCCTGTGCGAGATGAGCAAGGTCGTGTCATTGGTTTTGGGGCACGGGCGCTGGATGATTCCCTGCCCAAGTATCTTAACTCGCCCCAGACTGTCCTCTTTGATAAAGGTGGCTGTCTCTATGGCCTGGAGCGGGCCAAGTTGGCCTTAAAGCAGCACAACCTGGCCGTAATTGTAGAAGGCTATATTGATGTCATAATGGCCCACCAGCACGGTTTCGCCAATGTGGTTGCCAGCCTGGGGACTGCCATCACTGAGAAACAAATGGGGCTGTTCAGCCGCTGGGCCTCTAACCTGGCCCTGGCCCTGGATGCCGACGCCGCCGGAGATGAAGCCACTTTGAGGGGAATTCAAATGGCCAGCCTTGTCCTGGCCCGCCGGCCGGTGCCTCTGTTCAGTGGTGAGCTGAGGGGGGGCAGGGCTGTCCTCAAAATGAAAAGCTCCCTGGCTGGCCAGATCAAGGTTATCAGACTGCCCCAGGGCCAGGACCCCGACGAGATTATTCGTCAGGATAGTGCCGCCTGGCAGCGCCTGGTCGACAGCGCCTTGCCTGTTGTGGACTACGCCTTTGATCTGATTACCTCCAGGGTTGACCTTGACAAGGCCAGCGAGCGGTCTAGGGCTTTGGAGAGCTTGGTGCCTTTTGTTGTTGAGGTAAGCGACCCCGTGGAGCAGGCCCATTACATTGATAAGCTGGCCAGCCTGGCCAGGGTAGACCAGGGGTTGGTCAAAGCCAGGGTGAGCGACGCTATGAAAGGTGCACCGATAACTAGCCCATCCAGGCGGAAGGCGGCAGTGGCCTACCCTCTGGAGGAACGCTACCTGTGCCTGTTGTTGCAGTGTCCCGAATTCAGAGAAAAGGCCGGCGGTCTTTCCGAGGAATATTTTGAGCACAGCCCCAATCGTGAAGTATTTCTGGCCTGGCGGCGGACCACCACCCCAGCCCAGCTTAAGGAGGCCCTCGATCAGAGCCTTCATGATTATATTGATTCACTACTGACTAGAACATTGCCTCCAGCCTCCATGGAGCAGCGGCAGGTCGAACTGGAGCAGTGCCTCCTCCGCCTGAGGGAGCGCTGGCTCAAGGGTCTGGCTGCGAATGATGAGTTGCTTTTGGCAGAAGCCCGTGCAGCAGGCGACGCTGGTGGCCTGGCTACCCAGTTGGAGCGGGCGGAGGAGGCGGTGGCGCTGGGGGCTCAACTGAAACAAGTGTTTGAAAGCAGCCTACGTCATCTGGAGCCAAAGGAGTAAAGATGACTACTGAGCGTGCAGAGGGGATTGAGTCCTCTCAACTAAATAAGAAGAAGGCCCTGGCTGTTACCCCCAAAGGCCAGTCCCCACCTCGCCGTCAAGTTGATAATCTGGACGACATATACCTCTTCTTAGTTGAGGAGGAGTTGGCCAAGGCTGCGGCTTCTGGGGATGAGCTCTGGTCTAAAAATGGCCTGGAAGCTGAGCAATGGGCTGAGGAAGCGCGAAAACTGGAGGCTGGGCTGGTGTTGGAGCATGAGGCTACTGATGACCCAGTCCGAATGTATCTGCGAGAGATAGGCAGAGTCTCTCTGCTCAGTGGGGAAGTTGAAAAGGTGCTGGCCGCCAAGGTGGAGGCGGGTAGGTGTATTGAGAGAATCAAAGAGGGCCTGTTCCACAGCCTGAACAGAGCTCCCTCAGCGGTGGAAATCATGGTGGCTCTGCTGCGGGAACTGTCCCAGTCTTTACCAGTCATAGAGTTGGTGGAACAGCACCTGGGACTGTCGCCAAAGCCCACCCTGTTACAACGACTGGCTGAACTGCGGCTGAGGCGGGCAATTGACGGGGAGTTTGACCTGCAGTTAGTGGAGGCGATAGCACTCAACCAAAAGTGCGGCTTGGCAGAAGCCCCCCAAGCCCTGTCCACTCTGGCCCTGAATAGCCGTCTGCTACCGGCTGGCCTGCTGGAGCTGGTGGGCGACAACTGTTCGCCTAACCAAATAGTAAGCCTGGCGGAATCTTCCTCTTTTCTATCCAAGCTGAAGCCTTATGAGCAGATGTTCCACTTTCATCTGGAAAGGCTAAAGATTGAGGGGGCGCGCGCAGAAAGGCAGCTCGCCGAGGCCAATTTGCGCTTGGTGGTCAGCATAGCCAAGAAGTACATTGGCCGGAGTATGTCCTTACTGGACTTGGTTCAAGAGGGCAACATTGGCCTTATCCGGGCGGTGGAAAAATTCGACTATCACAGAGGATATAAGTTCAGCACTTATGCTACCTGGTGGATTAGGCAGGCTATCACCCGGGCCATTGCTGACCAGTCCCGCACTATTCGCATTCCTGTTCACATGGTGGAGACTATCAACAAATTGTTGCAGGTGAGCCGTCGCTTGGTGCAGGAGTATGGGCGGGAGCCCACCAGCGAGGAGATCAGCCGGGGTATGGAGCTAACCCCGGAGAAGGTCAGGGAGATCATGAAAGTCTCCCAGGAGACCCTGTCGCTGGAAACGCCCATAGGTGAGGACGATGATAGCCACCTGGGAGACTTCATCGAGGACCGCACCGCCTCTCCTCCTTCTGACATCGCCTCTCAACAGTTGCTCAAGAAGCAGATTGATGAGGTGCTGGGCACGCTGAATAGCCGCGAGCAGCGGGTACTTCAGCTTCGCTTTGGTCTGGAGGATGGCCTCAGCCGCACCTTGGAGGAGGTAGGCCGGGAGTTTAACGTCACCAGGGAGCGCATTCGCCAGATTGAGGCCAAGGCCTTGCGCAAACTGCGCCACCCTAGCCGCAGCAAAAAGCTCAAGGATTATCTGGAATAATACTAAGCCTCTCGAGACTGCTGAAAAAGAGGTGTCCGCCTCTGGCGGGCCAGTCCCTCTAAAGGAAAGACGGGGTATCCCCGTAGGGGCGACCGGCCGGTCGCCCCTACTCAGGGATTGCCCAGCAGCTTTTTCAAACCCTGGTAGCTTGACACCTTGGACACCTGCTTAATGAACTTCCCCAGGGAGTGGAAAGCTGCCATCAGTGCTTTTAGCTCTGCGCCGATGGGGCTGGTGGAGGCCGGGGTATCGGCATAGCTGCCGTGAAAGGCAAAATAGGCCTGGTTCAACTTGCGGATGTAATAGCCGTGCTCAGCCAAATACTGTCTGCGCTCCTCCATATAGGCCTCAGCCGTTTCTATCTGCCCTTGCACCAGATACTGGTCAACTGTTAGCCTCGTTTGCCTCATCTCCTTAGCGAAGTCAAAGGCAGGCGGGCTGGTCTCAGCTTCTGGCTGTGGCGCTTTCTCTATCCCGTAGAGGGCCAGCAGCCTAGCCCCAATCTCCTTGCCGGCGATATCGGCGGCTGTCTCGTTGATGGTGGTCATCTCATAGCTATCGTCATAGTTGTGCCCCAGGGGCTGAAAGAAGAAGTACTGGTGCAGCCACTCGTGGGCCACGGTAGATAGGGCATCTTCCAGCGAGGTGATCCGGGGCACCAGGCTGGGATAGGTGGCCAGCCCACCCAAACCCTCAACCACCGCCGATAGTCCCAGCTCTTGCTCTATGCGATTCTCAATATACTCCATATCGGCCAGGCTCAAATCAGGGTCGAGCGTCACCTTCTCGACAAGGTCTATTTTCTCTCGTAGCGAGACGATAAGCAGATTGGGCAGATTGTCCAGGTCGAAAGCCACCGGCGGGAACAACAGCCGGCCCCGCTCCAACCCCCCATCACGCAACACCTGGGCCACCTGTTCTTCTATAGTAGCCTCTACCCTGGATTTCCACCCGTTCAGTTGTTTTTGTTGGGGGGCCAGCTCAGCCTGTAGCTGCTTCAACTGGCTGGCATCTCCGTCCTTAGCCTTTTCCTGCTCCAACTGAAACTCCAGCCAGCCCACCTGTCCGGCCAGGTCGAAGTATTTCTTGACCAACTCGATGTCATCCTTATCGTACGAGTCAACCAAGTCTTTTAGCTTATCTTTGGTCTTGGATATGAGGTGCTGTGTCTCCCAGCGGCTGATGTTGAAGAGGTAAGGCTCAGCAATGCCGTCTATGCTGCTGGCACTGAACGGGGCATCCACCGCCCAAAACAGGGTCAGCCCGAGCAGTGCCACCAAAATTGTGCGGTAAACCCAGCGCTGCATCATCCTTCTCCCCTCCTTGTTTGCTTAATTATTATAACTGAAGACAGTTCAGTCTGGGCACCGGACAGCACGGTATTGACAATAATCCCTTGATAACTTAATGTAAGGCTATGACTGAAGACCAAACTGAACACGTCCCTGCAGACGAGGCCAAACAATGGTTTGAGAACCGCGGGTTGTTTTCTGACCATTTCCTAGAGGCACGGCTACTTGAGTGGAAAGAGTGGCAAACTAACGGAGAGCTTTCTATCTTCCGCAAAGAGCTTTTGTCCTTGTATGGGTCAAAAAAGAATATACTGCCAAATCTCAATGAGGCTCAAACAACTGAACATTATGTCCTGGGCACCTGCACAATTCAGCCCTTGACTTGCGCTGTAAGAATATTTTAGAATAATAGCCGACAATTGAATATTGGCTTTCCGAGCTGTCTGGCCTAAAGAGCGATCTATGGCGGACAGCCGGCGGACGAAAGTCCCAACGGTGTCGGGGGAAACCCCGCCGCCCCCCGTATTTGGAAAGGAGAGCAAATGATTGGCTTACGAGCGCCTCCTTTCGAGGCGTTTTTTGTT
>Ga0315288_10013409_pt1 | contig 10263 bp, 7 predicted proteins | sample YL17G11_20_MG_FD_203454 | JGI IMG/M metagenome (GOLD analysis project Ga0315288, IMG submission 203454) | Sediment microbial communities from Yellowstone Lake, YNP, Wyoming, USA - YL17G11_20 | ecosystem: Environmental > Aquatic > Freshwater > Lake > Sediment | place: USA: Wyoming | collected... | reverse complement strand
AGCTGGAAGGCGAGGACCACCGTGAACCCCGAGGCGAAGAGGTTCGTCGCGAGGCCGGTGATGAACACGTTCGCCCGGAGGTACAGGGTGATCGCCCCGAACAGCAGCGCAAGTGCCATCGAGCAGAGGATCCCGAGGAGGATGCCCAGGAGGAGGCTCCCCGTAGCGGCGGCGAACACGATGCTGAAGAAGGCGCCCGTGAGGATGAGGCCCTCCAGGGCGATGTTGAGCATGCCCGCCAGTTCCGTGTACAGCCCGCCGATGGCGGCGAGCAGGAAGGGCGTCATGATGCCGACGGCGTTGTGGATGAGCGGGATCGCGAACGGGGAGTTGCTGCTCATGGCTTTTTCCTCCTCCGCGCGAGACTGTACAGGGACTGGGCCGTGACGAAGTAGAAGATGAAGGACTGGGCGATCGCCGCGATCTCGAAGGTGACGTCCGAGTGGAGCATCGCCGCCTTGGCCCCCGCCTCGAGGTAGGCGAACAGGAGCGCCGCCGGGATCACGCCCAGGGGGCTGTTCCTCGCGATGAGGGCCACGGCGATCCCGTTCCACCCCATGCCGGCGGAGAACCCCTTAATGCTCGCCCCGTAGGTGCCCAGCACGAGCAGCCCGCCGGCGAGCCCGTTGAGGGCGCCTCCCATGGCCATCGGGAGCACGAAGTACTTCGAGACGCTGATGCCGCCGTAGCGGGAGAACTCCCGATTCAGCCCGCACATCCGCATCTCGTAGCCCGCGTGGGTCCTCGCCATGAAGAAGGACACGAGCACGGCGGTCGCGATCGCGAAGAACGCGCTCACGTTCAGCTTCGACGGGGGGAAGATCTTCGTGAGGGCGTACTGCTTCCCGATCGGAAGGGTCGCGAGGAGGTTGTTGTTCGGGTCGTCGAGGGGACCTGTGATGAAGAAGTTCACGACGAGGATGATCGCGGAGGACAGAAGGAAGGAGGAGATCATCTCGTCGGCGTTCCACTTCATCTTGAAGAAGCCCGACAGCCCCGCGAGGATCCCCGACACGACGACCGCTCCGGCCATCGCTGCAAAACCTCCCAGGTACGCGTTCGCCGCCGGCAGGGCCAGACACACGGCGGTGGCGGCCAGGCCGCCGGCATAGACCTGGCCCTCGCCTCCCAGGTTGAACACCGAGGACTTGAAGGCGACCGCGATGGCGAGGCCCGTGAACACGAGCGGGACGGCGCTGTTGAGCATGTTGCCGAGGTAGTAGGCGTTCGTGAAGGCCCCGGCGAAAAAGTACCAGATCGTCCTCCCCGGGGTCTTGCTCAGGAGCAGGATCAGCGCGATCACGAGGGCGAACGAGAACACGAGGGTGAGGGCCAGTCCGGTGAAACCGGTGAGCATGCTGGCGAAGCTCTTCTTCGCCTTCACTTCCGCACGCCCCTTTCCGCGTCGGTCTGCCGGGCGAAATCTTCCCGCAGCCCCAGCATGTATTCCCCGATGCGTTCCTTGGACAGGTCCGGCGCGTTCGGCAGGATCGCGACGATCCGTCCCCTGTACATCACCGCGATCGTGTCGGCGATCCCGAGGATCTCGTCCAGGTTCGAGGAGATGAGGAGGATCCCCGCCCCCGCGGAGCGCATCTCGAGGATCTTCTCGTAGACGAACTGGCTGCTCGCCACGTCCAGCCCCCAGGTTGGTTCCGCGACGATGAGAAGGTTTGACGCCGATGCGAGCTCGCGCGCCAGGATGACCTTCTGGATGTTCCCTCCCGAGAGGGTGCCGATGGGGACCTGGGGCGCTCCGTCGATGGAGAAGCTCCGCGTGAGCCGCTCGGCGAACTGCTGGATTCTCGCCCCCGCGAGGAACCCGGCCCTCAGGAAGCCGTGGTGGTTCGAGACGATCATGTTCTCCGTGACCGTCGAGTGGAGGCTCGCGCCGCGGTGCAGCCTGTCGGCCGGCACGTAGGCGAGCCCTTTTTCCCGCAGGGTGGCCGTGGAAAGGCCCGAGATGTCCTCGCCGTTGTGCAGGATCCTGCCGCTTTCGATCCGGCGCAGGCCCGAGACCACGTCCTCCAGCTCGCCCAGCCCGTTCCCGCTCACCCCCGCCACGCCGACGATCTCGCAGGAGCGCACGGTGAGCGAGACCGTGTCCAGCAGCGGACGGCCGCTCGCCCGCCGCCGAAGGCTCACCCCCTCGAGCTGGAGCACGGGGCTCCCGCACGCCTTCTTTTCCCTCTCGAACTGGAACAGCACGCTCTTGCCGACCATGAGCCGGGAGAGCTCGGCCTTGTCCACGCCGGCGGTGTCGCGGACGGCGACCACGCGCCCCTTTCTCATCACGGTGACCCTGTCGGAGATCTCTTTCACCTCGTGAAGCTTGTGGGTGATGATGATGCAGGTCTTGCCGTTCCTGCGCAGGCTGCGCAGGGTGTCAAAGAGCCTTCGGATCTCCTGCTCGGTGAGCACGGAGGTGGGTTCGTCGAGGATGAGCAGCTCGGCCTTCCGGTAGAGCATCTTGACGATCTCCACCTGCTGCATCTGGCCCACGGTGAGCTCGGCGACCCGCGCCGTCGGGTCGACGGCGAACCCATGGCTTTCGATCACCTTCCCAATGCGCGCGTGAGCCGCCGACCTGTCGATGAACAGGCCGCCGCGGACCGGCTCGGCTCCGAGGGCCACGTTCTCGGCCACCGTGAAGTCCGGGATCAGCTTGAAGTGCTGGTGCACCATGCCGATGCCCAGCCTGTTCGCGTCCAGGGGGCTGTGGATCACGACCCGGGCGCCGTCGAGGTTGATCGTCCCCGCGTCGGGCTGCTCGAGGCCGTAGAGGATCTTCATGAGGGTGGACTTCCCGGCGCCGTTCTCGCCGACGACGGCATGGATCTCCTGCTTTTCCACGGAGAAATCGATGGCGTCGTTGGCCAGCAGGTCGTCAGAGTAGCGCTTCGTGACGCCCTTCATCTCGAGGTACGGCATTGGCTCCTTTCGGTCGGACCGGGAAAGAGGGAGCGTGCGGGGGCCGCCCCCCGCACGCTCCGCTCCCGCCGCTCTACATCTGCGGGACGGGCAGGGTGAGAGCGCCGCTCCTGAACTTCTTCATGACATCCGCCATCTTCGCGGTGACGCTCGTCGGCACGTTCTTGAAGTACAGCGGATCCTTGTCCGCGAAGTCCACGTAGCCGGCCTTCGAGTTCACGACATCGGCCTTGCCGAAGGCGAGTGTTCCCTGCATGGCCTTCTTCACGGTCTCGTACACCGCCCTCTCCTGGTCCAGGGTCGCGCAGCCGATGATGGTTCCCGGCGCGATCGCGTAGGCGTTGCTGTCGAAGTACACCACGTAGCGGCCGCGCGCCTGCGCCGCCTTGATGATGCCCTGACCCGCGCCGCCGGCGATCGAGAGGATGACGTCCACGCCCGCGTCCATCATGCTGTTGGCGAGGTCGGCGCCCTTGTTCGCGTCCCACCAGTTGCCGATGACCCGGTAGTCGAGGGTTATGCCGGCGTCGACGGCCTTGAATCCCTGCGTATAGCCCGGGATCATTTCCTTGGTGAGCGCCGGGTATTCCTGCGCCACGATCGCCCCGACCTTCAGCTCGGGGGTCGCGCCCTTCATCGTGCTCTTGGTCACCAGGCCGGCCAGGTAGCCCGCCATGTAGCCCTGCTCCACCTGGTTGTACATCAGGGTGTAAAACTGGGGGTTGCCGGCAAGGTAGCCGTCCATGCAGATGAACTTCTGCTTCGGGAAGGACTTGCCCACCTCGGCGCAGATCGCAGGCATCGAGGGATTCGAGGTCAGGATGTAGGCGTACTCGCCAGTGGCGGCGAGGGACATCATCTTCTCGGGCCACTCGGCCTGGTTGAACCCAGCCTCGACCACCTTCAGGGTCAGTTCGGGGAACTCGGCCGCCACCTTGTTCGCCCCGCTCACCATCTGCTCGTACAGCGGGCTTCCCGCGGCCACGCCGGGAACGTAGATCGCGATGCTGACCGGCGCAGCGAACGCCGAGGCTGCCAGAAGGACGGCGAGAACCGCGATGACAAGACTCACTGTGCTCTTCCTCATACGCACCTCCTCTTCAAACTCGAACGGCTTTGACAAAGCCGATAGCGACCACTCGATTCACGTCGACGCCCCGTAATAGACCTGCGCGATCGCGTCGGTCGGGCAGACGCTGAGGCACAGCCCGCAGCCGATGCAGCTTTCCGCGGTCACGCGCGCTTTTCCCTCGCCGCTCCTGGCGGCTTTGTCGCCGCTCCTGGCGGCTTTGTCGCCGCTTCGGGCGGCTTTTTTTTCGACGCGCATCGCCCCGTAGGCGCAGACCTCCTCGCACCTGCCGCACCCGTTGCATCGCTCCTCGTCGATCGTCGGCACCACGGGCTTCGTGACGGCGACGAGGTTCCTCTCCTTCCTCTCGCGGATCCTCCGCAGCGTGAGCCCGCGCAGGTCAGCGGGGCGCGAAGCACCCAGCTCCGCCACGAGCTTCTCGAGGTCCCGCAGCAGGCGGGAGTAGCGGACGGGCCCATTCATATGGCCCGCCGTGCACACCCCGACCAGGGTGGCCCCGGCCATCATGTACTGGACGGCATCCGCCGCCGTCTCCACGCCGCCCACCCCGATGATGGGCAGGTCCACGCTCGCTGCAATGTCCAGCACCATCCGCAGCGTGAGGGGCATGATCGCCGCTCCCGTCAACCCTCCGACCCCGCGCGGGCCGCCGAGGGCGGGCTCGCCCGTGCGGATGTCGATTTTCAGCGCGGGTCCGAAGGCGTCTGAGCAGGCGATCCCGTCCGCCCCCGACTCCTTCACCCCGCGCGCCCACTGCTTCGCGATGTGGGAGAAGGTGCCCGAGAGCTTGACCACGACGGGAACCTTCACAGCCTGCTTCACGAGGGCCACCGAGCGCTTCATGGGCTCCACGTCGGCGAGCTTCGGCTCGGGCATATCCAGACCGGGATACATCGCCATCAGGATCTCGCCCATGTGGGGGCAGTGGGTCGGGATCTCGATCATGTCCGCGCCCGCCGCGGCCGCCTTCCCGGCCAGCTCTGCCGCCTCCTCGGGAGTGAAGCCCGCGAGGTTGGCGATGACCAGTGCCTCCCCCTCCTTCGCCTTCTTGATGCCCTCGGTGAACCAGTAGGCGGCGCTCTTGTCCGAGCCGAACACCGCGTTCAGCATGCCTGCCTTCACGGCGGTGAAGCAGGGAAGGACGTCGGGGGCGGGCCGGGAGACGATGGTCTTCGTGCAGATGCCGGCGATCCCGCTGCGCGAGATCTCCCGCATGGTCTCGCCGTCCCTGCCGTGCACCCCGGCGGGCACGATGATGGGGTTCTTGAACGCGAGCCCGCAGAATTCCGTCCTCAGGTCGACAGCCATGCCTCGGTCCTCTCCCCCACTATACCGCAATCCCATTCTTCCGCCAGAGTTTTCTCGCCTCCGCCACGCAGGCGGCTGCCACCTCTTCCTCGTTCACCGTCGTCATCCGCCCGTCCCTGACCACGACCTTCCCGTCGACGATCACGGTTTCGACGTTCCGCCCCTGGAAGCTCATCGTGTACCAGGACAGCACCGAGGAGGGCAGAACGGGAACGGGGCAGTCCGGCTTGACGATGAGGATGTCCGCGCACTTGCCCTCCGCAAGGCTCCCGATCCATTCGCCCAATCCGAGGGCCCGGGCCGCGTTGCCCAGGACCATGTCCAGGGCCTGGAAGGACGGGATGAGGCCGGGGTTGGCCCTGTGGGCCTTGTGCACGAGGTACGCGTAGCGCAGGTACTCGGAGACGTCCAGAGTAAAGAAGCAGTCGTGACCGAGTGAGACGTTCATTCCGGCGGCGATCATGTCGGGGACCCTCGCCACGCCGTTGCCCCCGAGGGAGTTCGTCATCGGCGTGTGGGCGACGTTGACCCTGTTTCGCCGGAGGATCTCGAGGTCCTCGTCGGTGAGATCGATGCAGTGCGCGGCCACGACATCAGGCCCGAGCACGCCCTGCTCCTCGAGGACCATGGGCGCGGACTTGCCGTACTTCTCGACGAGGAACGCGCGCGGAATCTCGGCCACGTGGATCTGGATTCCGCAGCCGCGCTCGTCGGCCAGTCGGCGAGCCTTCTTCAGTGTGGCGAAGGAGTTCGTGAAGGCGGTATGGACGCCCAGCCGGGCCTGGATGCGGGCCTTCCCTTTGGCTGGATAGCGTCCCAAGAGCCGGAGGTTCTCCTCGAAGGCCTTCTCCGCCATGGCCGGGTCGAGCCTCTCCAGAATGGAGACACCGGGGATCCTCTCGGTCACCTCGAAGCCGAGCTGGGCCCGGATGCCCGTCTCCTCGATGGCCTTTGCGCTGGCGTCGAGGGCTCCGGGAAGGGCGTTCGGGCCCTCCACGAGCTCGCAGACCGTCGTGGTGCCGCTCTTCAGCATCTTGGCGGCCGCGTAGCGCGTGGCTGCGTAGATGCCCTCGGGTGTCGTGATGTCCTCCAGCCATTCCCAGCCCATCTTCTGCAGCATGTCCCAGAAACTGGCGAGCTTGCTGTAGTCCACCGGCATATTGTGGCCCAGGACGTAGGGCATGTGGGTGTGGGTCACGATGAGGCCGGGCATCACGATCCTGCCCGAGGCGTCGATCACGGGGCTCGCTTTCGGGTAGCGGGCCGAGAGCTCGCGCGAGTCGCCCACGGCGACGATCTTCCCCTCCTCGACCGCTACCGCGCCGTCGGCGATGATGCGCCCGCGAAGCGCGTCCGGCTCGAAGGTGACAACCAGCCCGTTCCTGATCAGCATTGCCATGGTTTCCTACTCCTCTCCCGGCTTCGCTTTCAGCGCCAGGAGGATTTCCTGCCGTGTGATCGGCAGCCTGCGGAACCGGATGCCCGTGGCGTCGGCCACGGCATTCGCGAAGGCCGCCGCGGCCCCCGCCACCGGCGGCTCTCCCACTCCCTTGGCGCCGTATGGCCCGGTGGGGTTGGGGTCCTCGACCGCCATCGCCTCGGTGGGGAGTCGATCTTTAATAGAAGGAAGCGCGTAGTCGGCGAAGTTCGCGTTGATGATGCGCCCGTCGCGGAAGAGCACCTCCTCCATGTGCGCCAGTCCGAACCCGAACAGGGACCCGCCCTCGATCTGGCCCTCCAGCCCCATCGGGTTGATGACCTTTCCCACGTCGTGGCAGGCGAGGTGCCGCAGCACCTCCACCCTGCCTGTGTGCTTGTCAACCCTGATGTCGAAGAGGTGGGTGCCGTAGTTGTAGGCGATGTAGACATTACCCTGGTGGGTCTCGTGATCGAAGACAGCATCGGGGGCCTTCGAGAAGGCCAGGTTCATGAGGGGGTAGCCCGTCCAGTAGGCTGCCGTTGCCACGTCCCGAAGGGGGATGCGGGCGTTCGCGTCGACGGAAAGCATCGCGAAGTCATTCTGCAGCACCACAAGCGACTCGTCGACCTTGAACATCCGGGCCGCCATCGCGACGAGGGATTCCCTCACTTCCGTGGCCGCGAGCTTGACGGCCTGGCCGCCCACCGTGGTAGTGCGGGATGCGACCGTGGGGCCGGAGTCGTGGACGCTGTCCGTGTCGACCTGCCTCGCCGTCACCATTGGAAGGGAGATGCCGAGCACCTCCGAGGCGATCTGCGCGCAGACCGTTCGGGCTCCCTGGCCCATGTCGGCGAGCCCCACGCTCACCAGGGCGCTTCCATCCTGCGAGACCTGGACGCTGGCGCCCACAACGTCGACGCCCTCCGCCCCGTTGGATATGCCCTGCAGCAGGCAGGCCACGCCGCGGCCGTACATCCACCGCTCGTCATTTCGAGGAAGGGGGGCGAGCCTGCTTCTGCGCTCCTCGATGGCATTGATGGTCTGCACCAGCCCCACGGATCCTTGGTAGACCTGTCCCGTCGCGTTGGCATCCCCCGCCTTCAGCGCGTTCTTGAGCCTGATGGCGAGGGGATCCATGCCCAGACGCCTGGCCAGCTCGTCGATGTTGGATTCCGAGGCGAAGGTGGCCTGGGGCACGCCGAATCCCCTGCATGCCCCGCTGTAGGTCTTATTCGTGTAGACAGCCGTCGACTCCACGTGGAGGTGCGGGATCCGGTAGGGGCCCGCGACGTGAACGAGGGTCTTCACGGTGACGAACGGGCTTTCGGAGGCGTACGCTCCGCCGTCGAGCAGGATGCGGATGCGCCGCGCGACGATGGTGCCGTCCTTTTTCGCAGCCGTGGCGATGGCGATGCGCGAGGCGTGGCGGAGGTTGGATCCGATGATCGATTCCTCTCTCTCGTGCGCGATCATCACGGGCCTGTCCAGCCTGCGGGCGGCCACGGCGGCGAGGGTCCCGATCTCGGTGGCCACGTCATCCTTGCCGCCGAATGAGCCGCCCGTGTAGGCCTGCACGACCCGCACGCTCGCGGCCCCTACGCCGAGGTTCGCCGCGATGTGGCCACGAAGGTGGAACGGAGACTGGCAGGAGGCGTACACGGTGACCCGGCCGTCGGAGGAAGGCACGGCGCAGACCGCCTCTGGCTCGATGTAGCCGTGCTCCTGGTGCGAGGTCTCGAAGGTGCCCTCCACCACGAGATCGGCCTCGGTAAAGCCCTTCTCCACGTCGCCCTTCACGAGCTTCTTCGCGTAGGTGACGTTTCCCTGCGGATGGATCGGCCGGGCCCCCTCGGCGAGTGACTCGTCGATCGTGAGGATGGGAGCGAGGGGCTCCAGGTCGATCTTCACCACCCGCGCGCCCCTCTTGGCCGCCTCGGGGCTCTCGGCCACCACGAGGGCGAAGGATTCACCCGCGTAGCGGATCACCTCCGTGGCGAGCACGGGCTGGTCGAACGGAGGCAGGATGCCGATGATGTTCGGCCCGGGGATGTCCCCGCCCTTCAGAACGAGGAGCACCCCTTCCTCGGCTTCCGCCGCGGCAGTGTCGATGCCCTTGATGCGCGCCGCCGGCACGGAGGCTCTCGCCGCGTACCCGTACGCCATCCCCGGGAACTTCATGTCCCCTGTGAACTTCGCACGGCCCGTGACGAGCTCGACCCCGTCGACCTTCCGCACTCGAGTGCCGACAACGCGCAGGTTCTCGCCGCTCATGTCGTCACCCCCGGCGCGGCCCCGCCGCGCATTTCTTCCCCCGGCGCGGCCCCGCCGCGCATTTCTTTCCCGCTCGCCCTCAGCACTGCCTTCACAATCTTCGCGTAGCCGGTGCAGCGGCAGAAGTTCCCGCTCAAGCCTTCCTCGATGGCTGCGACATCGGGCCGGGGGTTCTTCGCGAGAAGGGCCTTTGCGCTCATGATCATGCCCGGCGTGCAGTAGCCGCACTGCACCGCCCCTTCCTCGAGGAACGCCTCCTGCAGTGGGTGCAGGCTCCCGTCCTTTCCAGCCACTCCCTCGATGGTCTCGACCCTGCGTCCCTGCAGCTTGGCCGCGTAGAGGATGCAGGCGTTGACCGGTTCGTCGTCGAGGAGGATCGTGCAAGCCCCGCACTCGCCCCTGCCACACCCCTCCTTGGTGCCGGTGAGGCCGAGTGAGTCGCGCAGCAGGTCGAGGACCCTCATGTCCGCCCGGGCCTCTACCGCCGTGCTCTTCCCGTTGCAGATGAACTCGATGAGCATGTGCTCTCCCTCAATCCCCCGCCGCTTCGGCCACTTCGGCCAGCGCGTCCCTGAAAAGCGATGCGGCCACGAGCCGCCGATACTCCACGCTCGCCCGGACATCCGAGATCGGGGCGATCTCCGCGTCCACGGCAGCGAGCACGGCCTGCACGTCCAGGCGGCGCACGGCCTTGCCCGTGAGCAGGGCCTCCGTGGCCCGCAGCCGCAGGGGGATCGGCGCAACCGAGCCGACGGCGGCCCGGGCCTCCCGGATGACGCCTCTCTCGACGGCGAGCCAGACCGCGGCGTTGACCTGCGAGATGGCCTGGCCGTTCCTTTTGCCGATCATGCGGAATGCGGAGCGGCCCGCTAGCCGGGGCGCCGAGATGAGGATCTCGACGAGCAGCTCGCCGGGGCGCAGAACGGTCTCCTTGGGCCCCACGAAGAACTGCTCGGCGGGCACAGTCCTCCCGCCGGTGCGCGAGAGAAGCACGAATGCCGCATCCAGCGCGACCAGGGGCGCGAGGGTGTCGCCGCAGGGGGAGGCGTTGCAGATGTTGCCTCCGATCGTGGCGAGGTTGCGGATCTGCGGCGACCCGATGGCGCACGCCCCCTGCGAGAGGCAGGCCGGCAGGTCCGAGCGCGAGGCGATCTCGGCCACGGTCGTGGCGGCGCCGATCGCGATGCCCCCGTCCGCGCGCCGGATGCCCCGCATGCTCGGGATGCCGCTGACGTCAACGAGG
>Ga0315288_10013407_pt1 | contig 10264 bp, 9 predicted proteins | sample YL17G11_20_MG_FD_203454 | JGI IMG/M metagenome (GOLD analysis project Ga0315288, IMG submission 203454) | Sediment microbial communities from Yellowstone Lake, YNP, Wyoming, USA - YL17G11_20 | ecosystem: Environmental > Aquatic > Freshwater > Lake > Sediment | place: USA: Wyoming | collected... | reverse complement strand
CAACATGTAATCCCCTGTGCTGTCAGTCCTTACAAGATTCAAGCCTTCCACACCCATCCGGGTGTTCCTTCCAATAGGCCATCCGCGGCACACTTCCTCCTTCTGTCCGGTCATCCTGCCTTTCTCGCCCGTCCACGCAACTTCATTTCCCACAGGACGTTGTGATTTTCGCCTTTCTTTTCCCCACCTTCAATTTTTTCGCGACTGGCCCTGTGAATCCTGAAAAAGTAAGGTAAATGTTAGGTATTTTGACCCGCATCTGTCTTCGCATCTCCTTATTTGACAAGGAGTTATCCGTTGCGGTGGGTTCGTTTGGTAATTCCCACAGAAATGCTAACTTTTACCTAAAAGCCCCATGCTCGGGGTCTTGGTCGCGCCAGATACACGGTCTGGCATTGGGGTTGTCCTAAATCGGGATATACTGCCGCGCCTCTTCCTCTCCGGCGAGTACCCGGCAGGCCGCCGCCGCCAGCGCGTGAAGCTCAAAACTTCCGGGAATCACCTCGACGCGAAAAACTTTCTCAAGTCGCGACACCACCATGTTCTTGAACTCTTTGCTGAACATCATGTTTCCCGTCAGCACCACCGCATCAGGCAGGTGTCCCAAGAAGCCTACGCCTGCCGCCACTTCCCGCGCTACGGAGAGAGCCAGCGCTTCCACCACGAGCCGCGCTCGAGTGGTCTTCGTGCTTAGAGCTTTTCGCAAATCGCTCGTTCCGAGATGAGCAATTAACCCTCCGGCGCCAACCATCATTTTGCGGAGTTCGTCCGCCGAATATTTATGTGAAAGCGCGAGTTCGAGCACTCCCACCGCGGGCACGCCGCCTGAGCGCTCCGGCGTAAACGGTCCTTCGCCATCGAGTGCCGTATTCACCCACGCAACATGGCCCTTGCGATGTACACCGACCGAAATGCCTCCTCCGAGATGACTCACAATCAGTTCGAGGTCTTCGTATTTCCGCCCCACCGACGCCGCAAATCGCCGTGCCACTTCTTTCTGATTCAACGCGTGGAAAACGCTTCTCCGCTTGATGAGCGGCAGACCTGTAATGCGGCTGATTTCGTCGAGTTCATCCACGACGGGTGGGTCGGCGATGAACGCCGGAATATCTCGCTTCTCCGCGATGCGGTAGGCAAGCGGCGCGCCCAGGTTTGACGCATGACTGCCGTAGCGGCACTCGCGCAAGTCGCGGAGCATCACCGTATCAATCCTGTAAACACCGCCTGGGAGCGGCCTCAGCAAGCCGCCGCGCCCGGCGACGGCATCAAGTTCTCCAGCGGCTTTTTCGAGGAATTCTTCGAGAAGATGGTAACGGTAGCCTTCCTGTTCCGGGATGTTCGAATACAGGGCAAGATGCTCAGGGTCGTGCTGGACTTCGTCAATCAACTCAGCCTCGGCGCCTCGGAAAATTCCAAGCTTTGTCGAAGTCGAGCCGGGGTTTATTGTGAGGATGCGAGGTGCGCCAGCCACTTGGGGACCTTTCCCTGCGCAAACGATGACAGCGGCTCAGGCTCTTTCCCTGTCAGCTTCTTCAGGTCGTTGCGTTCGAGCTTGAGCGATCCCCTGCCGAAGAGCGCACGTTCTTCAAGTGACGCGCCGCTGAAGTACTGCACGAGGGCAAGCAGAGAGACAGGTACGTGGATTCTCAACACCCCGCCTCGATGAAGCTGTACGAAGTCGGCGAGCGGCAGAAACTCGCTGCTCGACGCCACCGCAAGCATCTTCATCTGCATGCCTTCATCAGTCTTCTCTTCGGCTTCCTCCTGAGCCATATTCACAGACGAAACGAGCGAGTTCGCAAAGTCCTGCGGATTCACCGGACAGACTTCACCCCAGCCTTGCCCTCCAATCAAAATCTTAGGCCCGATTCGATAACCTTCGATTATGCCGCCGCAACCGAGTAGCAGTCCTGTACGAAGAATAACGGCTTTGAATGAACGCTGCATCATGATGACGCTTGAGCGGAGCGCCGTAGCCGTCTCGTCTGGCAGACTGCGAACCTCAGGCACCGCGAAGATGATGCGCTCCACTCCGGCCGCACGAGCGGCTTCTGCCGCCCGGCGTGGAAAAGAATTCAGCAAAGCCGCAAGTTGTTTTGTCGGGAGTTTGAGCCTCAACGCTGAAACGATCAGCGCTTTTGTCCCCGGCGGAAACACCGACGGTGACGGTGCATCCAGCGACCAGTTGATAAACGACGGCGCCATGCCTGCGGCAATCAAGTGTGCGGCAATAAGGTCGCGAACCTTAGGCGCGGCCGCGATGACAACGCGAGCGCGGCCATCGGCGGAGCCTCGTACGGCCTCATTGTGGGCGGCTTTCTCTTCAGTCACGGTGGTCCCTTCGTTGTCAGTACCCTGCACGGACAATGTCGTGTACGAGTTCAGCGGCGGTGTCATGCCGCCGGTTCCGGTCTTTTTCGAGCAGACGCATGATAATTTTCGCCATCCTGCGCGGAACTTTTCCGGAGATTCTCCTGATGTTTTCCGGCACCTCGTTCCGGTGCTTCAGCAGTATCGACCACGGGTTGTCGCCTTCGAACGGCGGCCTGCCGGAGACCATCTCGTACCACGTCGTGCCGAGCGAGTACAGGTCGCTTCTCGGGTCGAGTTTCTCGCCGGATGCCTGCTCGGGACTCATGTAGTGCACCGTCCCTATGACCATCCCTTCCGTCGTGAATTTCGACGTGATGTTCAGGTTCTTCGTCAGGCCGAAATCGAGAAGTTTCACGAAGCCTTCCTTCGTCACCATGATATTTCCGGGCTTGATGTCCCGGTGCAGTATGTCGTGCTTGTGCGCGTAGTCCAGAGCGCTCGCCACCATCTTTATTACATACGCAGACTGCACCGGGTCGATGGGACCGCGCTTTGTGAGTATCTCGGCTATCGATTCCCCGTTTATGTACTGCATCACCATGTAAAACTGGTTGCGCGCACGGCCCAGGTCGAGAATATGCACGACGTTGGGATGCTCGAGCTGTGCCAGCGCGCGGGCTTCTTTCAAAAACCGGTTTATCAGCTTTGCTTCATCGGCCAGATAAGGTGGAAGCACCTTCACTGCCACCGGCCTGTCCAGTGACACCTGCCGCGCGAGATATATCCGGCTCATTCCGCCCTGGCCGATGAGCTTCTCAATCCGGTAGCCTCCGACCACGTCGCCCTCGCGGATCACGCGGCTGACGGACGTCGTTTTGTTGGAGCGTTTTGTCTGCGGCTCGGCGGCGGGTTTGGCTATGTTGTGGTCGGCGGTCGTGGTGACAATCTGCTCCGCTACTTCGAGCGGTGCCGCACAGGCCTTGCAGGTCAGATGGTGTTTCTTCGGGTCATACCCGGCCACGTTGTATTTTGCCCCGCAGGCCGGGCACTTAAGCAGTGTCTTGCCCTGGTCGCCCAGCAGTTCCTTCACCTGGTCTTGTGTGAGATACCCCTTTTCGACAAGCACGTCCCCGATGTTGGGATACAAGTTGTGTTCGTGCATCTTCTTCTGAAGGCTCAGACATTCGGCAAGCTGGTCGGGCGTAATCCAGCCTTTGCCAATGGCAAGCCGCCCGAAACGCTCGGAAGTTTCCGGCGACGACCGCGGCGTCTTCGTGGTAAGGTCGTTGCGGAGCAGTTCCTTGAGAGTTTGCACCTGCCGCGCCGACACATATCCGCGCTCGACAAGGACTTTTTCCAGGGCTTCCGGCGGCTGTGAGCGGGCCTGTAGCCCGAGGCATTCTTCAAGCTCCTCTTGTGACAGTTGCCCGTGGATGACGGCCAGCCTGCCGAGGAGCATCTCTTCCTTTGTCGCCATCGCCGCGTCCGCTCCTTGCCGGAGGGTGCATCCGGCTCGCTTGTCTAATTATAAGGGCTTTACTGGAGTTATGCAAAATGTATAGCCGCCGGCCTGCCCGCCAGCCTGATTTTGAGAGCCGTCAGCGCCTTTAACACGTTATAATGGAGCTGCTCCACAGTGACTTCGTTTCGGGTCGATAGTTAAGTGGACTGTTGAAAGCACTTGGATGAAGAAAGCATTGCACATAGCTGGTCTTCTTGGGGTAATGCTGACGGTCTGTCGGATTCTGCCCGCGGCTGAAGCGCTGACTTTCAGGCTCGGTGAAAAAGCAACCATAACTCTCAGTCAAACCGCGCTCGGCGCAAAAGTCCTTTCGCCAAAGGGCGCGGAAGTCAGCCATGAAGTGTGGCGCTCCGGCGATGCCGTCATGTTGAAGTTCAAGCCCGCGGAAACAGGAATGTACAGGATTCTCTCCGCGCGGGGCGAAGAAATCAGGACAGTCAAAGTGCTCGGCCCCGGCCTCCGCGAAATCGCCCTGCTCCTCGGCGGCCTGGCTGTCTTTCTCTATGCCATGCGAGAAATATCGCAATCCCTGCGTAAGGCCGCGGGCGGTATGCTTCGCACCATCCTCGAAAAATTCGCCGCCAGAAAATCCCTCGGCGCAGGCGTCGGCATCCTTCTTTCCGTCGGCGTCCAGTCCTCCACCGCGGCCACTGTAATGACCGTCGGCCTTGCCGCGGCCGGCCTGATGACTCTCGCCAAAGCCGTTCCCATCATCATCGGCGCGTCGATGGGCACCGTTGTCACCATCCAGATAATCGCCTTCAACCTCGCCGACTACTCGCTTCTCATAATCGCGGTCGGCGTGGCGCTGGCTCTCGCGGCCCCATACAGGTTGTGGGAATATATCGGGCGGGTCATCCTGGGATTCGGCCTCATCTTCCTCGGCATGAGCTTCATGCGGCAGGGCATGGCCCCGCTCGAAAAAAGCCCCTGGGTTACTGATGTGCTCATGCACCTCGGCGGGTCGCCCGTCCTCGCCTTCCTGTGTGCGGCCGCGTTCACCGCGCTCGTTCAGTCGAGCGCCGCCGCCATCGCTATCGCCATGACTTTCACCGCAGGCGGAATGGTGGGCGGAACGGGAATCATCGGCATGCTTCTCGGTGCCCATCTTGGCACCACAATCACTCCGCTTATATCTTCCATAAGCACCAGCCGCATCGGGGCGCGAGTTGCCGCGGCCACTTTCGTTTACAAGGCCGCAGGCGCGCTTGTATCGCTCCCGTTTGCAGGTGCTATCGCTCGATTGTGTCCTGACATCGGCATCAATCTCGCGGAACCTCGCGGAGTCGCCAACGTCTTTGCTCTCCTCGTCATAGCGTGGGGTGTGATGTGTCTGCCGTTCAGCGGTGCAATCGCGCGCATCGTCGAAAGCGTCATACCTGAGCGAAAGAGCGGCGGCGTTGAAACCCGGCTCGACCCCGCGCTTCTCGCCGACCCGCGTTCCGCTATCACGGCGGTGATGATGGAAGCCGCGCAGGTGGCGTCCATGGTGAAAGGGTCGGTGGAGAAAATCGCTCCAGCCGTTTTTGACCTCTCGTCCGTTGAACTCGAACAACTCGAGCGCGAAGACGAGTTGGTTGATGCCCGCCATAAGGCCGCGGTCAGGTACATTCGTGAAATCGCCTCGCACGAAATGACCGTTGACGAAGCCCGCAGAGTCGGCGCGGCGCTCTATATCCTGCGCGACCTCGAAGCCATAGGCGACCTCATCAGCAAGGATGTCGTGCCAATAGGGTATAAACGCCTTAATGCGAGCAAGACCTTCGCTATGGGCGACATGGCCGCCATCAGGCGTTTCCAGGTCGGCCTCGTGAAGGCGCTCGAACAGATTGAAGCCGGCCTGCGTGAAGCCGCCAAAACCGGCCTGCCTGTCGCACCGGGTCAGGTCTCCTATGTGCTCGCCCAGACCCAGGCCCACGCCGCTGGCATCAGCCGCGAAGTGGTCGAAGCCCATTCAGCTCACTTCGCCGCCATTGCGTCCGGCGTGCCCGAAGCCGCGGCCGACGATACTGTTTTTATTGACACCATCGCTATAATGCGCCAGTTATACTCGCTTGCCGGCGATATCGCGGGGGTGCTGGTGAACCCGCCCGACATGAGCGGGTTCTATCATCCGAAAGAAGGCAAAGAAGGAGCTTCGAATGGGCAGTAAGATAGGCGGGTTCTTCGGCAGGTCCGCTCTCGGCCCTCTGGCCGAACAGATGATAAAGGCACGGGAAACCGTCGACCAGCTTCCCGCCCTTTTCGAAGCGATGTTTAAGGGCGACCGCGACAAACTGCGTGCCGTAGTCTCTGAAATCGACAAGCTCGAAGGACAGACCGATGACATCAAGGACGAAATCCGCGGCCAGCTTTCACGCTCGATGTTCTCGTCCGTCGAACGCGGCGACATCCTCGCCCTCACCAAAGTGCTCGATACCGTGTCCGACCGCTGTAACGAACTCGCCAAGTTCGTCTCACTGCGTCCAACGGCTGTTCCGGCAATACTCCAGCCCAAGATCAAGGACCTCGTTGACATCATTGTGAAGACAGTTGATTCACTCGACTTCGCGATTGACACGATGCACGAACTCGAAGAAAAGCAGGCCCTCAAGCACGATATGCCGAGGGTCGAGGAAATGCTCCGCCAGGTCGCCGTCGATGAACATTCCGCAGACAGGTGCGAAGCGCAGGCCCTTGTCCAGCTTTTTGAGCACGAGAAAGAAATCGACCCGGTGTCCGTCATATTCCTTCTGCGCATCATCGAAGCCACCGGCCGGGTCGCCGACGCCGCTGAAAACGTATCAGACGGCTTCAGACGCCTCTTCTGTACTCGATAGCTGCTCCATTTCTTCGCGGGCTGAGTAGTGGCGAAACACGACGGGCGCGCAGGGAGCCGAGCCTCCTCGGCCTTGGCGCACCAATCACATTCCGTCACTCGCGAGCCGCGGAGTTCTATTTCTTTGCCGGCACGAGCAGTTCGGGGTTGTCCACCCACAGCGCGTAATACGGCACCGTCCTCCCTTTTTTCATCATCATCACGAGGAACGGCTTGTCGAATATCATTACTCTGCTTTCGTCCATCTCCGCGGAAAGCGTCGCTACTATCACAGCCTCGGATTTCAGCACAGCGCCCTTTTCATCGAGACGGAAGCGGATATTCTGCAGAGCCGCGGCGATGAAGTATCCTGCGCCCTTCGGGTTCGTCAGAGCCTTCCCGGTTATCTCATCAAACGACCTCGTTACGTCGAAGTTCAACTTCGGCGCCATCAGGCAGTCTTTCCTGCGCATGGCTTCTTTCTTATCTTCGGCGATTCTTTTCTGGATAGCGTTAATAGTCTCGAGCAGTGTCGCCTCAGGGTTCACTTTCGCCAGTACCAGCCTGTCGCCTTCTGATTTCGAAACCAGCTCAATCACAAAATCATCCTGCGAAACGTAACTGTAAATTACGACCTGTTTCCCCATTTCCTCATTCTCGGCCTTGTACTTCTTGATGCCGAACGCCTTCACCGGCTTGTCGCTGAAGTAGATTGGGCTTTCGAGGTCTTCAAAAGGCGTCTTGAATTCGAGGTTCTTGAAAAGATACGCGTACGCAACAATGTCCGTGGGTTGCAGACTCTTCGGGTCGGGAATCAGCTTCGGGCTGGCTTGCCCGGCAAACTTCCTTAGCAACGCCTCCTTTATCTTCTCGATAATGCTGTCCTTCACCATCCCCGCCATTGTCACACAGGACGCCTCGTCGATGTCGTCCTTCGTCGAAACTTTCTTATTCAGCGCCGGCACCATCGGCGGTTCACCTTGTAGCCGCACGTCCTCGCCGAAAAACGTGCAAAGCTCGTTCCACGCGAGTTGAAACGTGTTGCACCACATCACGTTCTTGCCTTCTGCAATCTTCTCCTGCAGATACGCGGTGACGATGGTCGCTTTCAACTCCGATGCTTTCGCTTCGAGCGATGGCTTGCCTGCGATTTCATCGTGAGTAGCCCCGAACGACGGCATTGCATACACGAGCGCAAGTAACAGAATACCTGTGACTGAACAAACGAGTTTCCTTGTCATATTGGTCCCCTTTATCAGTTAACTTCATTGTTAGACGCACATGAGGCTGAAATGTCTCAACCTTTTTGCGCAGTAGTCATCGCGTTTCTCCCGGCCCAACCTAAGGCTTCACCTCTGCCTTCACCAGCAGTTCCGGATTATCCACCCACAGCGCAAAGTACGGCACTGCCCGGCCCTTCTTCATCATCATGACCAGAAAAGGCTTGTTGAATATCATCACCCTCGGTTCTTTCTCGATGGGTGCCGCCCCCCCAAGCACCATCGCCGCTTCGGATTTGAGCACGGCCCCCTTTTCATCCATCCGGAACCGAATGCTCTGAACAGCTTCCCCGATGATATACGCAGTTCCCTTGGGATTCACCAGCGCCTCTCCGATGATTTCCCTGTAAGACCTCTTTAAGTCAAAGTTCATCTTTGGTACCAAAAGACAATCGCGCTTCTCCATCTGTTGCGGTTTCCTGTCAGCCACCCGCATCAACACTCCGTTGATAGTTTCGAGTGGAGTCTTTCCGGGTTGGACCATGGCGAGTATCAGCCTGTCCTCGGAGGATTTTGACAGGAGTTCTACTACGAAGTCGCGGTCACCGGTATAGTCAAGAATAAGCACTTGGCGCCCCATCGCCTCGTACTTCGGCCCGTAGCTCTCAATGCCAAACACCGCTACTTTCATCTCCCCGAAATCAATGCCTTCCTCCAGGCTTTGGAAAGGCGTCACAAATTCAAGGTTCTTGAACAGATAAGCGTACGCGAGAATGTCCATAGGTCCAAGCATCTTTGGGTCAGGCAGAAGCTTTGGGCTTGCCTGCCCCTTGAACTTCTCCTCAAGCGCCTTCCTTATCTTCCCAATGATGTCGTCCTTCCCTATCCCCGCCATCGCTACATAAGACGCTTCGTCAATGTCCTCTTTTGTCGACAGCTTCTCATTGAGCACCGGCACCATAGGCGGTTCAACCTTCAGCCGCACGTCCTCCCCGAAATACACGCACAACTCATTCCACGCAAGCTGGAACGTGTTACACCACAGGACGTTCAGCCCTCTCGCCATCGGCTCTTTCAGTTGAGCCGTCACGATTGTTTCCACAAGGTACTTCGCGTCTGTCTCAAGCGCCGCCTTCCCTGCGACTTCATCATGAGTTTCCCCTGACGCTGGCAACATACGTCCAAGCGTGAACACTATGGTGCCTGCGAACAGAAATATGAACGTCCTCATCATGGCAAACCCCCTTTTTCAGCAACATATCCATTCATACCGTCTTGTTGGAGAGAAGCAACAGTCATTCCCCATGGCGCTCTTCCAGTATAATGCGGTTTGAAGGAGCGTTGGATGCCCGCCATGCCTGACGATGAACGTTTCATGCGCGAAGCCCTCGCTCTCGCACAACAAGCCGCGGAAGATGGCGAAGTCCCCGTCGGCTGTGTAATAGTTCATAGCGGCAAAATCGTCGCACGAGGTCACAACCAGCGGGAACTTTTGCAGGACCCCACCGCCCATGCCGAAATGATAGCAATCACTCAGGCCGCCGCCGCGCTCGGCTCCTGGCGGCTCGAAGACACGACGCTCTACGTCACGCTCGAACCATGCCCCATGTGCGCGGGCGCAATCATCCAGGCGCGCATCCCGCGTGTCGTTTACGGCGCGGACGACCCCAGGGAGCCAAGCCTCCTTGGCAAAGCCGGCGCCGCGGGTTCTGTCGTGGACATTTTCGGCGCGGGCCTTTTCAATCACAATGTCGAAGTAATCGCCGGTGTCCTTGCCGAAGAATCCTCCCGTCTCCTCAGTGATTTCTTCCGCGACCTGCGCCAGGACTGACCTCGCCGTATTTGGATTCGTCTCTTTCTACGTCGGCATCAAACTCATGAAACGCAGACTCATCAAATAGGAAGTTCAGCGACACGATGCTTTCTTCGCCGCCGTTGGCGAACAAAGTTTTGCGTGCTCATATTTGCCAATTGACTGTAAATCGGGTATAATACAGGAGCATACGTGGTTGCAGGTGGAAGGAGCGGTGCTATGTTCTCGACGCGGCTGGAGGTGCTTCTAACAGCAGTCCTGGTTTTCGTTATCGGTTGTGGAAGCCGCGCTCCCGTCCCGCCGCCGAATCCAACGGCTTCGCAGGTTTCGGTGAAATTCTATTCGACTCCTCTCGAGCCAGCCCCCGGAAGCAAGTCTATTCGCATCACTAATAGCGGCGGCGGCACTCTCAACACGCCGATAGTGGACATCGCCTATGTTTCAGGTACAGACTGGCTTCAGGCTCAAGCTCAGCCCCTTAGCGGCGAAGATACTTTCTACCTCCTGCTCTCCCCATCAGAAACCGGCCTCCCCCTCGGCCTCTTTGAAGCCCAAGTGACAGTCACTTTCCCCGACGCCGCGCCTCTCACAGTCACAGC
>Ga0315288_10013406_pt1 | contig 10264 bp, 15 predicted proteins | sample YL17G11_20_MG_FD_203454 | JGI IMG/M metagenome (GOLD analysis project Ga0315288, IMG submission 203454) | Sediment microbial communities from Yellowstone Lake, YNP, Wyoming, USA - YL17G11_20 | ecosystem: Environmental > Aquatic > Freshwater > Lake > Sediment | place: USA: Wyoming | collected... | reverse complement strand
GCACGCTCCAGCTGCGGCTGTGGGATGTAAGTTCAAGGGGAGGCACACAGTGCCTCTGGTTGACCGCCGCTCGGCGCTCAACCAGAACTGTGACCCCCTTGGACTTAAAAGCAAACCACTCTAAAAAATCAAGATGTATATCGTGTGCAACGTCTCTGGACCGTTGTCGCACAGTCGCTGTCCCGTATGGGCCCACGCCAAGTAATTGCAGCTGCTGTGCAGAACGTCGTCTCATCGCTCGACTTCAACACCAAGCGAAACGGGAAGGGGTGTCACCCGCTCGTTTCGTCTCGTGGAGCTATAGAAAATTTGGACCCATTGTCGTTCAACGTACTCGAAAAGATGGACTTCCAGGAATTTCACTTCCGTGTGTCATCTGTCGGAAAGCTCTGGATCGACTTCGAATGCCGTGGATGGCACATGTGAACGATCGGTGGTATCATAGCACGGACGACGACATCCCACCTTCCAAGCCGACAAACAAACAGAGAACCATGTTGAATTTTAAATATGAAACCGCTAGCTGCCCGTTGAAAAAAAATATGAACCACAAGTAAGATGCCGAACCAGAACAAACCCAAACCAGTTATGAATAACGCTGCCCGCGCCAGAATGAATGCCAGACGGCGAGCTCTTTATAATGCCAAAAAGGCAAACAACAGTCTCGTTGGAATTTTCCGTGGACTCGCGCTGCGGTCCCGTTGAGTCCGCGAGGAAACCCGTCCCCTCCCGGCGGACAAGCCTGGGAAGCTGCGCTTCCCCCCCCGGCGGACAACGGGCTCCGCCCGTTGGACTTTTAGTACACCCACGCATCCAAGTCAAGATCAAAAGTGAGTTGACGAAATTCAACACAATCACGGTTCTCGAGAATCGACCAAACACGTGTCGCCTTCTCGAGACTCGTAAATACGAGGGTTTCTTCAAACCCCGCGCCATGGTGAGGCACAAGCATCACCACCTGTTCCTTCTCCAAGGGGCGACCAAACTCGTCCATTGTGAAACAAGGCTCGATATTCTTTAGAGAGGAGGAGTACCCTTGACTGGTGACGGTGAACGCTGCTGTACCTTCGCTTTCATACTGGATGCTTACATAAAGTTGCTGAGCGCGAAAAAGACATCTGATAATGACTTCACCTTCAGAACGCCTCGTAAAAGTCAACGAAGCGTTGAAGCACGCAAGTGGTATTCCCCAAAACAAATGGGACTACGGGAAGTATCGGGAAATGCACGATAACAATCTGAAAGAGGCGCAAAAGAGGCTCGAGGCTCACAAGACCAAAGTATATGAATTCGAGTCCAAGTGCCGTCTTCGTGTTTTTGATGAAGATGAAATTCAGAAAATTGTGTACATTCAATTCTCACAGATGCATATCCAACTTTTGGAGGCGGTCATTGCCGCCAAAAAGACACTGGAGATGATGGACATTGGAACTGTAGAAGAACTCACGCGTCAGAAGATTGCTATTCTCGAAGAGTTGGCTTCATCCTGAAACATTCCCACAGATGGGACGTGCGTTTTGACAACAGTGAAAACTCATCGATCGTGTAGTGGTCACCCATAGACCTGTTGCATTTTGCACAAATGGGACGAAGGTTGTCAATGTCGAGCGTACCGCCTTTGCTTTCCGGAATGTTATGTCCCACTTCAAACATGAATGGCGTCATGATGTTTTCGCACCATGTCACGAGACACTTGTGTTTGAAGTGCTTATCACCGCAGTACAAAAGCCAAACCTGTTCGCGTAACGCACCTGGTATCGTCTGCTTCATTCTTTATTTAAAAAATTTTATCTTTAGATTTGATACAAATGTTACACTATAATTTGTCAAAGTCAAACTCAATAAACTTTTAGATGTTCAATGTCATATGACATATCAAATTTTTCTTGACTAGAATTTCCCAGGAGGGGTACTCTCGTTGGAAATTCCAAAATTTGATACAAGTACAAGACTATAATTTGTTCAGGACAAACTCAAGAAACTTTTGAATGTTGAATGTCATATGACATATCAAATTTTTCTTTACAATTGGATCTAGAACATGACCCCCTCTTTTCTTCCGAAAAATGAAAAATTTGATACAAGTGTTACACTATAATTTACTCAGGACGAAGTCCATAAACTTTTAGATGTTGAATGTCATATCGATATCTAAAATTTTTCATGACTTTGGAAATCCATAAATTATAATGTTGTACTTGTATCAGGAGATGCTTCCTGTCCATAGATATGAAAATGGTAAGGCATCCGTAATACGTCACGTGAAAATAAGTCATGTCGATTCGGTTATATTAAATACGTATATATGGTATCAACACTCTAAAACATATCAGATATTTACCACTTGTGATGGTAAACGTACCTATTTACAAAACATGATCAAGGATCTTAAAGATCCTAAAAATAGTAGATGGGTTCATATAAACGGTGACAAGTCTGATTATCGTCGTGAGAATCTCGTAGAAGTGAACAAGTCATTCCGAACTATAAAAAATAAAGAAACTTCATCCAAAACCGTGGGTGTATGTTACGTGAAAAGTAGGGATAGATGGAAGGCAACTTTATCAAACAAGCTCATAGGATACTTTAAAGCAGAAAGCGAAGCTTGTCATGCGAGACTAAAGTCTTTATTGGTAAGTAATCCAATGATAAGCTTCGTTCAAGAAGGTGCCATTCCAGATGGCCCACATGCGATGCACGTCCCTACGTCGTACACTGAGTATGGAAAACCAGATGTGTATTTTGATTTAGATGACGTCGAGATGTACCCTATGATATATACTCACTCTTTCGTAGGAAGTGACATTCTAAAATACAGAAACCTTGATTCATACGTATCTATTCCCCCACCCAGTGACTAAAGACTCGAACCGTCATTCATGAAATGCTCAGCAACCAATCAGTACGTTCTTGGCTTTTGGGCAATGTGAAAATGTCCAAAATTCAAGAGAATGAGTGGGGTCGCGCACTCGTCGAACAGTATCGTCCCAAAAATTCCAAAGCCAAAGCGTGGTCCGGTATCCTTGGCGAACAGCTCATCCGTGAGTTGTACCCGGACGGTTGGACTCCTGTAAAACTTAACGGGTTCAAGCCCGACTGGGAAACTAAAGACTTTGTCATCGAAGTCAAGACCCAGAGTTGGTTCACGAAAGGGACGGCGGGTGAAAAGATATTCGGAGTCCCGATCAAGTACCGAAACCTTCCAGCTCTATACAAAAAACCACTCGTGATCGTGTGCTTTGGCAGGGCCGAGTCCATCTGGTTCGACATGGAACGCGACGCGTCCCTTGTTCGAATCATCGATTTCTGGAAGTCGATGAACATCACGTATCAACGCGGCTCCGAACTAATACCTCCATTGTCCGCGCCCCCGGGTTTTTTGAATGAATCGCTCGACGAACTTCAATTTCCCGTACATATGGAAACTCATTCGTAACCAATGGGACTCGCGCATTGCTCATGACCCATGAACACCCGAGCACCTTGATCCGCCTGAAAAACTCGACATGATCAAACTCGCCTCGTACGTAGCTCGTGAATGACGTCAACGTCTCGGGTGCGTACGGCGGGTCCGCATACACAAAATCACCTGGTTGCGTCCTTTCCAGGGCTTGTTCGTACGACTCGCATCGAAACGTCACGTTTTGTATGGCTCGAGATACCGCACGCACATTCTCGGGGTCGCATAAAGCTGGTGGTGTTTTCGGATGTCCGTACGGAACGTTGAACCCGTTCGGACCCTCGCGATACAACCCCCTGAACCCAACTTTATTCAGATAGACGAGCAATGAAGGGGAACCCGTCTCGTTAAACTCTCCCCGACGTGCATAGTACGTCGCTTCTGACGTGTCTTTTTGGAGTTCTTTCAACTCGTGAATCAATCCTTCTGGATCATTCTTTATTTTTTCGTAGAGAGCAATCAGAGCTGGATTGACGTCCGACGCGTACACGTGACCGTGTACGCGTGGTATCGCCGCCAGGAGCACAGATGCTCCACCCACAAATGGCTCGTAATAATCTCCGTGAATCTCTTCTGGAAACTCTTCGAGCACTTGTGGAAGGATTTGTGTCTTTCCACCAACCCATTTTAGGATGGGCTTCATATACCTTTAACGCGCAGTTTCTCTAGAACTCTTCCCCCAAGTCGCGAAGCGACTTGTGTGTCGCGAAGCGACCCCTTGGACTTTTTAGAACTCTTCATCAAACCTGATACCGTCACCCTCGGCAATCATGTGCTTTGAGTAGTCACCGACACGCTTTTCAAAAAAGTTCGTCTTGCCCTCCAATGAGATGTTTTCCATCCAGTCAAACGGGTTGCTGGCCATGATTGAATGTTGAGTCACACCGAGCTGGGTCACCAGACGCTGAGCCACAAATTTAATGTACTCGTTCATCGACTCTGAATCCATACCGATAAGTCTACACGGCAGAGCCTCTGTGATGAATTCCCGCTCAATCTCGAGCGCCTCGATGACAATCTGAAAAACTGTGTTGTCGTCGAGCTTCTCCTTGAGGTGTGAATACAAGGTCACTGCAAACTCCTGGTGAAGTCCCTCGTCCCTCGAAATCAGCTCGTTGCTGAAAGAAAGACCGGGCATGAGACCACGCTTTTTCAGCCAGAAGATGGAACAGAAGGATCCAGAGAAGAAGACGCCTTCCACGCAAGCGAAAGCTACCAGTCTCTGTGCAAAAGGCGATCCCGGTCGCATCCATTTGAGCGCCCATTCCGCCTTTTTCTTGACTGCAGGCACAGTCTCTATGGCCTTGAACAGACGTGCCTTTTCTTCTGGATCCCGTACCAACTTGTCAATCATGAGTGAATACGTCTCGCTGTGAATAGACTCACTGAACCCCTGGTACGCGTAGAACGCACGCGCCTCGGCAATCTGGACATCCTTTGAAAAATTCATATCGATATTCTCCATCACGATGCCGTCACTGGCTGCAAAAAACGCCAGGACCATCTTGATGAAATGCTGTTCGTCCGAGCTGAGTTTGTCCCAATCCTTGAGGTCCCCGGCGAGGTCAATCTCCTCCGCCGTCCAAAACGACCCCACCGCCTTCTTGTACAAGTCCCACAGATCCGAGTAACGAACCGGAAATGTCGTGAATCGTGCGAGACTCGGAGCAAGAATCGGATCCTCCATAGTAGTATACACGACCATTTTTGTTTTAGTTCAGCGCCCGCGCCCGCGTCTGTTGGACAACAGACGCGTCTGTTGGACTTTAAAAATACACTCGCTTACGATATAATGGATCTTAAACGTATCGCTATGCGCATGAAGCTTCATAAGGTTTCTGGTTCAGTGGTCCACCATTGTGCCATTCTGAAGAAGCTCCTGGCTGAGAAGGGAGTCAAGTCGACCGTGGTCCACGGATACTGTATTTCGCCGGGAGAAATCTGCGAACACTACTGGGTTCGTACGGATGACGAGGGTCTTGACCTCGACATCGGTTACGAGTTGGCGTGCATGTACAACCCCGATTTGGCGTCACTCAAGACGTTTTTGTCGGAGGAATTTCCACCGGGCTTGAAGGATGCCGATGGGAAGGAACCAGAGGTTCTTCGTCAGGAGGACAATACCCGATTGTTTGAGTTGTACGAGACGGACCCCATCACGTTTTGGAAGGAGGCACCCAAGGATGTTCGGACCTTCCGTTGAGGGGCACGGAGTGCCCGTCCTTCGCTGCCGCTGCGCGGCGGTGTCCTCCGGACACCTGAACGGACGTTCCGTTGAGGGGCACCCGAGTCCAAGTCGCGAAGCGACTTGTCCGTGCCCGTCCTTCTCTGCCGCTGCGCGGCGGTGTCCGCTGGACACCTGTTTACCCCAAAAACATCTTTCGGAATTGCCGAACCGACCCCCTGCAAAACGGACACACGTGGAGCGCACTCCGTGTCGAGCATTGATCACATATGACGTGTCCACATGGATCTATAAACTCAGTCACGGGACGTTCGAGACACACAAAACACATGTAGTTTGACATGACGTCAGCATCTTTGCATAACAAAAAGACATTACGGATCGAAAGCATCTTGGTCGTTTTTTCTTTGAGTTTCTCTGCATCTTCGGTTATACATTCGTCACGATCAAACTGCTCAACAACATCGCGCAGCATCTCGACATACTTGACATCCTTGTTTCCAAGCTTGTCCAGTACGCTCAGCATAAGACTCGCCTTTTCCTTCTTCGCATGCATGTTCATGTACCCGATGAGTACTTCAGATACCAAGTCGAGATATTCCTTCTTGAGACTGTCCACTGAATCGAACAGTTCATGCTTCGTGGCTATGGGTTCCTCAAACTCGAGGATGCTTCTCAGTCGAAGAAGACGGTCGTAGGTGTCCATCATGAGGACCTTGGCGCCGTGGTCATCTTCTTCGTCGAGTTCAGCAAAGTTCATGTCTCTGTAAAAATAATGTCACCTCTTTATAAATGAATGCCACCGCCAACAACTCGTTCAATAGCAGTAAGGCTAATATCGCAAAGCTGTTCATGTTGACATTCCTGGGTGTTCAGGGAATTCGTCAACTGGTCCAGGTGAACGGACGGGCGAACGCCGACAAGCCGACCGAGTCCGGCGCTGGTCAGGTGGCGGCATGGATGACAATCACGATGACGGTGCTGATCGGGTTCCTTTTGTACCAGCCAAAAACGGCGTCTGTTATGTCACTCGTGGCTCTTTTCGTCGCCGCGATGGGCAGTGGTATAGCTATGATTTACGATTACTCAGTCAACAAGACTGTTGCGTTGGCAGCTGAGCCGAACCGTCTGTTCTTCGGCATTGCTCACGTTCTTTTTGCCCTTCTTACCCTTGTCTATCTGCTGGTATCTCAGATGTAGAGGACCCTCTGATCACGAGTCGCTTCGCGACTCGGTCTCTCACTTGCTCAGAAGAGAGCCACCGATGCCGCCGTCGATGGTGTAATCGCGCTCCTGGTTACGCACAAAGTCCGCGTCCTTGCACCAGCCACCTGGGGTCAGAGACTTGGAGTAATACGCCGAGTTGGGGTTGAAGCCGCTGGCAGTGCAGCTGATGTCATGCTTCAGACCGAAAATGCTGGATGGACCAGCGGACATACCCGCGCCTGGGGTTGTCGTGAGAGCAGCACCGAAACCGCTGATGCCACGACCCAGCACCTGACGCAGGATGATGAGGAGGAGACCGATGATAACAATGTTCATCACGATCTTAGCAGGCTTCATTTATTAGTATGTGTGGAAAAAAAGCAGGGACGGACAAGGGGGTACCCGAGTCCGTCGGCTTCGCGAAGAACTTTCCACCTGCGGTGGAAAGGGTTGATTGCGTCTAAAGCATAAGACTTCCTTTCTTAAAGGATTACAGGATGGACCTTCTCCCAGAATCGGCTCCTGTGACTTTGACCCTGAACGACGACGAGCGCCGTCTGATGGATGACATCTCCTTTGCACCGGCTGAGCGTGCCGTTCCGGTCCGCAAACCACCACAGGCTCGTCCGTTCCGTCGCGGACCGGCGCAGCCTCAGCAGCAGGCACCACCAGAAGACATGGCTGGTCTAGACATGTTCACCAATCCGAACAAGCGCCAGTCGCAGGGTCCACCGGCGCCTGAGATGTGGGACGGTGGTGATGAACCTGAACCAATGATGGGTGGTGGTGACGAGTACCAGCAGCAGCAGATGGGTGGTGGACAGCAGATGCCGTCCGAGGGTTACAAGACCATCGAGGATGAAAAGGCGGATCTGCTCAACAAGATTGCTCGCCTGGCGAAGAAGGGGATGAACACGTCAGCCCGTCTGACCAGCTACAGCGACATTGAGGAGATTCGTACCGAGTACAAGCGCCTGACGTATGCCATCGAGGCTGAGCGTGCCATTCGGTTCCAGAAGCGCATGCTGGTGGCGTGCGTGACGGGTCTCGAGTTTCTTAACAAGCGTTTCGACCCCTTCGACCTGCAGCTCGACGGCTGGTCGGAGAATGTGATGGAGAACCAGGATGACTACGATGGTGTTTTCGAAGAGCTGTACCAAAAGTACAACACGAAGGTGAACGTAGCACCAGAGGTGAAGCTGATCATGATGGTGGGTGGCTCGGCGATGATGTTCCACTTGACCAACTCGATGTTCAAATCTGCGATGCCGGACATGAACAAGGTGCTCAAGCAGAACCCAGATCTGGTGAAGAACATGGTGGATGCCGTCCAGCGTACTCAGAGCGAGGCGCAGCAGGGCCCTCCGTCCGCAGGTGGTATCTCAGCGGGTCGTCACGAGATGCGTGGACCCGGTCTGGATCTGTCGACGCTGATGGGTGGAATCATCGGTCCACCGCCAGCCATAGGCACACGTGAGCCTGGACCTCGTGACCAGCCGCAGGACGAGGATGCCATCTCCGACATTGTGTCCGTCGATTTCGGATCGGACACGAAGGAGGTGACCGTCGGCGGCGGCAAGAAGCGTCGGTCGTCCAAAAAGAAGGAGGTGACGCTGTAAAAAAACACTACTAATAATAAATGGACTCCCACGAGCTTCTACCTCTACCAGTCACCCAGGACAGTGTCACTGGTCCCGACGTCGTCGGCATCGATTCTGATCATGGTGCCGACATTGACACAGAGCCTGTTCCCAAGACGTCGTTTGACGAAATCGTCACACGTGGTGGGAACAACCCGGATGGGAAGTTTTGAGTCCCAAGGGGCACGGAGTGCCCGTTGTTCCGTGGCCGTTGAACAAGGGGCACCCTAGTCCAAGTCGCTTCGCGACTTGTCCGTGCCCCTTGGACTAAATTTTCTTAGCGTAGATTAGATGGGGTTGTCCTACGCGCCCTTTGACAGAGAGGACCCTCCTTCTCCGCCTTGGAAACCGCAACCCTCAGGCGTCAGCGTCAGTAATGTCCGTCGAGACGGGCTCTTCGTCCTCGGAGGCCCCGACGTCACTGAGTGTAACCACCTCATCATGTTTTTTGTTCTTGGTGTTTTTCTTCTTACTCTTGTTGACGCCATCAGATAAAAGAAACCCGGACTTGAGTCCAAGAGGCGGGGGAGTCGGGGTCTCAGGCTTGACAACAACCGAAGGCGCAGGCGGGCGATTATCCTGCTGAGGCTGCTGAGGCAACTGTGAAGCAATCTGCTGCATCACCATCTGTTTCTGTTCGGGGGTCATATGCGCCCAGTGTTTCTTGAGCTGTGCGCCGTTCGGCATCACCGAACGAATCATCGCGCGGAGCTCGCCGGGTAAATCCCGAAATTCGGCGAGGTCTAGCATAGAAAGAGTCTTTTTCTGAGGACGAGACTCGACGATAAAAAACACCATGAGTGCAATAAGTGCCAGGGCGCTTACAGTCGCAGCTGACATTCTAATCACAGTAAACATTTCCCTTTGGGGAATTCTCGCGCGGTGTTGTCCCAACAGGCGCCTTGCGCCTGTTGTTCCTCGCGGAGCGACTTGTCAGTCCCTGAAAACCCAGATGCGTTATAGATGACACACCGTTTCTTAAACATTGAATTGAAAACAGACCAACGATCCACGATATCGATGATGAGCGGAGCATTCACCTTGCCTGGTGTTTCTCTCATGATTCGCCCAACAGCCTGCGTCACGTCCGAGTGAGGCGTCGTCATTATTAATGTGTCCAAAACCGGAATGTCGAGTCCTTCCTGGGCCATCGAGTACGTCGCAATAATCACATGATGTTTCGAGGCTGCGTCGAGGTCCTTTTCGCTCATACCTCCGAGATAGACTGCAGACCCCTCGAGGTTGTTTCGAAGCCAAAAACAGTGTTCGCGCCTGTCACTCAAGAGGAGTACACGTCGGGACGAGTCCAATCCACGAACCAGACTGAGAATCTTCTGGTTCCGTGCGTCAATCTCAGTCAACTGAGTCACCATACCAGCCATGTTAATCTTCCCAAACCGGGATACAGGTGGTGCCTCCCGGAACAAAGGGTCGTCGAAAAAAACAGCTTCGACCCGTGTCGTCGCCTGATTCTCACGTTGAACCCTGAAAATCTCGGGACCTAGAAACCAATACAGAATGTTTGTGAGTCCATCCTTGCGTTCTGGCGTGGCTGTCAACCCGAGTGAGTACCGGGGACACAGTTTGAACATCGTCTGTGAAAAGGCGGCGGCACCGATGTGATGCGCCTCGTCCACGATGACAAACCCGAACGAATCGAACGCCTTGGGGTCATTCTCACGGGAACACATGGTTTGGATCATCGCAATGACGAAATCGCATTCGATATCGAACACGTCTTGTTGGACCCGACCTATGGTTGCACCAGGACAA
>Ga0315288_10013405_pt1 | contig 10264 bp, 8 predicted proteins | sample YL17G11_20_MG_FD_203454 | JGI IMG/M metagenome (GOLD analysis project Ga0315288, IMG submission 203454) | Sediment microbial communities from Yellowstone Lake, YNP, Wyoming, USA - YL17G11_20 | ecosystem: Environmental > Aquatic > Freshwater > Lake > Sediment | place: USA: Wyoming | collected... | reverse complement strand
ATAGATATGTGCGCCACCTGACAGGTCTTATATCACTGTTAGCCGTGGTCGTATTCCCCACCCGCTTGTGGGGGGGGGTAAACCAATAATCCGGGCAAGCGGAGTCGCACAACATACAGCATAGAGGTATAATAAATCGATAGAATTCATCAAAGTCACCGCTTTTACGAAGTGCGTTTATGGTTATTTGTCTGAAGATGAACATTTGGGCTGGCATAGTTTTGTGCTCCAATACCTGGAATCGGGTCAGGTTATTCCCGGCTCAGGCTGCTGATAGTATGCTATGAGCGCCGCTCAACCACTTCTTTCCCCCGCTTATTTTAATGAGCAACAGTTAAATCCACCTGCTGTGCGTCATAACCATTTTGTTGTTTTCCGAATTGATCGGCTGAATTATGCCCTGCCGCTGGAAAACGTCACGCGCGCCTTGCGCATGGTGGCCATCACGCCCATACCGGAAGCCCCGGCCAATGTCCTGGGCATGATTAATATCGCCGGCCGCACCATTCCAGTGCTCGATCTGCGCCGGTTGTTGGGACACACCCAGTGTGCCGCGGATATTAATGACCGTTTATTAATTTTTGAAACACCAGAGCAAACGGTTGCTTTAATTGTGGGTGATGTGTTAACCATTCTGGAGCTTTTACCTGCACTCCTGGAAAAACCAGACAGGATTCTGGCACAATCCAGGTTGATCAGGGCAACCATTCAACAAAAAGAAGGGACTATTTTGCTGCTGGATATAGAACATCTATTACCGGTAATTCATAGAGGTGCTTTTTTATGAGCCCCGCTTCTTCATCTTTAGCCCCTCCCCTGAATGATGAAATATATTCCCGTCTGCAGGATCTCATTCATGTGCGCACGGGATTAATTTTTAGCGACCACCAGCGCGCAAGTGTGATAAAAGAAATTAAACACGCCGGCGCAGACACTCCCGAACAATATTATTCGCTTTTATGTACCAAGCCAATCAACGCAGCCTGTTGGGATGACCTGATTAATGCACTGACCATCTGCGAAACCTATTTTTTTCGCGATTCAGACCAGATGCAGATGCTTCGTAAATATATCATCCCCGATCTGCTGGCCAGGCATTGTAATGATCACACCCTGCGCTTGTGGAGCGCCGGCTGCGCCACGGGAGAGGAAGCCTATACCCTGGCCATGCTTTTAAGATACTTGATCCCAGATATTGAGCGTTGGAAAATCACCATCCTGGCAACAGATATTAATAAACATGCACTCGAAAAGGCGCAGCGTGGTCATTATCTTGACTGGTCTTTCCGCCAGCAAGCTGCAGACGACCCACTGGTGCTCACTTATTTCACCCAGGACTATTCAGGCTACCAGATTCATTCCAGCATCAAACCTATGGTTCACTTTGCCTGTTTAAACCTGTCCGAAGACTCTTTCCCATCTTCACTAAACATGACAGATCACCTCGACCTGATCCTCTGCCGCAACGTCACCATGTATTTATCCGAAACGGTCATTCAACAATTGGCCCGGCGGTTTTACGAGTGTTTGCTGCCCGGTGGCTGGCTGATGTTGGCTGCCTGTGAAAACAACGACCAGATTTATTATCAATTTAAAACCCTCCTGTATGAGAAGGCCATTGTCTACCAGAAGGTCATGAGCTCCCCCCTGCCCCCCCCGCCCCAGCCCAATCCAGCTTTTTGCCCGGCGCAACCGCCGCCCACAGCCGCCCCAGACGCTCCCCGCAGCCAACCCGCTGTACATCCAACACCCCCCAGCGAATTTGCAGCCGATGCATCCCAAAAACTTTACCAGGTGGGCATGGCTTTTATCAATGAGCACAAATTTGAAGAAGCTAAAAAATGCCTGCTGGAATATCTTACCCAGCACCCGCAGGATGTGGATGTCCAATACCAGCTTACCTTCATCGAAGCCAATTCAGGACACCTGGAAGAAGCGCAGCTTATGGCTAAGCAGATCATTGATCAAAATCCCCTTTTTAGCAAAGCATATACCATTTTGGCCCTGGTTTATCAGGAAAAGGGAGAGTTGAACCTTGCGGTAACCCAGTTGAAGAAGGTGCTCTATCTTGACCCGCATGATCTGATGACCAATTTTAACCTGGCTGTCCTTTATCAAAAGCAAGGGCTTTCATATAAAGCTTCCCATTACCGTCAGCAGGCGATTAAGTTAGCCTGTAAACTGCAACCTTATGACATCATACCGGACTCCGATAATTTGAGCGTGAGTGATTTTCTGCTTATGGCGCGAACATGAAATCTAAAAAATCATCTACCCAATTATCACGACAGAAAATCCTTGAGGCGCGCGCCAGGCTGCTGGCACAGCTCCCGGAAGAAAAAAGCGACGCCCGCGAGTCACTCGAACTGGTGACCTTCCACATTGATCATGAGTACCTCGGTATGGCGACCTCCCTGGTAGTTGAAGCCCACCCGCTGAAAACACTTCATTGGTCCAGGCTGCCAAGCGACTTCCTGTCGCACGCTCCCGCCTTTATCGTGGGCGTGGTCAACATGCGCGGGCATATCTATTCCATCACCGATCTGGCCCGTTTTGTGGGGTTGCCTGCCCACCCCATCTCTGATAAAGCCCACATCCTATTACTGCGCGGCGGCTTGTGCACAGACGGCAAAGAGATGGAACTGACCCTGCTGAGCGATGATGTTCCCCAGGTTGAAAGGGTGCTGTTGAAAAACCTTAACCCGCCTCCAGACACCGTATCTGCAACCATGAAAGCGTACTTGTTGGGAATCACTCCGAATATGCTGATGGTACTGGATATGCAGCGATTACTTTCAGATGAGCGTTTGATTGTCCAGGAATCTGAGACCTAAATCGACCATGATTTACTCGATTAACTTGATTTTACATGGATGAACAGGATGAACAGGATTAGATTTTACATGGATGAACAGGATTTGGTTTTAATGTGAATTTAGCGCCAAAAGGGCGCTTGAACCTGGTAGACCAATTAGATTTTACATGGATGAAAAGGATGAACAGGAGAGGTTTTTTAGATTTTCATTAACCAGCGTTGGAGGAAGATGATGAAATGGGTCAATGATCTCAAAACAGGTGTAAAACTTTTTAGCAGCTTTGGCGCAGTAATTCTGCTCATGATCGTGATTGCTGTTGTTGGTTATACAGGCATGAAGAATATCGACGCGGGTATGACCACCCTGTATATCGACCGGACGGTACCCATCCATCTGCTCGGTATAGCGAACATGGAAGAGTCCAATCTGCGGATTTATCTCAATGGGATGATCGTCTTCCCGGAGAATGTTAAAACGTATGAGCAGAGCATCAACGCCAGTATTACGAACATAAATACACAATTGGATGTCTATCGCGCCAGCCAACTGGACCTGGCAGAGAAGGATGAGCTGGCGAAGTTCGATAAGGATTGGCCGCTACTTCAGCAACAGATGACGGCAATTGTAAAAGAAGTCACAGCAGGCAAACTTGAAGCAGCCAAGGCATTATTGGGTGAGGGTTCGCAATTCAAGGTGACATACGCGAATGTGGAGTCTGCCATGTCCAAGGCTTCGGAAATTAACGTGCGTCTTGCCGAAGAAATCGACGCCCAGGGTGCTGTAACCTTTGCTTCTTCTACGAATTTATTGATCATGGTTGTCATTTTGAGTGTTTTGCTGGCGTTCGGTTTCGGGATTGTGATTACCCGCTCGATCACCACGCCCCTTTCCTTCGTGGCTGCCAGTTTGCAGAATATCGGTAAAGGAGATCTCAACCGGGATGTGGCTCAGGAAACGAAGGATTCTATCGTCAAACGTAAAGATGAGCTAGGTACAGCCATCCAAGGATTGGCTGCGGCTGAAATTTATCTGCAAGAAATGGCGCACGCAGCCAAAACTATCGCGGAAAACAATCTGACCATATCCATAAAGCCCAAGTCTGAAAATGACGAACTGGGGTATGCCTTTGACCTTATGATCACCAATTTGCGCCTGCTAACCCTGAAAACGATGGAAGCCACCGGCAGTATCAGCACCTCCACAAGTCAAATCTCAACCGCCATCAACGAGCAGGCTGCCGCGATCTCCGAACAGGCATCTGCCGTGGCAGAAACCACATCTACCATCGAAGAAGTGCGCCAGGCCGCCGAACAAACCTCGGATCGTACCCAGATTGTGTCAGATATGGCTGGCAACTCGCTTGAATTGGCCAACCGCGGGCTGCAGACGGTGAGCAAGAGTGAGGAAAGCATGCAAAACCTAAAAGAACAGGTGCGCACTATTGCAGAAACCATTCTGGGCCTGAGCGAACAGACCCAGCAAATTGGCGAAATCACCAACACCGTCAATGACATCGCCGACCAATCCAACCTGCTGGCATTGAATGCCGCCATGGAAGCGGCCCGCGCCGGCGAAGCCGGCAGAGGATTTGCCGTGGTGGCCGGCGAAGTTCGCAACCTGGCCGAGTTGTCAAAACAGGCCACCAGGCAGGTGAGCAGCATTTTGGGTGAAATCCAAAAAGCCGCCAACACTGCTGTAATGGTCACTGAGCAGGGCATCAAACGGGCAGAAGATGGGGTCGAATCAACCAAGGCGACCGCTGAAACCATTCGTTTGATCCAGGAACACACCCAGCAGGCTGCTACAAGCGCCCAACAAATTGCAGCCAGCACACGCCAACAGTTATCAGGTATGGACCAGATCACCCATGCCATGGTAGGAATCAATACAGGGGCAAACCAGAGTCAATTGGGCATTCGCCAGATTGAAGAGGCAGCGAACAACCTCAATGACCTGGCGACGCAACTGGTCAATATTTTACAACAATATACAGTTAAATAGTAAGGGCGTGCTACAGATAGTAGGGGCGGGTCTATGCGGAGATTGCCACGCTGCGTGCTACAGGAAGTAGCTTTGCAATGACAGACCCGCCCCTACTTGGGATAGGTCGCAAAAGGGTTTATGGAAAGATTTGATGAGATTCGCCTCCAATTGATGTCCACCTTCCAGGCAGAACTGGAAGATCATCTCAACACGCTTAATTTGGGGATCCTGGCATTGGAACAGAATCCTGAAGGTGAACAGCGTGCTGCCATTTTGATCGAGGTTTTCCGCGCCGCACACACCTTAAAAGGCGCCGCACGCGCCGTTGAAGTGAAGGATATCGAAACCCTGGCGCATAAACTTGAAGACCTATTGGACATGATCCGTGCCGATCAATTTATTTTGACATCGCAACATATTAACCTGCTGCTGGCAATGGTTGACGCCATCAAAGATGCCAATACGGCTTTTTTGCATGACGGCGCCCTGCCCAACGCACAGCCCCTGCACCCTGCCGAACCCCGCAACAGACAGGAACCTTCTCTCACAAATCAAGCTCCACCGCAGACAAAAGAAGAAGACGTTTCGATTAAAACGAGGGAATACAGGAACCCAATCCAGGATAGCCCTCCCGACCCTTCAGGGAAGGGGACAGGGGATAGGTCCCCACCCCAGCCTGTTTCACGCCTAATGGCCGTTGATGAAACCATCCGAGTTGCCACCTCCAAGCTGGATGTGCTTATGGACAACCTGGGGGAATTGGTGCTTGCAAGCATGCGAACCGATCAGGAAGTGGAGCAGATTAGCATGCTGCATCAACAGGTGACCTTATGGCAAAAGAAATGGCGCAAACTTGCTCCGCTCTACCGTCGTCTTCGCAAGCAAAATAAACAGGAGTTGGGTGCAGATATGAGGGGGCTTATGACCTTTCTGGAGCAAAATGAAACCGAATTAAAAATGACCGTCAATGAGCTGAACAACCTGGTTGGGTGCCTGAAGAATGACCGCAACCAAATCCAGCTTGTGGCGGACGCGTTGGAAAATGGGTTTCATAAAATCCGCATGCTGCCGATTGCAACCCTGTTTGATATTTTCCCGCGTCTGGTGCATGACCTGGCGCAAGAGGGGCGTAAAGAAATCACGTTGTCGGTTGAAGGCGCTGACATACAGGTGGACCGACAGGTGCTGGAACTAATTAAAGACCCGCTGCTCCACCTGGTGCGCAACGCCGTGGACCACGGCATCGAAACACCCGACCAGCGCCTGGCTTCTGGCAAACCCTGCCAGGGAAACATCCGTTTATGCGCCGAGCAAAGGGGTGGAAATTTGGTCCTGCTGGTTTGCGATGATGGCGCCGGTATCAATCCAGAATTGGTAAAACAGACTGCGCTAAAACTTGGCATGATTACGCCGGCTGAGGCTGCCAGGTTGAATGAACACGAAACGCTCAACCTGATTTTTCGTCCTGGTTTATCCACGGCGAAAACAGTCACTGATCTTTCCGGCCGCGGTATGGGAATGGATATCGTCCATGAGAATCTGGAGCAACTGCACGGCCTGATCCAGGTTGCCGGTCAATTGGGCCAGGGCACGGTTTTTACCATTACCCTGCCACTGACCCTGTCAACCAGCCAGGTGCTTCTGGCGCGGGCCGGCGGCGAAACATTGGCCCTGCCGATGATGAATGTGGAACGCATTTTACGGGTGAGTGTGGATAAAATTGGCAGTCTGGATGGCAAACCTGCCATTTATACCCACGGGCGCCCCCTGCCGCTGATCAGCTTGGCGCACCTGTTGGGGCTGCCGCAGGCAGAAAAACCCCTGTTGCCCAATGCCAGCATCCCGGTCATTGTCCTAAACGTGGTTGAAAAACACATTGCCCTGCGCGTGGATGGTTTTCTCTCTACGCGTAAAGTGGTGATTAAACAGCTTGGGCGCCAGTTGCGCCGGGTGAAAAATGTGGCCGGCGCCACCATTCTCGGAGATGGGCAGCTTGTCATCGTTCTAAACGCCAATGATTTGATTCAATCCATTCAAGATACGCCGTCAGCCGCGGTCAGCCCGCCGATTACGATTCAAAAAATCCACAAACGCCACGTGCTGGTGGTGGATGATTCTATTACAACCCGCATGTTGGAAAAAAATATCCTCGAAAACGCTGGTTATGCTGTCTCCACCATGACAGATGGCCAGGAAGCCTGGGAATTTATTCGCAGTCATGAAAAGGAAACTATCGACCTGGTGATAGCGGATATTAGTATGCCGAACATGGATGGTTTTATGTTGACCCATTCCATCAAAGAGGATCCCCGCTTTGCTCAAATCCCGGTCATTCTAGTCACTTCTCTGGAATCCCCCCAGGATAAACTGCGCGGATTGGAAGCAGGTGCAGAGGCTTATATGACAAAAAAATATTTTGATCAGCGCGATCTGCTTGAAATGATGGATCGCCTGGTAGGATAGCTGCATGATTACTGTCTTGATTGTTGACGATTCCCCCACCTTTCGCCTGCTCCTGCGTTCTGCACTTGAAGGCGACCCGCAGCTTAAGGTAATCGGTGAAGCCCGCAGCGGTGAAGAGGCTGTGGTTTTATCGGCGCAGTTGCGGCCAAATATCATCGTCACGGATATTAACATGCCAGGCTTGGGGGGATATGAGGCCATTCGCCAGATCATGAGGCAGTCGCCCTGTCCCATTGTTGTGCTCACCGGGATTGAATCACACGCCTTATTGGATGTCAGTTTTAAGGCACTGGCTTTGGGCGCATTAACCGTATTACCCAAACCTGTTGGTAGAACGGTTAAAGACCCTGAAGTGGCAACCATTGTTGAGCAGGTGAAAATTATGTCAACGATCAAAGTGGTCAAACGCTCGTCGTTCTCCACCCCATCGCCTGAAAACCTGCCCAAAACCAGACGGCATACCACGCCTTTAAATGACAAACTGCCAGTAGCATGGAGTCACACCCCCCGCCTGGTGGCCATTGGCATCTCCATCGGCGGGCCGCCGGCGCTGCAAACCGTTTTAAGCCGCCTGCCGCCCGCCTCTTTTCCTCTTCCCATTGTCATTGTGCAGCATATCAGCAAGGGTTTTCTAGAGGGGCTAGCAAGCTGGCTCACGGAAACAACCGGCTACCTCTGCAAAATTGCTGAGCCGGATGAAGTGTTATCTGGCGGCAGGGTTTATTTAGCGCCCGATAATTATCACCTCGAAATTCAGGCTTCCGGAAAAGTCTGTTTGAGCGAGACCGAACCCATTGAGAGACTACGGCCGTCGGTCGAGGTGCTGTTTCATTCCGTAGCCAAAAATTATGGCGCAGATGCTATTGGTATTTTAATGACGGGGATGGGACGCGACGGGGCGCGCGGGCTGCTGGCCATGCACCAGGCCGGGGCTTATACCATTGCCCAGGATGAAAAAAGCAGCGTCGTTTTTGGCATGCCTAAAGAAGCCATCGACCTTGGCGCCGTCAACGAAATTCTCCCCCTGGAACAAATTGCGCCGCGTCTGTTATTGCTGTTAAAATCGACAATCAACCTTATATAAGGGGCTTGATGACGAAAAAACAAATTCTGATTATTGAAGACAGCCCCACCCAAGCCCATTACTGCTCTTTGATTCTGGAATCTGCGGGCTATCAGGTTTCCATTGCGAGCACCGGGCAGCAGGGCATTGAAATGGCTGGAAAAATACCTGTCGATGTGATTGTTCTGGATGTCATTTTGCCGGATATGAACGGATATATAGTATGCAGCGAAATCAGGCTAAGCAACAACGCCTACATTCCCATTTTAATGACCACCAACCAGAAACTGGCAGTTGAAGACAAGGTGGACGGGTTAAACTCAGGGGCAGATGACTATATCAGTAAAGACTTTGACCCGCGCGAGATGCTGGCACGCGTTAGCGCACTGCTGCGTATTAAGCAACTGATTGATGATATGCTTTCAAACCTGACCAACAAACTACAGTCTTACCAATCGCTCAAGCGTATTGCCCTGACCGACCACCTCACCCAAGTATATAACCGCCACTATTTTGCCGATGCACTCGAGCGGGAATATGCTTTGGCTCAGCGCCATAAACTCCCCCTAGGCTGCGTGATGGCAGATATCGATCACTTTCGCGATTTTAACAATCACCACGGCCATTCCATTGGTGATTTTGTCTTGCAAAACTGTGCCAAATTAATGCAAGACATCCTCAGAAAGGAGGACATAATCGCCCGCTACGGGGGCGAAGAATTTGTCATCCTGATGCCGATGACAAATCTCGAAATGGCTGCCGTTATGGCAGAACGGATGCGCTCTTCAATCGATGATCAAACCTGGGATAGCAGCGCCGGCAAACTGCATATCAGCACCAGCTTTGGGGTTGCATCGCTTCCATCCCCTCTCATCACCCAGCCGGAACATCTGATCCAATGCGCTGATAAAGCCCTTTACAAGGCAAAGGCCAGGGGACGCAACCGGGTGGAATTTTTTGACCCGGCTGTGGATTAAAATACGCCAATGATTATTTTCGTATCATCTCAATAATTCGGGGAAAGTAGGGGGTTCTCGTGCGAGTGAAGCTTGCGACAGGAAGTCGCCTCGAGAACCCCCTATCCCCCTTTTTTGAGAAGTCGCTATGAACTCTGTTCACCACCAAGCATGAAAATCTATTTTCATATAAGGGAGGGGAAGAAAACTCCCCTTGCCTTCAGGTAAATCAAGATAATCAAGGTAAGGGAAGAGTGCGACCTCTCGAAGATGACCATTCTTCCGAAGGGCCGCTTTGACCCTCAGCACAGAATTGGCAGCAATGTTGTCGTCCTTGAACCCGATGTTGCCAAAGCCTTCCACAATGACGAAGCAGTTATTGAAGCTTTACGCCTGCTATTGAAAGCCAGCAAACTAACACAACACACGCCCGCTTAACGGTTTGTCACGCAAATCCGGGCGCCAAGCGATCCAATCCGAAGGCGGATACGACCGTGCTGTAGAGGAAGATTGACCAGTTGGTCTATCAGTTGTATGGGTTGACGGAGGAGGAGATCAATATAGTGGAAGCAAAGTAAGGGATATAATCCATTATGGAGGGCGCATGAAACCGTTTTTTGAGTGGAACCCCGACTAAGCCAGGAGCAACCTGCAAAAACATCAGGTTGACTTTGAAGAAGCCAGCACAATATTTGATGACCCGCTCTTCATCACCTTTTTAGATGAAGAACATTCGGCAGACGAAGAAAGATACATCACCATTGGGTTGTCGGACAAAAAAAGGCTCTTAATGGTGGCGCATACCGAACGTAACGATTGTATTCGGATTATCAGCGCGAGAAAGGTGACAAAAAATGAAGAAAAATTCTATCAAGAAGCAAGATGATTACGAACTGAAGGAAGAGTACGACCTCTCGAAGATGACCATTCTTCCGAAGGGCCGCTTTGACCCCCAGCACAGAATTGGCAACAATGTTGTCGTC
>Ga0315288_10013404_pt1 | contig 10265 bp, 6 predicted proteins | sample YL17G11_20_MG_FD_203454 | JGI IMG/M metagenome (GOLD analysis project Ga0315288, IMG submission 203454) | Sediment microbial communities from Yellowstone Lake, YNP, Wyoming, USA - YL17G11_20 | ecosystem: Environmental > Aquatic > Freshwater > Lake > Sediment | place: USA: Wyoming | collected... | reverse complement strand
GATCAGAACTGGAAATCCTTTGCAGAATGTACAAATTATACATATGGTTGGTTTGATACTGTTTATTGTCATGTATTGGAGAATTATACAACACCCTACTATGCTAAAGGTGCTCAGATAACAGTTTTAGCTGCATGTCCAAGGGCTTGCATGATGGGACCTTGGTATACTTATTGTTGGAATTGGACCAGCAACAACAACTGGATAACTGTAGGATCGAGCACTGCTTGGGGTGCTTTCAACGGTAGTGTAATCCCTGGAAATATTTCTGTGAACGTAACCCCTGAAAGTTTCCCAGATTGTTGGGGCCCACAGTTAAGAATCCGAACTCAGATTTATGATAACATTGGAAATGATACTTACTATAAGCCAACAAACGGGACTTATTGGGAAGGAATGGTCACATGGTTTAACGAAAGTTACCCGAAAGATCCTTATCTTAACGTTGGACAAGATATATCTTTAGATGCGGTAATTGATGACACAGAAGATTGGTTTGGATGGTACAAGACTGGAGGATCACCAGGAGGTTTAAATTACTCTGAAAGAGCACACGATCAGAACTGGAAATCCTTTGCAGAATGTACAAATTATACATATGGTTGGTTTGATACTGTTTATTGTCATGTATTGGAGAATTATACAACACCCTACTATGCTAAAGGTGCTCAGATAACAGTTTCAGCCGCGTGTCCAAGAGCTTGTATGATGGGACCATGGTATACTTACTGTTGGAATTATAAAACCAATACCTGGACTACAGTAGGATCGAGTACTGCTTGGGGTGCTTTCAACGGTAGTGTAATCCCTGGAAACATTACTGCAAACGTATCAGCAGAAAGTTTCCAAGATTGTTGGGGGCCACAGATAAGAATCAGAACTCAAATTTACGATAATATCGGTAATGATACTTATTATAAACCATCAAATGGAACTTATTGGGAAGGAATGGTAACATGGCTTAATCGTCTAGATCAAGATAATGATTTTGAATGGCAATATTCAGGTGATTATTCAGACATACAAACCACATCTGATTTTTCAAAAGAAATAAATGATTATTTAAAGTATTGTTTACCAGATGCTCAAGGTAATTGTACTATACCATTAATGTTACACTCTAACACAGCAGGAAGGATAGAAGTTTCTGGATTAAACATAAGCTACATCTCTGGTGGTTATCTCAAAAGTTATAGTGATCTTAAAGGTCAATGGGTTTGGTCAAACTTCACATGGAACAATAACTCTATACCGGCAGTAACAAATGTGGCTTGGAGGATACATTATCAAGATGGAGAAGGAAATAGGAATGCCACTGATATCATGAATTTTGCTGTTAAGATTCCAACAACATGTTCTTTAACGGGAATTTCAAATCACACTTATGGATCTTCAGATGCGATATTATGTTCATGCACAGGAGATGGGGCAACTCACTTATACTTGAATGGAACTTTGCATGATGAATGGAATAACAACCCTACGATATTTACAGCAGCAACTTACAATTGGATATGTAATCAAACTGAGGGAATTAATTATGCTTTTGCATCAATAAAATTATTTCAAATTATAAGCAAAGCAAATCCATCATTAAACTTATCTTTGTCACCACCTTCACCTACAAATTATGAAAATATAATTACAGAATCTTGTACAGAAATGAACCTTGAAGCAAATCCAAAATTATATAGAAATGGAACGGAGGTAATACCTTCATCATTAATTCTAGCTGCAGGAAATTACAATTATATATGTAATATAAGTGAAACAGAAAATTATACGACAGCCTCTAATTCATCTACTTATGTCGTTAATAAAAAGAATTCTAATGTTAAAGTTTATCCTGTTAATGAAACAATATCTTATGGAAATTCTGTTTTGCAATACTGTACTGATGATTCTAACTTATTAAACTGTATACTGTACAGAGATGGAGAATTAATTGCAAATGGCACAAATGAAGTTTTAAAAATAGGTACGTATAATTATGTGGCAAACATAACAGACATATCTAATTATACTAATTATCAATCAATCTCAACTCTTATTGTAGTTAATTGCAAATCAGATGCAGATTGTGATGATTCTATTGAATGCACTAATGATATCTGTGTCAATCCAGGAGCTGTGGATTCTTATTGTTCTAATTCTAATGTGCCAGATGGAACAGACTGTACAGGAGATCCAGGTAAATGCTGCTCAGGTGTTTGCGATAATAATGGGATAAGTGGTTCAGATTATGCTGCAGATTGTAGGACTGGACCTTCCTGTATTGCAGCAGGTGATTGGGTTTATTCTACTGCTAACGAAGATCTAGCATGTGGTGCTTTCATAGATTATTGTTACAGTCAAATAGGTTGTGATTCACGACAACATAAATATTCTTGCAGTTTGGGTTATTGTAATGGTGGTTGGGCTGACGACCAAGAAACGACAGGAAATGCTTGTCAAAATCTAGATTGTGGAATTTGTTGTAAATGCGGACTTAATGAGGACAGGACTTATGATAATACACAAAATAATGATTGTAATCCGTATGATTTACCAGAAATAGCAACATGTGATTGGATTCCAGATGATTGGCATTATACATGGGACTATCATGCTGCAATAGATAGTGTTTGCCAATCATTAGACTATTGTACTCATGAATCTGGTTATTATAATTATATTCATACTTGTGATCAGACTCAATGCGGAGCTGAATGTGACGGTCCTGAAGATTGCCCAAGCAACGTTTGTAATAACGATTGTACTTGTCAAGAGGTTATAACTACGACTACAACGACGACCACGACTACTACAACTGTTATAACAACCATAACAACCACATCAACCACATCAACCTCTTCAACATCAACCACATCAACTACAACCACGACTACTATACCAACAACACCTGTAATAACGGTTATTTCTCCACAAAAAAGTGCTTCTTATTACAAAGTTTCAGTTCCTCTTGATTTTACCATAGATAAACCGACATCCTGGATTGGGTACGATTTAGACAATAAACCAAACGTGACTATAACTGAAAATACAAATATGACTGGATTAACAGACGGTAACCACAATCTAATTGTTTATGCTAATGATACTTCAGGAAATATGGGTGCTTCCGATAATGTTCAATTCTTCTACTGTAGAGGTGACATCAACAAAGATAAAACAATTGATATATTCGACCTAGTTAATGTTGCATTGGCTTTTGGTAGCAAACCTGGTGATGCCAACTGGAATGTCAATGCTGATTTGAACAATGATAATGTCATAGACATTTTTGACATTACTGTAATTGCTCTAGCCTATGGAAAGACTTGTTGAAAATGATGAGTTTAAATATTTTTAATAACATCAAATAAAATGAGGAGAATTAACATCAACAAAAAAAATATAATCGCTTCAATCTTAATTTTTGCCAGTATATTGAGCATCAAAAACATAGTTAGTTTAGATAATACAAAAATTTACGTTAACCCATCCAATGGCTCGTATAATGTCGGCAGTACTTTTTCTGTCAATGTAGATGTAGCAAACGCAAACAAGTTATCTGCCTGGGATTTCAAGCTTTATTACGACACTAAACTCTTAGATGTGGTTAATACTGCTACTGAAGGAACTTTCTTGAGTAAAGTTGGTACCACTTTCTACGGAGTGAAAGAGATTAAAGATAATTACAACGCAACTCACGGCAGGATATGGGCATATGCTGTCAGTATGAATCAAGACGGTGCCAGTGGCAGCGGCACTCTAGCAAAAATCAATTTCAAAGTCATTGATCAGGGAACAGGTAATATAATCTTATCCGAAACTAAACTCAGCGATAACTCAGTAAATAAGATATCACACACGACTGGAAACGGAAAATATGATTTTAAACAATCATGCACATGCACGGCATGGAAAGCTTCATACATCTGCTGTTCTACAGGTAAAGGAAAATGGACAAGGACATGTACTCCAAAGGCATGTCAAGTTGAAAGTAAGTGTGAAGGAGCTTGCTTTGTTTAAGACAAGTAAATTAATATTTTAAAAAAGAAAATAAATTCTATGAAAATTGTAATATCCCTAGGCGGATCTTTACTAACGAAAGAATTAACGTCTGAAAATTTCAAGAGATATGCTGATGTTCTTAAAAGATTGAAAAATAAAGGTCATAAATTGGTTGTTGTTTGTGGCGGGGGAAAGGTATGCAGAGAATACAGAGATATTGCAAAGAGTTTTACTAAAGATAATGTCCTTTTAGATTGGATAGGAATAGAATCAAGTCATTTAAATTCATTGACATTAATCGCTGCATTAGGCAATGATGCACATTCTACTAGTTTCAGAACAGTTCAAGAAGTTAAGAAACATTTTGGTGATAAAATTGTTGTCTGCGGTGGAAATTTACCTGGTTCTTCAACTGGTTATGATGCCGCTCTCTTTGCTGAAGCTATTAAAGCTGATCTGCTGATAAAAGCGAGCGATATAAATGGAGTTTATTCTGCTGACCCTGATAAAGACCCGAATGCTAAGAAGTATAGTAGGTTAACTCATGATGAATTCTTGAAAATAATCGAACAAAACCCACAAACACCAGGAGAATATAGGCTGTTTGATTTGAAAGCCACTAAACTTGTCAGGAAAAGAAACATAAAATTAGTTTTTATCGATGGCACTAATCCAGAAGAAATTGTAAAAGCTGTGGAAGGAACGCATAAAGGGACAGCAGTCGAATAATTGACAATAGATAGACTTTTAAAGTTTTCTATTAAGATTAAATTACAGATAAGAATGAGTGGAAATGAAACTAGGATGCCTGTAGATATTCCAGGTCCAATTGGTAATTATGTTGGCCTAATAAGAGGGAAAAAACCACCTTATTATGACATAGTTCAATACCTTCTTCAAGAAATGGATTTTCATTATAAGAATTCGGGTGTACCTGAAGTTACTCACACTATCAATCCTAGAATTTTACAAGAAGAAATTGAAAAAAGAGTTAAAAATGAAAAATTAACTACTGTAAATGTTTGTCGTACTATTCTAGCGATGCTTTACGGAGCAAAATTTGAAGAGGATAATCAATTCTGGGTTACAACAACAAGTAGTGGTAAAAGAAATTATCATGTAAAAGTTAATAAAGGAACTCTAAATTCACTTAGCAGAATGTTATGAATTATTTTCCTATCATAATTGGTTCTTCAAATAAAGAGATTAAAGTGGTAGGCGGTATTCTAACCTTTAACATCGGCGATAAAGCAGCTTCAATTTGAGCTATTAATTCAGGATTTAGGTATGGATCTTCCCTTCCACCTGTTTCTAAGAAACTTCGCTGTAATTCATGTGATATTGCGAACATTTGTCCTTTTGGAGTTGTTTTACATCCACTATCGCTTACAGCCATCATATTAGTTTTCCCAAGGTTTAGCAAATAATTTTGGAGTAGAGTAAAACTCAGATTACATCCATTTTCTTTGGGAAGTAGATGTGATTTTTTAACACCATCAACAGCTTTATCGAGAATTTCTTGTAAGATCTGATATTTTTCTCTATTTTTACCGTTGAAAATTTCCATTTTTTCTTTGGCTTCAGCCTTTTCCAAAATAGATTGGAATGCGGATATAAAACCTTCAATTTGACTATTTAAAATTTTACTCGAATAGGACTCAACGTAAGGATCAATATCTCCACCAGTAGTTAACAATAGATGCTCAAATTTATGATTATGAAGATATACTTGTCCTTTTGGTGTTGGGACATAACTTCCTTTTTTCTCACCTGGAACCAAATAATTGCCCAATAAGATTTTTTTTAAATAATTATCTATTTCTTTACTAGGTATTCCACATTTGTAAATTGATGTTCTTTGTAAACCTGAAGAAAAACCAGTGATTACATCGAATAGTATTTTTTCTCCATCTCTATGATTTTCTTTTCCTTCTGATCTAAACATTTTCAATAGCCTAGGCATCTTTTTGATGCAAAGATTTAAATACGTTGCCCAAGGCAAAAGTTTATTAAGTTGTCAGACATTTCTTCTATTGCCTTTACGTTTATGTCTAAACGACATGTCAGTATATTCCTATCGTGTTTAGGGGTTATTCTATGTTCATCACAACTCTATTCTTTAGAAAGTCAGAATAATATCCATTGTCTATAAATTAAGATGTAGTGATAGGAATGAAAAATGAACAAAAAACTTTTAATCAAACAATAGATATAGCTCAACTATTACCTATTTTTCATCCAAGATTAGGCGTAAAATTAGATATCACAACACAAGATAATTTGATTTCAATAAATTGGGTTAACAAAAATAAAGAAGGACAACCGCTCAATCCTCAGAATCAACCAAAAATACTCACTGTACCGAGATTCATAGCAATCGATGAAAATTTCGGAGAAATTATGGGATTGTATTTTGGTGATGGAACTAAAAATGATCGACGGTGTATAGAATTTGCAAACTTTTGTCCAGAACTCATCAAACTATGGATAAAACACATTTCCGATTATGGTATAGATGTCAATAGTTTAAGTTTCAAGGTTAAAGTTTCGGAAAATGCTAAGATAAAGTATAAAATAAATGAAGAAAAAATTATTGATTACTGGAAACGTATAATAAACATTCCTTTTGAGAAAGAAATAAAGTTAATTTGGGTTAAGGCTAATGGAAGCCCTTCAAGTTATTTACAGATGTATGGTACTTTGTCAGCTATCTTTAATAACACTACCCTTAGTTTATTTTACAACACATTGATAAAAAATATTCCTAGATTTATTGAACAAAATCGTTCATTTAGAATTGGTTTTATGAGAGGTTTGATTGCAGCAGATGGAAATATCAACATAAGGAAAAATGGTTCTCTGAGTTTAGTGAGAATAGCTGGCGATAAAAATGAAAGATATTTTATAGCTCACATCCTTGAAAGATATTTTAAAATCAAAACTAAAGAAGATAAAAGCAACCAAATATATTTTGGGAACATTAAAAACTTCAGAATAATAAAAAAACTGAATTTACATATTCTACATCCAGATAAAAAATTTCTATTTGAAAAAAGCTATAGTATACTCTTAAAAAACTTAAATAGAAAGCATGATGAAAATGCTGTTCTTAAAAATAAAAAAGCAATTAAGATTTTAAGGTTGTTATCAGAGAAATCTACTTTGTATTCTAATATTATTAAAAAGTTAAATGTTTCCAGATGTTATGTAAAAATATTGTTTAACGGATATAATCATGGGTATAAGTACCATTATAATGGGTTAACAAAATTGGGGCTTGTTTCTTTTGTAAGAAATCCCTCTCGTAGATGTGAATTCATATGGAAAATAACAAAGAAAGGAAGGATGTATTTCAATACCTTAGTCCGAGAATAGTCACGGCTTTAAAAAAATATGGTATAAGTAGCCCGACTTCAATTCAAGAAAAATCAACTTTACCGATTCTACAAAGGAAAAATGTACTTTTAATCTCAGAAACTGGAACTGGAAAAACTTTGGCGGTTATGTTACCTATATTTGATTTAATGCTTAAAGTGGAGTTAAAACCTGTGAGTTTATTGTATATAACTCCTCTTAAATCATTGAATAGAGATCTGCTAGACAAATTGATTTGGTGGTGCAATGAGCTTGGTTTTGATGTTTCTGTTAGACATGGCGATACATCTGCTTATGAGAGAAAAAAACAAGTCGAATTACCCAGTGATATGTTAATTTCTACCCCAGAAACTTTACAGGCTATTTTACCCGCTAAGAAAATGAAGGAACACTTGAGAAACGTTAAGTTTGTTGTTGTAGACGAAGTCCATGAATTAGCATCTTCAAAACGTGGGACTCAGTTAACAATTGCTTTAGAAAGATTGAGAGAATTGTGTGGTAATTTCCAGATTATTTCTCTTTCAGCAACTGTTGGTTCTCCAGAAACAATTGTGAATTTTATTTCCGGCGGTAAACCAATGGAGATAATTAAAGCTGTAGAAGCGAAAGAAGCAAAAATACAAGTGATAAATCCAAGACCCATTCCTTCTGATTCAAGTTTAGCAGAGCAAGTTTTCACGAGTCAATTCACAGCAGCTAGGTTAAGAACTGTACATGATTTGATTAGAGATCATACTTCTACACTCACTTTCACTAACACAAGAGACTTTGCAGAAATTTTAACATCTAGAATGAAACAGGCCTATCCGAGTTTTCCTGTAGAAAATCATCACAGCAGTTTAAGCAAAGAAGTTAGGATAAAAGTAGAGAATGATTTCAAAGATCAAAAATTGAAGAGTATAGTTTGCACATCCTCGCTTGAATTGGGTATTGATATTGGTTCGATAGATTTTATTATCCAGTATATGAGTCCGAGACAGACTTCTAAAATAATTCAACGTGTCGGAAGGTCGGGTCATAAGTTGGGCAGGGTTTCGGATGGTGTTATAATAACAACCGATACTGACGATACATTTGAATCTGCAGTCATAGCAAGACAAGCGATGAAAGAAAAATTAGAGCCGATGGAAGTTTATGAAAATTCTTTGGACATATTGGCACACCAGATTGTTGGAATGGCCATGGACAAGTATAGGATTAGTTTGGATGAAGCATATAAAATAGCAAAAAGAGCATATCCGTATAGAGAATTAACTAAACAACAATTCATTCTGGTTTGTAAACTGTTACATAACTTAAGATATATTTTTTATAATGAGGATGACACGATTAAATTAGCGAGAAAAGGATTTTTATATTATTTTGAAAATTTGAGCACTATTCCTGATAGCAAAAGTTATTTCGTAATTAATAGCATAACGAATGAAAGAGTGGGAAGTTTAGATGAAGAATTTGTTGCATTGCATGGACAAGAAGGAGTGACATTCATCATCAAAGGGGAACCATGGCATATCGTGACAGTTGATGAAAGAAGAATTTTTGTAGAACCGTCCGGCGATACTGATGCAGCTATACCTGGATGGGAAGGTGATTTGATGCCAGTTCCTTTTGAAGTTGCTAAAGAAGTGGGTTCATTGAGAGATTCCATTTCTGAAAATTTGTCAAAATATAGCAAACCAGAAGTCATAGAAAAAATTAAGAGAAAATATCCTGTTGATCAAAGCTCTGCTAGAAAAATTGTTAGGATAGTAGAAAAACAAATGAAGTATGGTATTGTTCCGACTGATAAAAAAGTTTTAGTAGAAACTGAAGATGATGCTTTAATTTTGCATACTTGTCTTGGAACAAAAGGTAATGAGACTCTTGGTAGAATGCTATCGACTATTCTTGCTACTAAGATAGGCTCGATTGGATTGAAGACGGATCCTTATCGTATAATTTTACATGTGCAGACGATGGATACTAGTTTAATCGAAGAAGCTTTGTTGAAAACCAAACCAGAAGATGTTGAACCTTTGTTAGAATTGAATGTGTCAAATTCTCGTCTGTTTCAGTATAGGTTTATACATGTTGCAAAAAGGTTTGGTGTTATAAGAAAAGATGCAGATTATGGAGAAAGATGGCTGAGTAGGATAATTGATTTATACAAAGGATCACCTGTTTGGGAAGAAACTTTCAGGGAAATAAAGACAGATAAATTAGATGTTGATATTGTAAAGGATTTTCTTGAAAAGATACAGAAGAAAGAAATTAGCATCATATTCAAAAAAGGATTATCTCCGATAGGGAAATTAGGAATAAAGAAAAGAGCAGAATTGATCGGACCTGAGAAACCTGACTTACAAGTGTTGGATATTTTTGAGAATAGGTTGAATGAGAAAAAAGTAAAGTTAGTCTGTATGAATTGTGGTGACTGGACTATGACTTATCGTGTAAAAGATTTGCCGAAAGAAATTAGATGCAGTAATTGCAAGGCAAAATTAATTGTATCAGGTAGATCAAATTGGATTGAAATGCAAAGAATAATAAAAAAGAAAATTAAAGGTTCTGCCTTGAATCCAGAAGAAGAAAAAAGATATAAAGCGATGGAAAAAATTTCTGATTTAGTCATAGTTTATGGACCAAGAGCTGTCAAAGCTTTGGCTGTTCATGGAATTGGACCGAAGACTGCCACTAGAATTTTGAGAGGAATGTATAGTACAGAAAAAGATTTTATCAAGGCTCTGTTGAATGCTGAGAGACAATTCATAAGGACGAAGAGATTCTGAGGATAAATTTAAGAATCTGTGTAGTCACTTAATATAGAAATACTTATATATTTGTAGTCACCTAATATTATCATGCATCTAGAAGTTCGAGTTCAAGGTAAAAAGAAGAAGTATTATTTAGCCCAT
>Ga0315288_10013403_pt1 | contig 10266 bp, 8 predicted proteins | sample YL17G11_20_MG_FD_203454 | JGI IMG/M metagenome (GOLD analysis project Ga0315288, IMG submission 203454) | Sediment microbial communities from Yellowstone Lake, YNP, Wyoming, USA - YL17G11_20 | ecosystem: Environmental > Aquatic > Freshwater > Lake > Sediment | place: USA: Wyoming | collected... | reverse complement strand
GGTGGCGAAGTTCTCGGACAGGGGCCGCCTGGTGCTGGGGATTTGCAACGGGTTCCAGATCCTCTGTGAAGCCGGCATGGTGCCGGGCGCGATGATGCGCAATGCCGGGCAGAAGTTCGTCTGCAAGTACGTGCATATTCGCGTTGAGACGACGGATACGCCCTTCACCAGGGCGATGAAGAAGGGCCAGGTGCTGCGAATTCCCATCGCGCATGGCCAAGGTAACTACTACTGCGATGGGGCGACGCTGGCGGAGCTGAAGCGCAGCGACCAGATCGTGTTCCGCTACTGCACCCCTGATGGCGAGATCACGGCCGAGGCGAACCCGAATGGCGCGCTGGACAACATCGCCGGAATCTGCAATCCAGGGCGCAATGTCATGGGGATGATGCCTCACCCCGAGCGGTCCAGCGATCCCATCCTGGGGTCGGCGGATGGGCGACTGGTGTGGGAGAGCCTGATCGGGGGTGCACGCTGATGGCGGTGGAAGCGCGCCTGTGGCGTGAGCTCGGGCTGAGCGACGCGGAGTTCGAGCGGATCGTCAGCACCATCGGCCGAGAGCCGACGCCGACCGAGCTCGCCATGTTCTCCGTCGAGTGGTCGGAGCACTGCGGCTACCCGCGCAGCCGGCCCCTGCTGGGCCTGTTCCCGAAGGAAGGCAAGTACGCCAGCCGGGTCCAGGGCGAGGACGCGGGCGGCATCGAGGTGGCGCCCAACCTGACGGTGCTGTTCAAGATGGAGAGCCACAACCACCCGAGCCAGGTGGAGCCGTTCCAGGGCGCGGCCACGGGCGTGGGCGGGATTATCCGCGACATCTTCACCATGGGCGCGCGGCCTATCGCGGTGCTCGATCCACTCCGCTTCGGCGAACTCGATCAGCCGCGGGCGCGCTACCTGCTGAAGGGCGTGGTCAGCGGCATCTCGTTCTACGGCAACTGCCTGGGCGTGCCGACGGTCGGTGGCGAGCTGCGATTCGAGGACGCCTACCGGGGCAACTGCCTGGTGAACGTGATGGCGCTCGGCGTGGTGGAGTCGGATAAGATCGCCACCAGCAAGGCGATAGGCGTGGGGAATCCGGTGATCATCGTCGGCAACTCGACCGGGCGCGATGGCATCGGCGGCGCCAGCATCCTCGCCAGCCACGAGTTCGGCGAGGGCGAGGAGAAGCGGCCGACGGTCCAGATCGGCGATCCCTTCACCGAGAAGTGCCTGATCGAAGCCTGCCTGGAGGCGCTGAAGACCGGCGCCATCGTGGGCATGAAGGATATGGGCGCGGCCGGCATCACCTGCACCACCTGCGAGATGTCCGCTGCCGGCGGCCACGGGATGGATGTCGAGCTCCAGAAGGTGCCCCGGCGCGAGCCAGGCATGGAGCCCTGGGAGATGATGATGTCGGAGTCCCAGGAGCGGATGCTGATCGTGGCGCAGAAGGGCCGGGAAGATGAGGTGCTCGGCATCTTCAGTAAGTGGGGCCTGAACGCGGTCGTCTTCGGTGTGGTAACAGATGATGGCATGCTGCGGGTTCGCGACAACGGCCAGGTGGTGGCCGAACTCGAGGCGGAAGCGCTCGCCAGCCCGCCCACCTACGAGCTGCCGTACGAGGAGCCGGCCTACTACCGCGAGGCGCAGTCGGCGGACCTCTCGAAGCTGCCGATGCCAGGCGACATGACGGCCGTGCTGCGGGACCTGCTCGCCAGCCCCAACGTCGCCAGCGCGGAATGGGTATATCAACAGTACGACCACATGGTGCAGACCAACACCGTCGTCGCCCCCGGCGGCGACGCGGCGGTGCTCCAACTCAAGGGATACCGGCAGGGAATCGCCGTCACCACGGACGGGAACGGGCGCTACTGCTACCTCGATCCGTACCTCGGCGCGCAGCTCGTGCTGGCGGAGGCGACCCGGAACCTGGTGTGCGTGGGCGCGGAGCCGGCGGGAGTCACCGACTGCCTCAACTTCGGCAACCCGGAGAAGCCGGACCGGTTCTGGCAGTTCCGGCGCTGCGTGGAAGGGCTGGCGGACGCCTGTCGTTTCTTCCGGCTGCCCGTGGTCAGCGGCAACGTGAGCTTCTACAACGAGACGTCCGACGCCGCCGTCTATCCCACCCCGGTGCTCGGTGTGGTGGGCGTGCTGGACGACGTGAACAAGCATTGCACCAGCGGGTTCAAGCGGGTGGGCGATGCGATCCTGCTGCTCGGCGAGACGCGCGACGACCTGGGCGGGACGGAGTACCTGAAGCGCCATCATAAGGCGGTCACCGGGCGTCCGCCCGCGCTCGACCTCCAGGCGGAGAAGAACGTGCAGGCCGCCTGCCTCGAGGCGATCCGGGCAGGGCTGGCGGCATCGGCGCACGACTGCTCCGACGGCGGCCTTGCGGTGGCCCTGGCCGAGTGCTGCATCCACGGCGGAATCGGGGCCGACGTGAGCCTGCCGGCGAGCGAATCGGCGCTGCGGCTCGACGCCCGCCTGTTCGGGGAATCGCCCTCCAGGATCGTGCTCTCGGCGGCGCCCGGGAACGTCGAGCGCATCCGGGAGATCGCCAGCACGCAGGGCGCGCCTGTGCAGGTGCTCGGGACGGTGGGCGGCGACCGGCTGTCGCTGTCGGCCGAAGGGAAGTCTGTGGCGGCGTTGGGCGTCGCCGAGATGGAGCGGATCTGGCGCTCGGCGATCAAGGAATTGGTGGAGCAGTAGCAGCGCCAGGCCGACCGCAGAACAAGGAGTCGGGTTCGCGGCGGGCGAAGCAGGAAAGGGATCCTCACCGATCCCAGACGCACCTCAGACCGTCGCATATCGGTAGCATCCCTGAGGTACGGTCCGCTTCAGCCCCAACGAGGCGGGAACGGGGACAAGAGAGCCAATGGGAGACAGTCTATCGCTCCTCGCGCGCCCGGAGGCGCGCGAGGCGTGTGGCGTATTCGGCATTCTCGCGCCGGGCGAGGATGTGTCGCGACTCACCTACTTCGGATTGTTCGCGCTTCAGCACCGCGGTCAGGAGAGCGCCGGGATATCCGTGTCCGACGGGCGCAGCATCACCACCTTCCGCGAGATGGGGCTGGTCTCGCAGGCCATTAGCGAGGAGACGCTCGAGAGCCTGCGCGGCGACCTCGCCATTGGGCACACGCGGTACTCCACCACCGGGTCGAGCACGCTCGTCAACGCTCAGCCCATGGAGGGCGAATGGCGCGGCGGCAAGATCGCCCTCGCGCACAACGGCAACCTCATCAATGCCCTCGCGCTGCGCCAGGAGATGGAGGCCCAGGGCGAGACCTTCGATGCCACCAGCGACAGCGAGATCATGCTCAAGATGGTGGTGCGCGAGGCCGCGAAGACCAATAGCGTCGAGGACGCGGTCGCCGCGTGCATGCCCAGGTGGCGGGGCGCGTACTCGCTCGCCATCCTCACCGAGCAGTCGGTGATCGCCGTCCGGGATCCCTGGGGCGTGCGGCCCCTCTGCATCGGCCGGCTGAACGGTGATTCCATCGTCTTCGCCTCCGAGAGCTGTGCCCTGAGCGTGATCGGCGCCGAGCTCGTGCGCGAAGTCGCGCCCGGCGAGATGGTGATCGCCGACAAGGACGGGCTGCGCTCTCGGCAGGCAATGGAGGGCTCGCGCCTGGCCCTCTGTGTCTTCGAGTACATCTACATGGCCCGCCCCGACAGCGTCATCGGCGGACACCTCGTGCATGAGGTGCGCCGGCGCCTCGGGATGCAGCTTGCCGTGGACAGCCCGGCCGACGGCGACGTCGTCATGCCCGTGCCGGACACGGGCTGGCCGGCGGCCATCGGGTTCGCGGAGAAGTCCGGCTTGCCCTTCGGCGAGGGCCTCATCAGAAACCGGTACATCCCGCGCACCTTCATCCAGCCGGACCAGCGCCTGCGTGAGATGGGCGTGAAAATCAAGCTCAACCCGCTGAAGGCCGCGCTGCAAGGGCGCCGCGTGGTGCTGGTGGATGACTCCATCGTGCGCGGCACCACCAAACGCGGGATCGTCAACATGATCCGAGAGGCGGGCGCGAAGGAAGTGCATGTCCGCATCACCGCGCCGCCCTATAGGTGGCCGTGCTACTATGGGGTCGATACCAGCAGCCGCTCGGAGCTGATCGCGGCTCGCGCCGAGACGGTGGAGGAGATCCGCAAGGCGATCGGCGCGGACACGCTCGCCTACCAGACGGTCGAGGGCCTGCTGAAGGCGCTCCAGGTGTCACAGGAAACCCTCTGTCTGGCCTGCTTCACCGGACACTACCCCATCTCCATCCCGCAGGACGTCAAGCTGAGCAAACTCGACCTGGAGGAACGCGCGTGTCGAGGTCACGAGGACGTGCCGGAAACAAGGGCGGTAAGCCCATCACATATCGAGACGCGGGCGTAGATATCGCGCGCGCCTCTGCCGCCATCGAGGAGGCCAAGCCCGCCATCCAGTCCACCTTCACTCAGCAGGTGGCCAGCGACATCGGCACCTTCGGCGCGATGTTCTCCCTCGCGGAGTTCGCTGGCACGGATTCCCTGCTCGTGACCAGCGTTGACAGCGTCGGCACCAAGGTCATGGTGGCGGCCATGATGAACCGGCACGACACCGTGGGCCAAGATCTGGTCAGCCACTGCGTCAATGACATCCTGGTGCAGGGGGCGCGGCCGCTCTTTTTTATGGACTACATCGCCGCCAGCGCGCTCCCCAGAGAGCTGATCGTCGAGCTCATCGAGGGCCTCGCCGCGGGCTGCCGCGAGGCGGGATGCGCGCTCATCGGCGGGGAGACGGCCGAGCTGCCCGGGATGTACCGGGAGGGCCACTACGATCTGGTCGGCTTCGTCGCGGGCATCGTCGAACGGAACAGAGCGATCCGCGGCGACCGCATCGCGCCCGGCGACGTGCTCATCGGCCTCGCCTCCGATGGCATGCACACCAACGGGTACTCGCTGGCGCGCAAGCTGTTCTTCGAGATCGCGGGGCTGCCCGTGGACCAGTATATCCCGGCGCTCGATCGCACCATCGGCGAGGAGCTCCTGCGGGTGCATCGCTGCTACGCCCCCGCCGTTCTTCCCCTGCTCGACGAGATCGATGTGAAGGGCATGGCTCACATCACCGGCGGCGGGCTGCCCGATAACCTGGCGCGATGCTTGCCGGAGGGTTGCCGGGCGGTGGTGGAACGAAAAAGCTGGCACGTGCCCGCGATCTTCGAGCTGATCATGGATCTGGGCCGCGTCTCCGACGAGGAGATGTACCACGTCTTCAATATGGGCGTGGGGCTGGTGTTGGTCGTTGATGAGGCGGCAGCAGCGACCGCCGCGTCCAAGCTGTCGGCGCGGGGCGAGACCGCCTACCAGATCGGCCGGGTGGAGGCCGGCGACCGCGGGGTCGTCATCGTCTAGTCAGCCCGTTCGAGTGCCCAAGTGGTGTCTCGAGATGAATGCTCGACAGAGGAATTCTCCTCCAGTCGGGCAATGAAGCTGTAGCACACTTCTGGCGGCTGGGAGTAGGTCACATTAACCGGACAGGCATTCGCTGTGGCTGCGGCCACCGCGTGACCAAGAAGGACGTCATCCAGACCGGGCTCTATCTGGGCGTCTTCGGGCCCAACTTCATCTACGTCCGCTATCGCTGCGGCCGCTGCAAGCGTATCGGCGAGCAGTTGGTGCAGGAGCATGAATGGGATCCGTCGGTGCTCCGCGATTCCGAGCCGAAGATCCTCCCCGATGATCTGACGCGGTTCGCGGAGATGGGCGAGATCACCCCGGAAGAGGTCATAGACTTCCACTACGCGCTCGACCGGCTGGGCGGCGAAGCGGAGGAGGATTAGGCCCGGGCCTGTCTTCGGCAGCCGCCGGGCTCGTGGTTCCGGCCGCACAGCGATACGCAGCAGGTCGTGTCTTCATCCGCCGGTGCTCCGCCGTGGTGACCGTTGCAGGTCCCAACCTATACGCGAAGCCCATCACTGGGGCCGCTTCCGCCAGATTCTTGCGGGCATAGGGGGAAGATGTGTTCTGGCAGCGCGCGCTGACGGCTGTAGTCGGCATTCCGCTTTTCCTCGTTGTCATCTACCTTGGCGGGTGGTTCCTCGGCGCCGCAGTTCTCCTGCTCTCGCTTCTGGGGCTGCGGGAGTTCTTCCGGCTGGCCGCCGCCTCCGGTCTCCAGCCGGTGCCGTGGATAGGCTACATCGCGGGGGCGGCGATCGTGGCGATGACGGCGGCGGAGGGCGTCGCGCTCGCCCGCGAGGGGTTCCTCGCGGAGGCGGCGCTAGCCGAGCAGGTGGTCGCCGTCCTCGCGCTGACCGTCGCCGCGCTGCTGGTGCAGCAGGTCCTCCGCGCGGCGCCGCCGGTGACGATCGCCAACGCAGGCGCGACTCTCCTGGGTGTAGGCTATGTGCCGCTGCTGTTCAGCTACCTGCTGAGGCTGCGCGCCATCTCGCTGGAGCCAACCTGGCTGTCGGGCGCGAGGGTGACGGTGCAGACGGGCGTGTGCTGGCTGTTCCTGGTGATCGTCGCCTGTTGGGCGATGGACACCGCAGCCTACGCCATCGGCAAGCTGTTCGGCAGACACAAGCTCTGCCCCGCGATCAGCCCGGGCAAGACAGTGGAGGGCGCGGTGGCGGCGCTGCTCGCGGCCACCCTGCTGGCCGCTTGTCTGGGGCGGTGGTTCGGGCTGTCTGTGCCGTACGGCGTAGTGCTGGGCGTCATCATCGGGGTCGGCGGACAGTTGGGCGACCTGTCGAAGTCCATCCTCAAGCGACAGGCCGGCGTGAAGGACTCCGGCGCGATCCTGCCGGGCCACGGGGGCATCTTGGACCGCTTCGACAGCCTCCTCTTCAGCGCACCGCTGGCCTTCTACTACCTGAGGCTGTTCGTGGGGTAAAGGGCGCCTCCGACGCGGCGTCGGCGCCCTGAATCCGAACCCGCTCCTCCCCTGCCCCTCCGCCTGCGCTGCTTCGGCTCACCACCCCGTGGGGCAGAGCCTGTCCTGAGCGGAGCCGAAGGAAGCCGGTCTCCTGCCATCGAGCCTGCGACAGCCCGCGCACTCTCATCCGGCGTGGGCCTCCGTTCACCCCACCTCGGCCGCCAGCTCCTTCATGTACGCCAGGTCGTCCCGCGTTCGCGCCAGCAGCGCCTCCCGCGACAGGTCCTCATACTCGCTGTGAAGGCTGACCGGCCCGTCATAGCCTTGCGCCTTCAACAGCTCCAGTAGCTGTCTGCAATCCACCATCCCCTCTCGCAGCGCGACCAGCGTGTGGCGCCACGCCACCCTCCCCTCCTTCTCGGTCCTGAACCAAGCAGGGCTCTTCACTGCCACCAGGCACAGGTAGTCCTTCACCATGCTGAACGCCATCGGAAGCTCCTCGCCATTGATCGCGAGGTGGCCCGCGTCGAGATAGACGCCGATATACTGCGGGTCGAACCCCTTCACCAGGTGCATCGCGCCCGAGCAGTTTGACCCATAGTACGGCCCGGAGTGTGTGTGCGATGTCACGCGCACCCCGTACTTCGCGCACAGCATCTGGAACCCATCGAGCGCCCGTCGTATCTTGTCCACGCCCTCCCAGTACGGCTCGCCCCGCCACACCCAGTATCCCAGCTTGATCGACCCGCACCCGATCTCGGCGCACGCAGCCAGCAGCGGCTCGACGTCCGGCTTCGCCGGGTCGGTAAAGCTCCCATCCGTCGTCACCAGTCCCACCGTCAGGCCCCGCGCCTTCCACTCCTTCGCCGCCGCAGGCAGCGCCGTGGCGACATTGTCCGGGTTCACCGGATACCCCGGCCGCACGCACAGGTCGAACCCATCGAACCCCAGGTCCAGCATCGTATCCGCCAACTGACTCGGGCTCAGATCCTTCAGCAGCTTGCTGAACATCACGAATTGCATCAGTCCTCTCCTTCTCTCGCACCACTCATGCGCCGACCGGACACACTCAAGCTGTTTCTCTGGCGCGCTTGTTCACTCCTTTCGCGCCGGACAGGGACTCGTGACTCGCGCGCCGAAACCTCTCTCCCGTGTTGGCTGCGCTTGAAGGGTACGGCATGAAGATCCGCTCGATGACCGCACATGATGTGCCGCGCGTGCTCGCGGCCTGGAACCACGTTCTCAAGCACGATCACCTGACCGAGCAGCGCTTCCGTGGCGTCATGCTCGGAGATCCCAACTACGAGCCCGAGGGCGTGCTGGTCGCGGAAGATGATGCCGGCGTGGTGCTCGGCTTCAGCGCCTGCGTCGTCCGCCGCGAGGTCGAGGGTAAGGACGGCGGCGGCGGCGAGCACGACTACGACCGCGGCTTCCTCAAGGGCTTCTTCGTCGTCAACGGCAAGAGCGGCGCCGCCGCCGCAGGCCAGCTCCTCTCCCGCGCCGAAGCCTTCGCCGCCGGCGCCGGCAAGCGCCTCCTTACTGTCGTCACCTACGACGGCCCCTACGCCTACCCCGGCGTGGACGTCCGCTACCAGCGCCTTCGGCGCCTCCTGGCGCGACACGGCTACCAGGACTTCTACACCATCGAGTGCGTCGCCGTAGACCTGCGCAGCCCGCAGGTGGACCGCATGCTCGATGAAGTCCGCGCCACCCTACCCGCCGACATCACCATCACCACCTGGGACCCGGCCATGCTCCCGGCGATGCGCAAGTTCGTCGAGGAAGGCAACATGCCCGGCTGGTTCCCGGTCGACTGGGAGAGCAGCTATGCGAACCCGCAGCAGACAACGCTGATACTCCGCAGGGGCGACGAGATTCTCGCCTGGGCTCAGTTCCGCCCGCGCCATCCCCGCGCCAGCTTCGGGCCCATCCTGGTTCTCCCTCGGGTTCGCGGCAACAACTATGGCGCCGTCCTGCTGCTGGAGTCCATGATCCGCGCCCGGGACGCCGGCTGCCTTGAGATGTTCGCCGGCTGGGCCAACACCGGCTTCTACGTCCGCTACGGCTGGAATATCGTGCGCCGCTTCGCGGTGCTCAGGAAGCGACTGTCATAAAGGAGACGCCCCATGGCTGAGAAGTTGGCGATCGACGGCGGCACGCCCGTCCGCACCACCCCCTTCCCCTCCCGCGCCGAGGGGTTCGGCGAAGAGGAGATGAAGCAGCTCGCCGAGGTCATCCACTCCGGCAACCTGTTCCGCGTCGGCGGGCCGAAAACCGCCGCCGTCGAGCAGCGGTTCGCCCAGATGATCGGCGTGAAGCACGCGGTCGCCGTCACCTCCGGCACCGCCGCCATTCACACTGCCGTCGCCTGCATCAACCCCGACCCCGGCGACGAGATCATCACCACCCCCTTGACCGATATGGGCACGGTGATCGGCATCCTCTTCCAGCAAGCCATCCCCATCTTCGCCGACACGGTGAAGGACGGCTACCACCTCGACCCCCAGTCCGTCCGGAAGAACATCACCTCCCGCACCCGCGCCATCATCGTCGTCCACCTCTGGGGCATGTCCGCCGATATGGACGCGTTCCTCGCTATCGGCAAGGAGCACGGCATCCCCATCATCGAGGACTGCGCCCAGGCCTACCTCACCGAGTACAAGGGCAAGCTCGTCGGCGCCATGGGAGAGCTGGGGTGTTTCAGCCTCCAGCAATCCAAGCACATCACCTGCGGCGACGGCGGCCTGGTGGTGACCAACAGCGACGACCACGCCGACCACGCCCGCCTCTTCTCCGACAAGGGATGGGACCGGACCGGCGAGGGCCGCGGCCACGCCTTCCTCGGCATGAACTACCGCATCACCGAGCTCCAGTCCGCGGTGGTGCTCGCGCAACTGGGCAAGCTCCAGCAGTTCGTCGCCCGCCGCCGCGCCCTCAGCGATCGGCTCACCAGCCGGATCTCCGACATCCCAGGCATCCTTGCGCCCCCCGAGAGCGCCAGGTCCGGCAACACCTGCTGGTACTATCCCATCATGATTAGAGAGGGCGAGCTCGGCATGTCCCGCGAGCGGTTTGTCGCCGCCCTCGGCAAAGAGGGCGTGGGTGCCTGGACCTGGCTCGGCAAGCCCATCTACGCCTTCGATGCCCTCGCCAGGCAGCTCACCTTTGGCAAATCACACCACCCCTTCGACTGCCCCAGCGCCTCCCGCAAGGTGGAGTACCACACCGGCCTCTGCCCGAACGCCGAGCGCGCCATCGAGGAGGTCGCCGTCCTCACCGTCAACGAGTTCTACACCGAGAAGGACATCGACGACATGGCCGCGGCCATTCGCAAAGTCGCCGCCTCCGCCAATGGGTAGGGCAGGAGCTTGCCTCCTGCCCCGGTGCCTCATCTTGTGGACTGCTATAGGAGAATCACATGGACTTCGCCAACCCGTTCG
>Ga0315288_10013399_pt1 | contig 10267 bp, 3 predicted proteins | sample YL17G11_20_MG_FD_203454 | JGI IMG/M metagenome (GOLD analysis project Ga0315288, IMG submission 203454) | Sediment microbial communities from Yellowstone Lake, YNP, Wyoming, USA - YL17G11_20 | ecosystem: Environmental > Aquatic > Freshwater > Lake > Sediment | place: USA: Wyoming | collected... | reverse complement strand
CCCGATCGACGCCGCCCAACCGCGCGAGCGGATGGTGCGAATTTTGGAAGACAGCGGCTGTCAGGCCGTGGTTTCGGACGGGGTTGTGGCAGCGGCGGGGGCCCTGCCCGTCATTGCCATTAGGGAAAGCGGGGAACCGGGCGGAGCGCCGCTGGTGGGTTGCGCCCAGCTTTCAGACGTGGCCTACATTACGTACACCTCGGGTTCCACGGGAACGCCCAAAGGGTCGCTGATTGAACACGTCTCGCTGGCGAACCTGGTGAGCGCGCTCGGGTGTTGTCTCTACGACGCCCTGCCGCAACCCGCCGGCGAGTTGCTGCTGACCTCCATCGGCTTCGATGTCGCGATGAAACAGATTTTCGGCGCCCTGACACGCGGCAACACGCTGGTGGTCGCCGGCGATGCGCTGCGCCACGACCCGGCGGCATTGATGGCGGCGGTGGCTCATGGCGGCTTTCATCTCATCGATATCACTCCCTCACACTTTGCCGTCCTGCTGGCACAGGGGTTCGCGCGGATGCCCAAACCGTCGCTGAGGGCGATCGTACTCGGCTCGGAGGCGCTGCCTTGCTCTCTGGTGGAAGCGTTCGCCCGCGACGAGGCCAACCGCCACATCGCACTTTACAACTTCTACGGGCCCAGCGAATGCACGGTGGAAACGCTGTACTGTCGGCTGGACGGACGGGAACTTTCGGGAACCAGGATTGCCCCGATCGGGCGTCCCATCGCCAATGCACGCGTCTATGTGCTTTCTCCCGACGGCAAGCCGGTTCCCATCGGCATCCCCGGGGAGATCTGTTTGGGCGGCATTCCGGTGGGCCGCGGCTATTTAAACCGGCCTGAGCTGACCGCATCGCGCTTCGTGGAGAATCCGTTCCACCCGGGCGAGCGCATCTATCGCACCGGCGACCTGGGCCGATGGACTGCCGACGGCCTGGTCGAGTATCTCGGGCGCGAGGACGGCCAACTCAAGATTCACGGCTACCGAATCGAGCCGGGCGAGGTCGAATACCACCTGCTCCGGCATCCGGGCGTGTCGGGAGCCGTCGTCGAGGGCCGGCTCGGTCCGGCCGGGTCCACGGAACTTGTGGCTTGGTATATCGCGGCCGGATCCGGGGCGGATACAAACTCGCTGCGCGCGCATCTTGGCCGCATCCTCCCGAACTACATGATTCCCGCCCGTCTGGTTCCTGTGCCGGATCTGCCGGTGCTCGCGAACGGCAAGATCGACCGGAACGCTCTGCCGGATCCGTGGGCAAAACAACCGACCTCCTCCCCCCAGATCGCCCCTCGAAACGATGGGGAGTCCGCCATCCTCGCCATCTGGCAGGCAGTCCTGGGACTCGACGATGTCGGCAATGACGCGAGTTTCTTCGACGCCGGCGGCAACTCCCTGCTGCTGGTACGTCTTCACTCGATGATCGAGGAGCGCTTTCCGGGCGCCCTCAAGCTGACCGAGTTGTTCTCCGCGCCCACCATCCGCGACCAGGCGCGCCTGATCGGGGAGCGAACCACGCCCCCTGCAAGCGAACTGCCTGCCGCGCCCGCCATGCCGCAAGCCCGGGCCGGCGACGACAAGGACCGCCGGGTCGCGATCATCGGCATTGGGTTTCGCCTCGGCTCGTGCCGGGATCTGGACGCATTCTGGGAGGAACTCGATCGCGGACGTGATTTCGTGCGCCCGATGCCGGAGGCGCGCCGGCGGGAGGCCGAGCGCGTGGCCGCGGCGCTCGACCTCGATCCCGCCGAACTCGAATCCGCCGAGATGGCGTACCTGGACGAGGTGGACAAATTCGATTTCGCCCACTTCCGGATGGCGCCGCAGAAGGCCGCCCAACTCGACCCGCGCGAGAAACTGTTCCTTGAAACCGCCTGGCACGCCATCGAAGATGGGGGCTACTCGGGTGCGCGTCTCAAAGGGACGCGGACGGGCGTATTCCTGGGCGACAGCATGGGCAGCGCCGATTTCGGCCGCGTGCTCGAAGCCGCCGGCGCCGCCGACGTGAATCAGCTTCTGGAATCGCTCACGCCGTCGATGGCGGCCGGTCGCGTCTCCTACCTTCTGGACCTGAAGGGGCCGGCCCTGCTGGTGGACACCGCCTGCTCGTCGGCGCTTGCCGCTCTCTGCCTGGCCATGGAAGCGTTGCGCACGGGCCAATGCGAAATGGCGCTGACCGGCTCGGTCAAACTGCATCTGCTGCCGTTCCGGCGGCCGACGCGCACCGAGATCGAATCGCCCGACCGGCGCACGCGGTCCTTCGACGACGAGGCGACCGGCACCGGGGGCGGGGAAGCGAGCATCGCCTTCCTGCTGAAGCCTCTCGATTGCGCGCTGGCGGACGGAGACCCCATCCACGCCGTGCTGCGCGGCGCGGCGATAAACCAGGACGGCGCTTCCACCGGCATCACCGCGCCGAACGCCGACGCCCAGGCCGACGTCATCGATCGCGCCTGGAAGGACGCGCGCATCCACCCCGATGAGCTGTCCTTCATCGAGGCGCACGGGACCGGCACCCGATTGGGAGACCCCGTCGAGGTCGAGGGCCTGACCAAGGCGTTCCGCCGTTACACGGAACGGCGCCGGTTTTGCCCGCTTGGATCCATCAAGGCCAACCTCGGCCACACCGACCATGCCGCCGGCTTGGCCGGCCTGCTGCGCGCCGTATTATGCCTCGAGCACCGGCGCGTGGCGCCCGCCGTTCACTACCGGCGGCCCAACCGCAATATCCGGTTCGAAGAGTCGCCGGTCTTTGTCAACCCGGAGCCGCTGGCGCTCGACGGAAAGCGGACCCCGCTGGTGTGCGGCGTCAGCTCGTTCGGCCTCAGCGGGACCAACGTCCACGTCGTCGTCGAAGAGGCGCCGCGCAGGAATCGACCCGCCTCCGGCGACGGGCGGACGTGGCTGCTGCCGCTGTCGGCCCGCACGCCCGGCCTGCTCCGCGAGCATGCCGCCCGGATCGGGAGATACCTCGAACGCCACCCCGGCCTTCCGTTGGATGAAATCGTCTTCACGCTTTCGACCGGGCGCGACCATCTCGGCGCGCGCGCGGCTCTTCTGGTCCGATCGACGGCGGAACTCGCCGCCGGGCTGGCCGGTTTGAGCGAAACGCTTGAGAACCGGCCCGAGCGGAGCGTGTTCCACGGATTCCACAAGCCCGTGCCGTCGTCCAAGCCGGTAGGGCTCGAACATGAGGTGACCGAAGATACGCTCGAACGCCTCAGCGCGGCGGCCGCGGCCCTGGCCGGAACCGGCGATGCGAGACTGCTCGCCGAACTGGCGAGGCTTTACGTTTCCGGCGCGACAGTGCCGTGGGAAGCGATGTTCGTCGGCATGCGGCCGGCGCGCTGCTCCCTGCCCGGATATCCTTTTGAGCGCACGCGCTCCTGGCCCGAGATCCGGCAGCCCGCCTTTTCGCTGCTGGGCACGCTGAAGGCGGAAACGCCCGGTACGCTCATTTTTGAATCGAGCTGGCGCGCGGATTCGCACTGGCTGCTGGCGGAGCACCGGCTCGCGGGCGCCTCGATTCTGGTGGGCTCGGCCTACCTCGAACTGGCCCAAGAGACGGCGCTCCGGATTTGGGACACCGAACGCGTGGAGATCAAGCGCCTGGCTTTGCTTGCGCCGCTCGTGGTGGAGGACCGTGAAAGGCTGCGCGTGGTGGTTTCGGTGACTCGCGAGAAAGAGCATCTACGCCTGGCGGTGGACAGCCACTCATCGTCCCGGGGCTGGCGGGCCCACGCCACAGCCGAATTGGCCCGGCTCTCGCCGGACCATCAGGAAGCGATCGACATCGCCGGCCTGCGCGATCAATGCTCCGAAGAGGTGGCCCTACCGGAGACGCCGGCCGGGCAAGTGGAGGCGAGCCCGCGCTGGAACTGTCTGCGGAGTGTCCGGCGCAACGGCGATCTTTGGTTCGCCGAACTCGGCGTGCCGGCCGAGCATGCGGGCGGCCTTTCCGAGTTCGGGCTCTATCCGCCGCTCGCGGATGTGGCTCTGAACTTCGCCACGGGCTCGGGCGAGTACTTGCCGCTGTGGTTCTCCGGCATCCGGATTCACGGGCGGCTCTCGCGGGAAGCGTTCGTCCGCGCGCGCGCGCTGGATTCGTCGGGCAGCGTGCCCCGCTTCTCCATCGCCGTTGCCGATCGAACCGGCAAGACCATTATCACCGTCGAAGAGTATGTCCTTAAGGCTCCCGGTGGATCGAGCCGCCTCGAAGCATTCTTCCACCACACGACGTGGACCCCGTCGGCTCCGGCGCCGGCGGGTGTCATCGAAAGCGGCGTGCTGCTGGTTGCGCCTGGTTGCGGTTGCGAGCCGGACCGGCGCCTGGCCGAAGCCGCCGGTGCGTCGGCTCCGTCGGGCAACGATCCCGAGTGGAGAGCATGGCTCAACACGCGGAAATCGGGGGCGGAAGTGAAGATCATCCTCCTGCTGCCTGTCTGCGCGGGCGGCGCGGACGGTCGCGCGACCGAGGCGGACGTCGAGGCCGCGATGGGGACTCTGTTCTCTCTTTCGAAGGCGCTGGCCGAACGGCGCGGAAAGTCGCAGTTGCTGGTGGTTGGACGCCTGGCTCATCAGGTCACCTGCGAGGAGCCTTCGCTCAATCCGATTCATGCCGCCGCGGCCGGTTTCTGCCGCGTGCCTGAGCAGGAGACGGCAGGCTTCCGCAGCCGTTTTCTGGACCTCGATCCCGCTTGTCCGGGCGAACTGATCTTGGGCGAATTTTGCGCGGCCTTCGCCTCCGGCGATCCGATTATCGCCTGGCGCCATGGGGTGCGCTACGTTCCGCGCCTCGAACCGATGAACCTCGCCTCCAGTCCGGACAGTACATTTGCGGTTCGGGAAGGATCGGCCTATCTCATCACCGGAGGAACCGGCGGGATGGGTCTCGAAATCGGGCGCTATCTGGCCGGGCAGGCGCGCGTGACGCTGGTGTTGGTCAACCGCTCCACGTTCCCGGAGCGTTCGTCGTGGGAACGCCTGGAGACGGCCGGTCCGGATCGCCGGCTGAAAGCGAAAATCCGCACTCTGAAAGAAATCGAATCGCTGGGTTCGGCGATCCGTCTGGTGGCTGCCGACGCGGCTTCCCGCGAGGACATGGAACGGGTGAGCCGGGAATACCCGGACATCCGGGCCGTGTTCCATTGCGCCGGCGTCGGCAACGACGTCTTCCTGGTGGGGCATGATTGGGAGCGCCTGTTGGGTGTCCTCCGTCCCAAGATTCAGGGAACGGCGGTGCTGCGCGACGTGTTTGGCGATAAGGGCCTCGAGGCCTTCGTGCTCGCAGGTTCGCTCACTGCGTTTACCGGGGCGCCCGGTCAGGCCGGGTATACCGCCGCCAACGCGTTTCAGGACGTCGAGGCGCGCCGGCTTCGCGCCAGGGGCTTACCCGCGCTCTCGGTGGCCTGGACCGCGTGGAAGGAAACGGGCATGTCCGCTGAATCGGAGAAGGTTTCCGACGATATGTATCGCGCCATCGCCACTGCCGATGCTCTGCGCTGCCTCGACCGCGTCTTGAGAAAGAACGTGGCTCACGTCGTTGTGGGCGAGCCGGTTCCGGAGAAACCCGCCGAACAACCCACTCGGGCTCCGTCAGCCGCTCCGGCGCCGGCTCGGGAACCCGGGCCGGAGGCCGGCTGCAGGCTCCTCGGCCGGCTCCCGGGCGGGTATACCGCCACCGAGCGGATCGTCGGCCGCCTGTGGGCCGAAGTCCTCGGCCACAAGGAACTCGATATCTACGCGGATTTCGATTCTCTGGGCGGCGACTCGATCGCCGCGATCGACATCCTGGAGCGTTTCCAGGCGCGGACCGCCTTCCGTCCAAGCCTGCCCGAACTTCTGGGGCATCCGACCATCGAGGGCTTGGCCACCTTCCTTGATGAGCGCCAATTCCTGACGCGGCGGGGCGCGGACGACTTCCGCGAACACCTCGTCCGCCTGGGCGGTTCCGGTTCGCGGAAGCTCTTCTGTTTCGCGCCGGGGTCGGGATCCTGCTACCGCTACTACGAAATGGCCCGCCGGCTCTCGGGATGGGAGGTGTTTGGACTGAATTTCGTCGAAACCGCGCGCCCGGCCGCCGCGTTGGCCGGAATACTGGCGCAGACGCAGCCGTCCGGCACGTTTACGCTGCTCGGCTACTCGATCGGAGGTAATCTGGCCTACGAAGTCGCCCACGAACTCACCGCCCTGGGGCGCGAAGTGAGCGGGCTGGTGTTCCTCGATAACTGGCGCCGGTTGGAACTCTTCCACTTCACCGACGAAGAATATCGCAAGAACGCGGGAGAGTTTCTATCGGCGGTAGATCCGCGCTATCTTGCGCTCACCAGTCGTGAGGCCGCCATACGGCGGGTCGAATGCTATGACCGTTATATGGATTCGCGCATGGAGGACCGGCCGGTGCCTTGTCCGATACGCCTGATCCAAGCCGAATCGAGCGATTTCAAGAGTCCGTTCCCTATCACCCAGGAGGGCTGGGGCGAACTGACTTCCGACTTCCGCATGGTGCCCGGCTCGGGTCGCCACCTGGAGATGCTCGACGAGCCGCAGGTCGAAAAGAACGCTGCGCTCGTTCAGGAAATCATCGAACAGTTCGGGATTTCTTGAACGCGACTCATGATTTCATTCAATCCCGGCAGCCGTTTCGCGCCCCGCCGGTGCCGGGCGCAGCAAGTCTGGTGCCTGCACGTGGATCGCGACTTCGGCGCGGCACTCCCGTTTTATGCTCTACTGGATCAGACCGAACGCCGGCGCGCGGACCGTTTTCGCTTCGAACGTGATGCCGTCCGGTTCATCCTGACGCGGGCGCACTTGCGGCTGATCCTGGCGAGCGCACTAAGCATCGATGCCGCCGACGTCCGCTTTATCCACGAGGCGACCGGCAAACCGCGAATCGAGGGAGAAGGCGGTCCATGGTTCAACGTTTCCCACTCGGGGGGGATCGCGTTAATTGCTATCGCATCCGATCGCCGAGTGGGCGTGGATATCGAGCGGATTCGCCCGATGGCGGATCACGATCCGGCGATGTACTTTTCCCGAGAGGAAGTCCGAGATTTGCAGCGGCTTCCGGAGCAGCAACGGGAGCGGGCGTTTTTCCGTGGTTGGACTCGTAAAGAAGCTTATCTGAAGGCTCGCGGCGACGGCCTTGGTTTTGGACTTCAGAATTTTTCGGTAACGCTCGCACCGGATCTGCCGCCCCGCCTGCGGCATGTCGATGGATATCCCGAAGAACCGTCACTCTGGGATTTTTGGGACCTGCCCGTGGATCCTGCCTTCAGCGCATCTCTGGTTGCCGAAACTCCCATAAACACCGATTTCCGCGGAGCCCCAACCTTCATGGTCATATAGAGAGCCTCTGGGTCTTTTTGAGAGGAGTCGATCGTCCTTTGGCCGGTGCAGGGAGGCGGCCGGACAAAGGGCCGTAGGCGTTCGATCCCAAAGGAGGATAGAATGAAAAAACAAAACACGATGTTCCTTGGACCTGGTTTTCCGACAGGCTTCTGGCCGGTGCGACCGGGTTTCTCGTCCCTATTGGATCTTGGGGAGCGGTTTTCGCGTTTATTGACATCGCCCTGCGGCCGGCGATATAGTTCCGCTGTGGATAGGCTGGGTGATTTAGTTCTTCTGCGAGGAGTGACCAGGCCGGGTTCGCGCGTCGGCCGCAAGCTGGGGCGGTTGCTCCTCGTTCCGTTCCTCGTGCTGTTCGCGTTCGCGGCCGTAGGCGCGCCGTCGCGCGCGATCACCGTCGTCGAGGCGAGCTATACGCCGCCGGCGCCGGAGGACTTCAGCACCCTATCTTGGACGCAGGCGTTCGTCCGGCTGCACGCGAAGATGTCGCGCGAGTACGCCTTCACGGCTTGGAAACACATCAACTGGTGGGCGCTGTACAGCGAATACTGGTACCGCATCGCCGGGGCGGAGGGGGCGAACGACGAGGCGGCCTACTACCTGGGCTTGCGGGGATACATCCACGAACTGCGCGACGGACACGTCGGCATCAAGGCCGCCGACGTCGCGGCCCAACAGACGATGACCGAGGTGCAGCGGAAGATCGCCGGCGGCGGGTTCGGGCTTATCGCCACGCGGCTCGACGACGGCGGGGTGATCGTCTCCTGGGTCAAACCCCTCGGACCGGCGGCGCGTGCAGGGATAAAGCAGGGCGCTAGCCTGCTCACTTGGGGAGGCGCGCCGGTGGCGAAGGCCCTGGCGGGGACGTCGACCGTCCTCGGTCCGAGCCAGCCGACTTTCGCGAGGACGATGTACGAGCAGGCGCGCTTCCTGGTGCGGGCCCCGGTCGGGGCGACGAGGGAGGTCTCCTTCAAGAACCGCGGAGCGGGCGCCTGCGGGACCGTGCGGCTGAGGGCCGTCGACGACGGCCTCGAGACCCTCACCATGACCGACGCCGCTTCCATCCTGAACTTCGGGTGGCCGGAGCGGATGGTCGAGCACAGGATCCTGCCCGGCAACGTGGGCTACGTGCGCATCTACGCCGAGATCGACCTGCCCGAGCAGCTGCCCGGCGATCACACGCCGACCTTGGAGCTGTTCCGCGCCGCGATCGGCGAGTTCATCGACGCGAACGTCGCCGGTGTCATGGTCGACATCCGCGCCAACTCCGGGGGCTCCGACCGGATGGCGGCCGACTTACTCTCCTCGTTCTACGACCGCGCGACGTTCTACGAATACCAGAACTACATCGTCCCCCCGAAGGGTGCGTTCGAGATCTGGATCGCCGACGATGCGACCGGGGAGTACATGTCTCCGGGTGAGGGGATCTCGATCGAGCCGGCGGCGAGACGCTACGCGGGCCCGGTGGTGGCCCTCGTGGACAACGGCTGCATCAGCTCCGGCGAGGGTGTCGCGATGGGCATCCAAAACCTGCCCAACGGCAGGGTGGTTGGCTTCAGCGGCACGAACGGCTCGTTCGGCATGTCCGGCGACGCCGCAATGATGCCCGGCGGTTACATGATCGACTGGCCGTTCGGCCAGTCGCTGGACGAGCGCAAGGCCGTGCAGATCGACACTCGCGACGGCAGGGGCGGCGTACGCCCCGACGTGAGAGTCCCGATGACCTGGTCCAACGCCCTCATGGCCGCGAGCGGCAAGGACGTGGTGCTCGAGTACGGCCTGCGCGAGCTCGGCCGCATGCGGCTGGGCCTGTAGCGCGGGTCGAACCGGAGTCCTCCCCTTGAGCCGATGGGGAGAACGAGAGCCGGGCGGCCTTGCCAGGACCGAGGAGTCGAATGGGTTGATTAATCGTAATTAATCATAGCGATTAATGAATAATGATTAAGTCAACTTGTCATTCATCGTTTGCGGTTTTGCTTCCGTAGGCCGTTTGCACGGCCTTTTCCAGGCGGGCGATTTCCTCATCCGACAGGAAATCGAAGTGGTCACCGCGTTTCCGCGCGGAGAGCCGGCCGTTATTTTGAAGACAGAAGCGAATAAAGAGGTCGATTTTCCGGTAAGACTATGGTGGCGGCGTGAATGACGGCGGGCGCGTTGCCTGCGTCCATGCGTTTGTGGGCGATGACCAGGCCTTCCATCGGGTCGGCCTGATCTTCAGGCTTCGGACAGGCGAAGTGTGTCTTTTCTTTCTGCCGGGCGATCGTCTCACCGACATAATTCCGGGTCCGTCGGTAGTCGGAATCGCGAAACCGTGAATCAACGATGCGATTTTGAAGCCGGTAAAACGATTGCAATTCAAGAATTATCGTTATAAATAAGCATATGTCAAGAATAATGATTACAGGCCACGAGCTTTAATTTCCGTATTGATGATCTCCTTCTCCCGGCATCTTCTACGCAACCAAGGCCTGAGACAGTTCTGTCCCGCTTAATCTTCCATTTGTCCCAATTATGTCCCTTCTCGGACAAAACATCCCTGTCCTTTTAATTGACCTGGACATAATCATAATGCAATTAATGGGTTACGAAAGCGCTATTTTGAAATTATGGTTTGGCACGGATATTGCTTATAAAGAAAGTGTCGCGACAAAGAGGTTGACCGCTCCTCGATCGGCAAAGCGGAATTCAGAACGAAAGGTGAATAACATGGCCGTAGAAAAAGCGATCGGTTCTTCCAGTCTGGTTGAGGTTATCGACCGGATCCTGGACAAAGGCGTCGTCGTCGACGCTTGGGTGCGAGTCTCCCTGGTTGGGATCGAGATCCTCGCCATTGAAGCGAGAGTCGTCGTGGCGTCGGTGGAGACGTACCTGAAGTATGCTGAAGCGATCGGTTTGACCGCCACAGCCGCTTAAGGGAGAAGG
>Ga0315288_10013398_pt1 | contig 10267 bp, 17 predicted proteins | sample YL17G11_20_MG_FD_203454 | JGI IMG/M metagenome (GOLD analysis project Ga0315288, IMG submission 203454) | Sediment microbial communities from Yellowstone Lake, YNP, Wyoming, USA - YL17G11_20 | ecosystem: Environmental > Aquatic > Freshwater > Lake > Sediment | place: USA: Wyoming | collected... | reverse complement strand
CTGGTGGAATGACGATCCGCAACTGCATGCCTGCGGAGGCATTCGGCGTAAGGGTCATTGTCCTGTTGGCGGTGGTGTCCAAGTGTAGACCCTCCTGAATCGGCGGTGGCGTCTCACTTGATGCTGTCATGCCGAGCAATCGAGACTCTTCGGTGATGAGCGGACCTTCAAAACGCACGCCCAACCGCGCGACATTGTACTGCATCAGCAAGTCTACCGCTTGTGCGCATGCCAAATCCTCGCAGTCAGGAACGGACCTTGTGTGGCGTCTTCTGCCTGCTAGCACCTCTAAATTATGCGCGAGCGCCTCGCTCGTCAGATCGGAGCGGGCGCCACCTAAGGTGCGAATGTCGCGCCATTCTTCTGTGGGTTCTCCAGAGACGGCGTCTGTTTCTTCCTCATTGCCCAGCGCAATGGCCCAGTGTGCTTCCTGCACTCTTCGCTCATGCGCAGCGCACTCGGCGCACAGGCTAAGCGCGCCCATCTCTTCCGTAGGTGCCCTTTCTCCGCAGTAGAAGCAGACATGCGTTATGCTGGCTCGCAAGCAAGCTCCTTTCCGATTCCCCAGCGACAGCCCTCATACGGTGCAAGGTAGGCGCGCAGGACTTCTGGATCAATCACGTCCTCCCACGGGAGAGGATGCGTGTAAACATCCACCGAAAACGTGAGCCCAAGCTCCGCAGTATCCCAGCTTTGGAGCGGCGCATTCTGGCGGCGGAGTTGCTGCGTCATCGCCACAATGGTGTGCATGACCTCCGCCGTCAGCACAGGGCTTGTCATTGCGTAGAGCTCCAGCCAATTGACCAAGTCAAAGGAAAACGCCGAGAGCACCCAGAGATGACCGAGGCGCACAGAGTCGGTGAGCGTTCCCTCGCAGTGGGCGAGAGCTACCTGAAGCGTGGGATCGAGGCGCATTAGACTCCAAAAGTCTTGCGGTTAAAGGTTCGGTCGATTTTGCTCGCTGGAAACTCTTGGATCGTGGTGTGGGAGCCGTCTGACTCCACGAGATACGGTCGCTGGCCTGCCTTGCTCGATGAGTCTTGCTTGAAGAAAAAGGCAACGCCAGCGGACTTGCATTGATCACGAAGATCAAGCGCCCAGCGCATCTCCATCGGACGATGGTTAGGACCGCTCTCTGCACCACAAATCACCCAGTTAATAGGCCTCTCCCACTCACCTGCGCACTCTGGTCCCCCGCTGGGACATCCTGCACAGGCATCAACCTCCCCTACCATATCCACCTCAGGGCAGGAAAGAAGATTCCCATCGAGCAAGTGTGAAGAAATGTCTAGCGCAGTGAGCAGCGGCTCGGCAGAGATAAAGCGGATCGCAGCAGGCGCCTGTACGAGATGGCTGATGCGCTCATCAGCGACCTCTTGGCTTTCCACACTGGTGCCCAGCCAAACGGAGGGCAGGGGCCATGTATTGCTCTTGATGGATAGCAAGTGATCGTACGTCGCCACCTTGCTTTGAAAGGAGCGGAATGACACGAAGGTGCGTGCCACATCCACAACATCAGCCAACGAGACGGCCTTAAAGAACGCCGCCATCCGCTCTGGGCGTTTCGTCAAATACATAAAAGTGTGTTGCGGCGCCGCAGCTGCCATGGCAAACACCCGTGCGATCTGCTCAAAGGAGAGGCTCTCATGAAAGGTGTCTGAGAGACTGTTTACAAAAATTCGCCTACCTTCGCGCCATCTCAACGGCTGAAGTAGATGTTCTTCGTGAAGCTTCACCACACTTGTCCAGCGCGGGCCACCAGAGGTTATCTTAGTAAGCCCACCGTAAAACTCCGCTGCCTTTGGATTCACAGCAGCCATCTTGCGCGCCAACCCTGCTACGACCTGCTCTGCATAGCAGTTTTGACATCCTGCCGAAACGCGCGTGCAGCCGAAATTCGTGTTGATCGTGGCATCAGCCCAGGAAATCGCAGTATTATCACCCATTACTTCTTATCCTCGTATGGAATGTCAGAAACATGAAGGGGCACAATATTACGTCCATCTACCCCCTGCTCATTCAAGCCTAGCTCCTTATTTACTTTCATGTGCTCATGGCACCCAGGACATCCAACAACATACGCAGTTCCGAACGACACGCCTGCGCCATACATCTTCTTTTTGCGAATCTCATTGTGCTTATATTCAATCAGGCGGTTGCAATGATTGCAGCGCGACCGATAGCCTTGCGGCGCCTCTTCAATGATTTTGGCCATCTTATCCTCGCTTTGTTGGCAGCACAGGCTCTGTTAGCAGCTTCGCGATCTTCAACTCTTGCGCCTCCTCCGCAGCAGCGTCTCGTTCCCTGTCTGGGATGCAAACAACGCTCAACTTGGTATCAGAGGACAGCTTCATGCGGCCTCTTGCTTTTTGGTGGCATCAGGATGCAGCCAGACAAGAAAATCGACGTCGCTGCCGTACGCCGCCGTTCCAGAGGCGACGCATGTCTTGTCGTGCTTATCATACAGCCCGCGCGGGATGATGGTGTCTGCTCGAAACCAATAGCGTACGACCTTGCGGCCTAGCAACTCCCACTCCTCCTTCTGATAACAAGCCGACTCGCATGCCTTGTGCTGCTCCTCCAGCGTGACAAGCTCTGGATGATCAATGTGCTCTAGTTGCAGCAGAGGCCACACAGGATTGGCCTCTACCAAGTGTCGAAAACGCTGCGCATCGCAAAACTCCCAGATGAACAGCAGCACCTGCGTGGGGGTCTGTGGGTTGCGCGCCAACGCCATGATCACCGCCGATTCAATCTCTGCCTGAATCAGAGGACAAAGCTCCCCCCAATAGGGAACAGGCACGGAGGATGGACCACAAAGCTCTGGCGATGTACATACGATCCGCCAAAGCTCAGCTCGCGCATCTCTCTTCCTGTCCCACAGAGGAGAGCCCACCTCTGCTGGTGCATAGACTTGCATCCCCGTGAATCGCACAAGAGCCCAGAGACAAGCTTCGCTGGTCGTTGGGTCGCTAGCCTTTGCCAATAGGCGCGTGACTAACTCGTCTACAGCGACAAACGAGACTGCTCCTTCCTTGTGATAGCCAGCCTGCATCTGGATGGCTTCACGCGATATTTTAAACATTGCGATGGCCATCAGGCGCCTCGCTTCCCCGCGTCTCCACGTCATCGAAGACACTGGCGTCCGTCACTACCATGCGTTGGATCTGCGCACTCATCCGCCGACTGAGCGTAAGCACATCCTGGCGGAGAAGCGCCTTATCCTCTGGCTTAAGCGTCTCTTTGCACGCATCCGCCGCCAACAGCAGAATCGTGGTGTGCAGCGCGGTCTCAAACGGGCTCATGCTGGCTCCGTCTTGTGTCCAAAGAACCCCATGGCGTCTGCCATCTCGCGGCGTAACCGCACAGGCGGACCTGCCTTCCACGCCAACGCCACCAGCGCCTCTACCTCAGCACACATCGCTTTCTCCAAGGGGAGGGACGCGATATGCCGAAGGTTGTACACGCAAAGACGTGCGGCCTCGGCGAGGCTCTCGGCGGTGTGGCCTTGCAACTCACTCCATCGCTTGTAGCAGGCAATCGCCTCGGCGGCGTGCTTCGTCGATGCGGGCCTTTCGCGCTGCGCCGCCTGCGCCTTGTCAAACAGAGCCTTGATGGAGGTATGGCTGTTCTGTGCCCAACGCTTCTGCTGCTCTTCGGTCAATTGATAATCGCGGGGGTTGATTTCTCGGCAGTGTAGCTTGCCGTTAGTCTCTTCCCAGCGCAGGTGCCAGTGTATCCCACAATGGCACTCATAGCGAAAGCCGCCGTGCTCCCCATGGAAGGTAAGCTGACCCGCAGGTTGGAGTAAGCCGTCGTCTAGGGGATTACCGCAGCACGGCAAGAATAAGGTGATCATCTTGTCTCCCAATCATGCAGGTCTTCGTCTTCGTACCCATCCCAGCAGTCGTCTTCGCAGTTGCGCCGATCCTCCGCTTCGCACGAGGTGCAGATGCCGTTGTCGTCAGGTATCGCGCTCGTCAGAACGACGGCGGCGCCGCTCTGTCCACAGGAGCCACAGCGACCATACAGCGCCACCTCCGCCTGATAATAACCTTCACTGATCTCGGCTTCGCAGCGTGGGCAGTCTTCCGAGCCCCTGTCTTGACAGTCCATACAGCCTCGCCCCTGACACTCGCCACAGACCGTGACACCGTCGCCCCAGCAGAGCGGGCAAGCGTCCTTCGGAAACGACGGCAGCGGGCGGGCGCGGCGGCGACTCACAGCACACCTCCGCCCTCGTGTGGTCTTGTGTTGATCACGAGCTCAGGAAGTTCATAGGGCATGAGCATCTCTTGTAGACGCGGAAGCTCAGCTTCTTCGCACAGGACGTTGACGTCACTCACCCCAAATCCACAGCCGCCGCCCTGCACACGAAAGCCGTAGAGCTCCAGCATCTGCTCAATGACATGGCGCAACGCCACCCCAGACGACGTAGCAAGCCCATCCTCCGAAACGGCCTTGCCAAGATGCGTATCCAGCATAGGAAGGCGCACCCCCGCTGGCAGTCGGTGTTCAAGACGAAGTTCCCAGGTCACGGTAGCAACGATCATCGGCATTGGCTCATCCTTTTCGTGCGGCATCTCTGCGGCGGCAACGCCTTACAGGATCACCACCGTTCGATCCTCAAAACAGGCGCCTGGGCGCGTGGAAGACTCTAGCGCCGTCTTGACGATATGCAGCAGAGATTGCGCGCCCGTGACTGGCGCAGACAATACCCAAAGGCTGATCTGAGGGCCAACGTGAAGACCCACCTCGGAGACACCATCGCCGATGGAAAGGGACGCGTTGTCCACATCTAGCTCAATCTCCAGATTCCCAAAGACTGCTAGCAAAAAGCAGTAGACCGCATAGGCTGTCTCTTTATCAGAGATAGGAATCGCGCACAGGGCCGCCTCTGCCGCAGCAGAGCGTCGCTTGGCTTCGGCGCGAAGATTCGCGAACATCTGCGTATCCGTACCAAAAGCTACATCTAAAAGCGACGGAGTTATTGGCATGGCCCCTCCTTCTTTAGCTGCTGCACTTGTTGCTCAAACTGGCAGACCTCACACACGCCATCCACCAACTTCGCACCAGACACCGTATCTCGACCGCAGGCGACGCAGGGCAGCCTTGGTAACTCTGCTTTGCCACCACAGCCGACGCAGAGTGTCTCTCCCGATCCCCAGCCTGGGGGCCTGATTTCGACGCTGCACTGGCGACACTTGAAGTGCATGTGCCCTGGGATGCGCCATCGCTCCCACGCAACCGCATCGGAGGGGTGGTAAGCAAAAAGCGGAGAATCTACCGTAACCTCATCGTACGCAAAGACCTCTTCGCCACCAATGTCAATGCTATCAAGATAATCAAATTCGCCACAGTCATTGAAGAGGGTCACCAGCCAGCCGTTGGAGGCCAGATAGCGCACATGCCCCGCATAAACGAGCTGAGGCTCCTTCTCGGCAGTCAAGACCACGGCACCGCTCTCCACCTGTAGCAAAAACGCCAAGACATCATCTGGCGTGAGACGAGGGATCATTTGCTGTCCACCTTCGTAAATCGCTTGTTAAACGGCCAGTCCCGCATTCCCTCTCGCACCGCGCAGAGCCAATCGAAACAATCACTGGTCATCGCAGGCGAAATGAACTCCTGCAAGATTTGGCGACAGGTATCGCAGACTCGAAATGCACACTGATAGTTCGTCTCGTCATAGTGCAAGTAACTAAATACTTCATGCGCACAAGGCGGCGGCGCCGTGCGATACGGATCGTCATTTGCCATCGTCGCCTAGCTTGGCGGAATCCGCGTAGTGGTGCGCGATGCACTGGCCTGTATTGGCCTCCTCTGGCTGCCAGCAATCCACTGTCGTACAAAAGCCAAAGCCTCCCTTCACCTCAGTGTAGGTCTGATCCACCTCACGCGCCTTGGTGTAGCCATAGTCTAGAAGCAGCGCCACTTGGCGCAGCAAGCGGATCTCGTCAATCACCAAGCGCACAGGCGCCTCAGACTCGATCTGGATGATCAGGCGATCGGCGCGAGCGTGCAGCTTGTCCATGATCAACGCCAAGGCCTCTGGGGGGATGGGGCTCACTTCGCCTCCTTCTTCTTTTTCTTCTTCGCACCCAGGGACAGGAGTCGCGCCGCATGCCGCTCCAGTGCGGTCACCTGCACGATCTTGTCTTCCGACGAATGTCCGATGGCCTTCGAGATGATACGCCACAACTCATTACGCGTAGGCGCGCAAACGCCGCCGCACAGATAGGTGAGCTCGTTGGCGGCGCGGTGCCACTGCACCATCTCTTCGGTAACATTCTTCTTTCGTTGTCTCGTTTTCTTGTCCACAAACTCACGATATTCTTTGAAGCTGTGCGCAAATCGACTGGCCCAAGAGAGTGAATAAGCACTCACCTTGCCGTCGCAAGCGGCGAGCGCCACTTCGATGGCGTAGGTGGGATGCAGCACCTTCGCGTCTACAGAGACAATGCGAGGCCTCCAATTACCCCAGAGATGCAAGACCTCCTGCACCGCCTCGCAGGCGACGCGTCGTACAGCATTCACAGGAAACTGCTCTAAGGGCTCTAGCGCGTCCGAGACCACCTGATGGCGGGCAGCATAACGGAGATCCAGCACAATCTCAGGGCTCTCAATCGCGAAGAGATCGAGGCAGGGATGCGCCAGCACCTCTTTCGCGTGCGTGTGAATGACCTCAAACAGTGCCTGAGGCGTTCCTTCCAAGTTGGCGACGATGGCGGCGTTCTTCTCGTACAGCGCCGCCCGCGCGGCCCGCTTTGCCTCCATTTCAGCTACCGTGTTGGCTACGCTCATCGACCTCCCCTGGGAGACATCTTTTTGAGGCGCTGGTGCGCTGCGACGCTGGCATTAACGAGCGCTCCTGCCTTGCCAATCGCATCACTGATGGGTGGCGTAGGTGGGCACTTCCCTTCGGCGTGGAGGGAATAGCGCATGCCGCAGTTGCCACAGAACACAGCCGCCCGCGCGGGCCAGAGTTCTGGCGAAAAGCCTCGGAGAAGGTGTGATCGTCGCAGTGGCGTGATCTCGGTGTGCAACGCCAACGCCGCCTCTACCCGTGCGAAAAAGGCTGCGTAGCCCTCTAGCTTTTCCTCCCGATGCGCAGGCGCCACGGCACTCAGGAGCGCCAGGAGCCCCGCAGACGGCAGGCGTTCGAGCTCAACCGAAATCAAGAGATCATCTATGTGCCCGTTTAAATTCTCAGTGCAAAGATCGTCGATGTCTTCGATGATTTTGTTGACGACCAGTTGATCGTTCTCACTGCACAGAGCGTAGATCTTCTGCAACCAACCTTGCACAGAAAACTGGCTCATGGTTCGAGCCCCTGCAGCAGTCCCTTGCGGCGCTCTGGCTCGATCCCTTCCGAAATCAAATACTCTGTCACCCTCGCATAAAAAGCAGAATAGCCTTGGCATTTCGATGGCAGCACGGGGCCAAACGGATGCACTGCAAAGCCGCCATGCCCCCATCGCGTCGTCGCCAACAAGGCAATCACCTCGGACAGGGCCAAGCGATGCAACTCCGTCAGGCGCATGACAGCTTCTACGCAACCAAACTTGCCCGCAGAGAGCCAAGCATCAATGCCAGAGAAGATCAGCTTGGTGCGCTTGCGAGACTCCAAACTCGGATCATAAAGAGCCTCCAGCCAGGCACTGGCCTCTTTCTCTTCAGGCGTCATAAGGAGCTCTTGCGCTTGGGCGTGACAACCTTTAGTTGGCTGGTCACAGGGCAGTTCCAGACGCAGTTGTCGAGACGCCAGCCACCGAGCGTGATCGCCAACTGATGACGAGCTCGCACTTCGGCGCGGATCTTCGCTTCGTCTGGGCGCGCAGGCGTGGCAGCGTTGATGGTGAGTCCGCCTTTGGCAGAGACCACCAGAGAAACGCCCTCCCAGAGCGGATAAGAATCAGGTTTCAACGTGGCCATGCTGTTCTCTGTTTTGTTGAGATTTCCAACTTGGGATGTACCTAAGAACTTGCCGATTGTCAACATGCGATGCCCTCCTCCTGCTCGCTTCTACTCTCGCGACATTGCTGCCGCGCTCCTCTCTTCGTGCCAGGGACGATTTTCTCCTCCTCACTTCTATTCTTCCCATCTGTATTGTGATGGTAACTGATATTTCTACTCACGGCGCCACGCCCTATCAGCCTGATCTTCTCGCTTCTATTCTCGTCTCGCTGAGGATATGTCTTCTCATTCTCGGTCATCTACCGTTTTTATTCTATCTATGTATTTACCGATGTAAATACCGTGCTGCCAGCTTCTATTCTAGTACCATCATGTATGCTAGTACCGATGAGACATCTCATTGGCGTTTCGTTTGCTTCGGTATTTCTATTCTTGTTTGTTTTGAGAGTTGATGGCGCGCTGTCGTTTCAATTCACATGACAACTTCCAAGACCACTCGACTGACCCGTTGGTTTCTATTCTTATTGTTCCACCAGCACCGTGCAAGTCGTCATAATTTATATTCTATGTTGCATTGAGCAGGCACAAGCATATAGTGAGGGTTACAATTCTGACTTCCAATAGCTTCATGCAAGTATGCCAAATATATCGAGCGGATGATCGACGTTTCTATTCTAGCTTTAACAAGATAGCAGTAAAGCTGGTCATGACAATCGACTGTATGGCCGACCTCGTGGTTTACATTCTTGGTTTAACATAGAATCACCTATCTCTTCCTTGCTTATATTCTTGCGGGGGCGGTGTCCCACTCAGGAGATTGTCGTTTTTATTCTTGTTCCCTGCGGCATCGCGCGCATCCAGTCTCGTATTGCCAGCAGGAGACGGACGCTGCGGCAGAAGCAGCAGCTCAATTTCTATTCTTCTCTGACGCAGAGCTTTCCGTGGGGCAAAAGTTAAATAGACATGAACTCTGATCCAATGCCGTCGCGATGAGGCCGCGCCGAGTCGGGGGGTAAGTGCTGGCAGATCCCACGTTTACATTCTTACCTCTCCACCGCTAGGCATTGCTTTCGGTGTTAGGTTCGTCGCCGTTTCTATTCTAATCTAGATCACTACCTACATGAGATAGATGAGATCACCGCCATGGACACTTAGATTCTAGTCTCACCTTTATGTCTTGAGATGACAAAGTAATCGCTCCGCAAGGTAGGCGCCTTCCCCGTTTTTATTCTATTCCCCAAAGGAAATCATGGGCGATGTAGTACCGATAATTTACATTCCATTAGAGCGGCTGCGGCTGATGGGACTGCATGGGCGCGTTTAAATTCTAGCCTCAACGCCCCCACGTTGAGACACAGGCACAAAAAAGTACGCTAATAAAGTAAGCCATGTTTAAATTCTAGTCCCAACGCCCCCACGTTGAGACTTGGTTCGCTCTAGCTCCTTCACCTCACCGCGAGTCGTGTTTCAATTCTGAGCCCAACGCCCACGCGTTGAGCCAAGACCGCGACGACAAGACCGTGTTGGTGCGTACGAGTTTAAATTCTTATCTCAACGCCCCTAGATTGAGACAGACCAGATGATTGGCATGCTGTCGGCGGCGCGCCAAAACAGTTTAAATTCTGAGCCCAACGCCCACGCGTTGAGCCCCGTAGCGACGAACGCACGCGCACCACTCTCCCTACTCGTTTAAATTCTGATCCCAACGCCGAAGCGTTGAGACAGCCCACCCCGCAGGGCGACGGAGAACAGTGGCCAGTTTAAATTCTTAGCCCAACGCCCCCACGTTGAGACACAATCAACCATGTAAGTTCCGCACTGGCTACGTTGGTAGGGTTTCAATTCTGGTCTCAACGCCCCCACGTTGAGACCCAAGACCCCCAGCAAATCCGCGCTACCAGGGCTTCCGTTTAAATTCTAGTCCCAACGCCCCCACGTTGAGACTTTGCAAATCAACGCTAGATCAATATGCTATGCATAATGTTTAAATTCTAGTCCCAACGCCCCCACGTTGAGACGCATTGAGCCACTTTTTATCTTACCCAAATTACTACAGTTTAAATTCTAGTCCCAACGCCCCCACGTTGAGACACAAGTCTGGGAGCAGAAGGATAGGGAGAGGGCTTTTGTGTTTAAATTCTAGTCCCAACGCCCCCACGTTGAGACTTGACCAATTATAAAACGGGGCCAAGATAGCCTATACCCAACGTTTAAATTCTAGTCCCAACGCCCCCACGATGAGACCAGCAGCACATCAAGGTCTGGGATTTTCTTAATTGCGTCGTTTAAATTCTAGTCCCAACGCCCCCACGTTGAGACATCTGACAAAGATCAACGCGATCACCGCTGA
>Ga0315288_10013394_pt1 | contig 10269 bp, 6 predicted proteins | sample YL17G11_20_MG_FD_203454 | JGI IMG/M metagenome (GOLD analysis project Ga0315288, IMG submission 203454) | Sediment microbial communities from Yellowstone Lake, YNP, Wyoming, USA - YL17G11_20 | ecosystem: Environmental > Aquatic > Freshwater > Lake > Sediment | place: USA: Wyoming | collected... | reverse complement strand
GTCTTGACCTGCTTGACACCTGGGACACTGAGGTCGCTGATGGCTTTGAGGACGGAGGCTTCGACGGGGTCGGTGACGCCGGGCCGGTAAGCGACCTCGACGGTGTGCGTCAGCGCACCCGCCGCCTGGGCCGGCTTTTCGTGGGAGACGGTCGAAAATTTCTCGGTGATGGGGTCGGTCAGCGCCTGCCGGCAGACCAGGTCGAGGTCTTCAGGGCTGAGACTGGCATCCAGCCAGTAGATATCAGCCACGCGAGCGCCCGTCACCGTGGTGATGCCGAGGTCGTGGATGTCTTTGACCAGGCCCTGGCCACGGGCATCGGGTAAATGGTTCTTGAGACGGACTTCAATTCGGTGCATTGACTAACCTATCGCAGAGATGGAAAGAGGGGCTGGTGTGCCCCTCTCGATTGCGACTGCTCCATTTCACTAATAACCGCACTATGACGGTGTGGAAAGCAACTCGGTGACGACGGCATTAATTTCGCGGCCGTCCGCCTTGCCCTTGAGCGCGGCGATGAGCTTGGGCATTACTTTGCCCTTATCGCCCGGACCGGTGGCGCCGACTTCAGCGATGATTTTGCGCGCCTCGGCGATGATTTCATCCCGGCCCATCTGTTTGGGTAAATACGACTGGAGAACAGCCATTTCGGCTTCTTCCTGCGATACCAGGTCGGCGCGGTTGCCCTTCTTGAAAGCCTCAATGCTTTCCTGGCGCTGTCTCACCTCTTTGGCGATGACGCCAAAGATATCGGCTTCTTCCAGAGTGCCAATACGGGCAATCTCGGCGTTCTTAATCGCCGATAAGAGAAGACGGATGGCCGAAACCTTAGGCTTGTTGCCCTCCCTCAGCGCCTGCCTGAGGTCGTCATTTAGCTTTTGTTTCAGTTCTGCTCCACTTGCCATATGGTTGAACAGTCTCTACTTTCCCCCCGACACCACTTCTCCGGAGGTCTACCCTCTACTGCCTTTGGCGATACTGCGCCGACTGTCTGCGCTCTTGCGCTTTCTTCGGGCGCTGGGCTTTTCATAGTGCTCGCGGCGGCGCAACTCGGACAAGATGCCGGCCTGCTGGACTCTTTTGTTGAACCGCTTGAGCAAACTTTCAAAGCTTTCCTTATTGCCAGCCAATACCTCTGCCAAATAGCATCATCCTCCTTCTGCACCCCTCCCCACCCAAGCACCACCCCAACATTATAGCCACCTGAGACGGCAACGTCAAGACTAAGGAGCCCAAAGGGCAAAGCCCGTGGAACTCTGCCCTTCGGGCTCCTTAGAGAGCAGGTTGGGTCGCTGAGCGTGGAGCGGTGGCGTGCCGCGGTAGACCGCCGGCATCCGTTGCTCTCAGTGGTATGTCAGTGCAGGTTGCTGGATATCAGTCGTTCCGGCCTGTACTATCAGCCTGCAGGAATCTCTGAGGAGGACCTCAGTGTCAATCTGCTTCTTGCGGGGGAAGAGGGCGGCAATGAGCGCGTACCCCGGCACGAAAAGCAGGAATGGCACTCCCAGGATGAAACGCAGAGTGCTCGACGGCAGAAGGGTAATGGCCAGAACGAACAGGACCGTGACCGCGTTAAGGAGCAGGAGCTCCTTGGGGACCTTCAGTCTCATTCTGTCGCCAACTGCCACGCACTCCTATACGGTCAGGTCGAGGGTGATGTTGCTCTCCTCCGGCGAAATCATCTTGATGGTGAAGCCAAGCTTCCTCGCCAGATTGAGCATGCCCCGGTTCTCGTTCAGGACGACGGCGTAGATGCTCCGCAGGCTCTTCTCCCGGGCGACGCCGATGAGGATATCGGAGATTTTGATGCCGAGACCGACGCGCTGGAAATCATCGGCAACGACGATAGCGAATTCCCCGGTATCGCCGCTCGGCGATATGATGAGCCGCCCCACGCCGACATTGCGTCGCTTCTTATCGGCAGTGTATTCTGCGATGATGGCCATCTCGCGGTCGTAATCGATGTTGCAGAAACGGGTCAGCATCTCGTGCGTGATGTCGCGGATGGTGTAGAAGAAGCGGTACCGTGACGATTCCGGCGAAAGACCGGCAATAAGCTCCCTCTCCATCGGCTCGTCCTCCGGGCGGATGGGACGAAGTAGCACTTGCCTGCCATCGCGGCAGCGCCACGGCTGGACGTACTTGGTGGGGTAGGGCGAGATGATGAGGTGCCCGTGCTCCTCGATGCCCGTCTTGACCACCTCTTCATCGAGGATGATGCGGGCATCCAGCGCCACGACGCCGTCCGGGCAGACGACGAGAGGGTTGATGTCCAGCTCCTTAATCTCCGGGAAGTCGATAATCATATTAGACACTTTCACCAGCGTCTCATCCAACAGCCTCAGGTTGGCCGGCGGCTTGCTGCGGAAGCCCTGGGAAAGCAGTTTGTACGTCTTGGTGCCCTCCAGGATGCGGCGGGCCAGGCTCTGGTTTAACGGCGGCACGCCGACGGCGACATCTTTGAAGAACTCCGCCTCGGTGCCGCCCAGGCCGAAGAGGATGACCGGACCCAGCACCGGGTCTTTCTTACTGCCCACAATCAGTTCATAGTGGTAGCCGGTAATCATCTTCTGTATGCTGATGCCCTCAATTTTGGCATCGGGTTGGGCTTTCTTCACCGTGTCCATCATTTCGGCCCAGACTTTTTTCACTTCGTCCGCCGAGGCAATGCGCAAGCGCACACCGCCGACATCTGATTTATGGGAGATATCCGGCGAGGTGATTTTCATCACCACCGGGTAGCCCAGGCCGGAGGCAATCATCACTGCCTCCTCCGCCGTCCGGGCGAGATGGGGCGTCGTCGACGTGATGCCGTAAGCGGTAAGCAGTTTCTTGGAGTCCTCTTCGCTCAGGAGGGTGCGGCCTTCTTTGGCCTGCCGGTGGGTCAGAATCTTGAGGTAGTTCTTGGGCACTCCCAGCTCGAGCGGCAAGTCCTCCGGAGTTTCATAGAGCATTTCCAGCTCTTTGGCGTACTGGTACATGTAGAGGTAGGTCTTGATGGCTTCCTCGGGGAACTCGTAGGTCGGTATGCCGTTGTCATAGAAGAGCTTGCGCGCCTTGGCTACCTCTTCTGAGCCAATCATCGAGGTGACAATTGGTTTGTTCGCCTTCTTGGCGTACTTGACGATGGCTTTAGCCACCTCCATCGGCGAGGCGATGCCCTGCGGCGTGTAGATAACGACGGCGCCGCTGACATTGGGGTCTTTGAGGACGGTCTCAATCGTCTTGACGTAGGTCTCCGGCGCGGCGTCCCCCAGGATATCCACCGGGTTGGACTTGCTCCAGTAGGGCGGCAGGAACTGGCTCAGCGCGGCGAAGGTCTCTTTGGTCATCTGGGCCAGCTTGCCGCCGCGACTGATGAGCGCGTCGGTGGCGAGCACGGCCGGCCCGCCGGCGTTGGTGACTATGGCCACGTTGGGCGCCTTAGGCAGGACGGCGGTGTTCAGAATCGAGGCGCAATTGAACAGGTCCTCGATTTCTTCAACACGGACGGCGCCAGCGCGATTAAAAACGGCATCGTAATACAGGTCTTCACTGACCATAGCGCCGGTGTGGGACTTAGCCGCCGCCATGCTCTCCGCGAATTTACCCGGCTTGATGACGATAATGGGCTTGGTGCGCGCGAAGCCGCGGGCGGCGCTCATGAACTTTTTGGCGTTCTTCAGGGAGTTGCCCAGCGATTCGAGGTAAATCAGGATGCTCCGCGTCTCCGGGTCGGCGCCGAAGTAGTCAATCAAATCGCCGAAGTCGACGTCCAGCATCGAACCCATCGAGACGAAGGCGCTGAAGCCGATGTTGCGGCTTGCCGCCCAGTCGAGTATCGAAGAGCCCAGGGCACCGCTCTGCGATAGGAAGGCGACGCGCCCCGGTTTGGCCAGCTTGGTGGCGAAGGTGGCATTCAGGCCAGCGGATGGTTTGATGACGCCCAGGCAGTTCGGCCCGATGATGCGGATGCCGTACTTGAGGGCGTTCTCCATAATCTTGGCTTCCCGCTCTTTACCCTCGGCGCCGATTTCCTTGAAGCCGGCGGAGATGATGATGATGGCTTTGATGCCGGCTTTACCGCACTCCTCCACCATCTCGGGGACAATCTGGGCCGGCGTGACGATGACAGCGAGGTTAGGCGTTTCCGGGATTGCTTTGACGTTGGGATAACATTTGGTGTCAAGTATGGTGTCCCTTTTCGGGTTGACAGGATACACCTTGCGGATGTCCCTGGCTGTCAGGAGGTTTTCCAGGACGGTGCGCCCCACCGCGTTTTCCCGGTCGGTGGCGCCAATGAGCGCAACGCTCTGAGGTTCAAAGAATAGCTTGATTTTGTCCATGGTGGTTGTTCACTTCCCAGGTCTGCGCGAGACCACCTGATATTATACTCCGCTCAGGCTGGGGTATCAAGGCTATGCACTGCAAGCGCCCTAGCTTTTGTGGAGCATGTCTCGATCTGGCGAAATAGACAGGAGCGCTAAGTGAGGTGTCTGCCTACCTGATTAGTGTTCAGGTCACCACGATGAAAGGCGGCCCCAGTTCACCGGGTATTGGCCGAATTACCATTGCACGACTCTGACGTTTGTTCAGTCCGTTGCATTGAGCGAAAACTCAAATTGTGACCTGGTGGAGTTGAGGTATCAAGAGGTATCAATAGGTAGAACCGATAGAGACTTCGATCTAACCTTCAGTTTGAGCGTTTAGATAGGAACCATCGTCAAAGTTCGAGTCCGGTGAAGTGGGCGATCTGTACGTAGATAGAACTAAAACCTTCGAACTGGCTTTGAGTATCCGAAACCAGGTGGTAGTTCGACCCCCATAGCTGGAGTGTTTACTATGCTGGCAGCTTTTGGATGAAGCGGATAGACCTGGTCAGTGGAAAATTGTAAAATGTGACTTGGGAGAAATCATATGGGCCCAACTGACTCTCGTCCCAGTCCTGACGAATTGCTAGCACGGGTCACGGCTGAGGAAGAGCCACAAAGACGCGGCGAACTAAAAATCTTTCTCGGCTATGCTGCCGGTGTAGGAAAAACCTATACAATGCTTGAAGCTGCTCACCAGCGCAAAAAAGAGCTTGACGTTGTCGTTGCCTACGTCGAAACACATGGCCGCGCTGAAACAGAAGCCCTTCTCGAAGGTCTTGAAATTGTTCCTCGCAAACAATTGGAATACCGGGGTCTGACATTATCCGAGACGGACTTGGATGCAGTGCTGAAGAGGCGGCCCCAGTTGGCACTGGTAGATGAACTTGCCCACACGAATGCCCCAGACTCGCGGCACCTTAAGCGCTATCAAGATGTTGACGAACTACTTGAAGCTGGCATTGATGTATATACGACACTCAATGTCCAGCATATTGAGACTCTTCGGGATGTGGTTGCGCAGATTACCGGCGCCTGGATGCGGGAGACAGTACCTGACAGTCTTGTCGACAGCGCCAATGAAATCGAGATCGTTGACTTGCCTCCTGAAGAGTTGTTAAAGCGACTTAAAGACGGCAAAGTCTATGTCCCTGATCAAATCGTTCAAGCGACAGCTAAGTTCTTTCGCAAGGGCAATCTGACGGCATTGCGCGAGTTGACCATGCGCGTAGCGGCCAAACACGTGGATAAGCAGAAGCAGGCATACATGCGTACCCATGCTATACGTGGCCCGTGGCCAACCTCCGAACGCCTCCTCGTATGCATTAGTCTCAATCCTTCAGGCTCTTTGATACGCAGTACTCGCAGACTAGCCCAACAGCTGGGTGCCGAATGGTTTGCGATACACGTTGAAACACCCGATAGTACTCTCCTTTCGCCCGACCAGCAAGATAGGCTCATGACTGCTTTGCGGCTGGCCGAAAGAATGGGAGCCAAGGCCGCCACAATCCAGGGAAACTCCGTCGCCACGGCAGTTATAGAATTTGCCCGCCAGAATAACGTCACGAAGATCATCCTTGGCAAACCTCGGAGAAGACTCTGGCGGAACCTGCTCGGTGCGTCAATCGAGAATCAAATCATTCGGCAGAGCAAACATTTCGACGTCTACATTGTGAGTGACACCGGTGAAAAAACCAAAGCAGCTAAGGCCTCAAGACAGGCGTTTCACAACTGGTTGAGTTATCTGCTAGGTCTGGGCTTAGTGGTGCTGGTTACCTTATTAGGTCAGCTAGGGCATGAAATACTATCCCCCACCACCACAGTAATGATCTATCTTCTATGTGTTGTATTCACCGCTCTTTTCTGGGGATTTGGTCCATCTATCGTGGTCTCCGCATTGAGCGTTTTTGCATTTGGATTCTTCTTCGTCTTCCCATTTCAATCGGCGATTAATGGGGAGTACCTCCTCACTCTTCTGGCGTTACTTATGATCGGTGTTATCATCAGCTATTTAGCGTCACAGACTCGTCAGCAAACCGAGGCAGCCAGGCACCGCGAACGAGAAACAGCGGTTCTCTATGCTTTGAGCAGGGACCTGGCAGTCTCCAATGACCTTGAGTCTTATGTTCGTGCCATCATAAGGAGGACCAAAGAGACATTCGGGCATGAGGCGGCAATCTTCTTGCCGGACGCTCAGAACAAGGGACTTCTGAAAACATACGCAAAGAGTTCGGATGTCAGCATCGACGAAAAAGAAGTCGCCGCAGCGTTATGGTCTTTTCAGCACCAGAAGATAGTCGGGCATGGCACCGATACGCTCCCCTATGCTAAAGCACGATATCTGCCACTGATTACTGCCAGACGAGCAGTAGGAGTAGTCGGGCTATGGTCAACCGACACTGAGAGCAAGCTGACAATCGAACAGGAGAAACTTCTGGGAGCTTACACCGACCTCGAGGCGCTGGCTATTGAGGGTATCCTGATGTCCGAAGAAGCCCACAACGCGAGAATTCTGAGAGCCACGGAGGCGCTACAGACGGCTCTCCTTAACTCGATTTCGCGCGACCTGCGTACGCCGCTGGTATCAATATTCGAGGCTTTGAGCAGTCTGCACGAGGGTGGGACGAACCTGGATGACGCTGCGAAGAAGTCTCTGGTCCAGGCTGCCAGCGAAGAGGTCGGGACTCTGAACCACATGATAACCAACCTGATTGACCAATCGAGAATTGACGCTGGCACCGTAAGATTGCTACGAAGCCTGTCAAAGGTACCGGACATTATCGCCGTCGCACTGGAGCAGATGAGTGGGGACGCGGATAGCCGCCAGGTCAGAACGGACTTCTCGGCAGGGGTACCTCCCATATCCGTGGACTTTGGCCTCATCGTGCAGACACTGGTGAATATTCTGGATAATGCCTTCAAATATTCATCCCACAATACGCCCGTTGAAATCAGCGCCCGGCAGGTGGGACAGGAAATTGAAATCGCTGTCGCGGATAGAGGTATCGGCATTCCCCCGCAGGACCTGGTGCGCGTTTTTGACAAGTTTTATCGTGTCCATCGTCCCAGTAATGTGCTGGGGACGGGTCTTGGCCTATCTATCTGCAAGGGCTTTGTTGAAGCGCACGGCGGCCGTATCTGGGCGGAGAACCGCCCCGGCGGCGGTACAATCATAAAAGTGGTGCTTCCGATCGGTGCGGATACCAGTCCGGACAGTGACCCAATCATAGCGCGAAACCTGTAATTGATTTTTGCGCGGTTCTGTCGTATACTCATGAAATTGAGGAATAAGTGGAGGAATTTCGACTGGGTTACGAAACAAGTTCGTTTCGACCCTGCGATTGGTTGTCCAGGGCTGTTAAATCTGCTTTTTTCTCTCTAAACACTGTTCAATGCAATTCTTGCCCATTTCGCCTGGGTAAACCGCCACCCCTTTCCGCTCTACCATCGGGTTAAAAATCGCAATAACCCCGTAGTATCACCTCATTGCATGTTGCGCTAAATTCGGGTATACCTGTGCCGGTTAGCAATACAGCATGCCTCCAAAACAGAGGCGACATGGGATTTCAACATGTATTTCCGGCTGGCTAAGTGTAACCATTCCGAAATGAGGATAACAAGGAAAAGAACCAGGTGATTGAACCGCAGACTTCGCGGAGACAACAATGACGTTACAGATATTAGTATACATTTTCGTCATAGCTACCGGCCTGGGATTGGCCGCGCCCTATGGCAAGTTCATGGCCCGGGTCTTCGGCGGTGAGCGCAATTTGCTGACGCCGGTTATTCGACCTGTCGAGAAGTGGGTGTACAGGGTTTGCGGCATTGATGAGAATACCGAGATGACCTTGAAGACCTATATCGCGACGCTCCTGGTCTTCGAACTACTCGGAGCTATATTAGTGTTCGCGGTCATGATGCTGCAGGGCGTGCTGCCTCTTAATCCCCAGGGACACCCGGCTTTGCGCTGGGACCGGGCACTGAACCTGGCAGTCTCGTTTGTCACCAACAGCAACTATCAACCTTATACCGGAGAGCACGAGCTGACCTACATGTCTTACATGCTCGGTGTCCTGGTCCAGGACATCATCAGCCCGGCGGTCGGCCTGGCAGTGATTGTCACCATGGCCCGTTGCTTCAGCCGCGGTAGCTCTCCAACCATAGGCAACTTCTGGGTGGACCTGATACGGGGCATGCTCTACATCTGGGTGCCTTTGAGCTTGCTCCTGGTGTTCCCGCTCATCTCGCAAGGCGTGATACAGAATTTGAACCCTTACGTTGTGGCACATCCTCTGGAAGGTGGCGAGCAGATTATACCGGGGGGGCCGGTTGGCGCCATCACCGTGTTCAAGATGATGTGCGAAGACGGAAACGCCTGGTCCGGTGTGAGTGCGGCGCATCCCTTTGAAAACCCCACGGGGCTGTCCTTTTACCTTGAGATGGGATACATATTGTTTGTTCCCGCCGCAATTACTTTCATGGTCGGATGGTTGACCAAGAATCGCAAGATAGCGGTGGCCCTCTTCTCGACCATGCTGCTGCTTTTCTTGCTATCCATGCCGCTTCCTTTCCTGGGAGAATTCGGCGGCAACCCCCTTCTGCGACAGATCGGAGTGGAGGGAGGCGTGAACATGGAAGGTAAGGAGGTCCGGTTTACTCTCTTTGAGCACGTAGTCTGGCTCGTCACCTCGATGTCCCCCGCCAATGGCTCCACCATCGCCCAGCATAGCTCCGTGCTGCCACTGACCATATTCCAGGTCATGTTCAACCTGGGTATCGGCGCGCCGATATTCGGCTGTATCGGTACCGGCTCTCTAACCATGATTCATTATTTTATTGTGAGTATGTTCTTGGCCGGGCTCATGACCGGCCGCACACCCGAGATGATCGGCAAGAAGCTCGACCTGCGCGAGGTGGTCCTGGCCTGTACCTCGTTCCTTATGTCGTCCTTCACTGCCCTTGGCTTTGCCGCGATCGCTCTCAGCACCCCCGCGGGGCTGGCGGCGATGAGCAATGCCGGGCCGCATGGGCTCACCGAGGTTGTCTATGTCTTCATTTCAACGAGCATCAATAACGGCTCATTCATGGCTGGGCTCGATGTTACGCAACCTTTTTATAACCTGGCGACCATGCTTCCGATGTTTGGCGGCAGGTTCTCGACACTCATTGTCGGTCTGTTAATCGGCGGGTCTATAGCGCGTAAAGGCAAAATCCCGATAAGTGCAGCATCTCTGCCTGTGGCCAGCCCGCTATTCATCATCACGGTGGTTTTCGTGATTATTATATTGAGCGGTTTGTGCTTCTTCCCGGTGCTGACACTGGGCCCGATTCTGGAGCACCTCATGATGCTGGCAGGTAAAACATTTTAAGGACAGTATATGCCTGGCAATAAGATTACAAATGTCTGGCAGCCAACCCTTCTCAAGCGGGCAATCAAGGACGCGTTTCTGAAGCTAAATCCTGTTATCCAGCGCCGCAACCTTGTGATGTTTCTGGTTGAGCTGACGTCATTGATAGTTACGGTAATCGCAATAAGCGATTTGTTCAATGACGGTAACTTCAAGCTCGATGTCCAGATCAGCATATGGCTCTGGCTGACCGTGCTGTTCTCTAACTTCAGCGAAGCCCTGGCCGAGGGGCGGGGAAGAGCCCAGGCAGAAAGCCTGCGCCAGGCGCGGAAGGACGCTATAGCCTACAAGCTGCGGGCAGATGGCAAAACGGAGCAGGTACCAGCCACGACCTTGCGCAAGGGCGATCTGGTCATGGTGAGGGAAGGTGAGATCGTCCCCAGCGATGGGGATATCATCGAGGGAATCGGGCTGGTGGATGAGTCAGCCGTAACCGGTGAATCGGCACCCGTTGTTCGCGAGCCCGGTGGCAGCATTTGCGGCGTTACCGGCGGGACCAGGCTGATCTCAGG
>Ga0315288_10013391_pt1 | contig 10270 bp, 17 predicted proteins | sample YL17G11_20_MG_FD_203454 | JGI IMG/M metagenome (GOLD analysis project Ga0315288, IMG submission 203454) | Sediment microbial communities from Yellowstone Lake, YNP, Wyoming, USA - YL17G11_20 | ecosystem: Environmental > Aquatic > Freshwater > Lake > Sediment | place: USA: Wyoming | collected... | reverse complement strand
CAAAACCCAACCCCATCCCAAGCCCCATTGGCTGACCCCATGGGAAAAACTGCCCGATGAAATGAAGGAAGTTGACCGACAAATCGGCGACGCTTTCCACCACCATTACGAAGAAGCCGCCCGCCGTGAGCGCGACAATTGCTTGCAGAATCTGCCGCCCGATGACTCACGCTGTATTCAAGAAATTGTGCGGCTGGAATACGAGCGCACTATGAGCTTCGGGATGACCCCCGGCATCACCGATTATCGCATCGCCATCGAAGAATGGCTCACCCAACATAAGGTCCCCCAAAAAGATGAAGGCTAACAAACCCCAAGCTACTCCCATCCATCTCCGCTAACCACACCGCCATGCCAACCCACTCTTCCTTATGACATCCGCAGCTGCTTCACCTGCGGCGCCGGATTGGGAGTCGTATGGCGAGGATGTAACCGTTATTACCCGCAGCTTCCACCCCGCACACTAAACCTCATTTGCACACTAAACTTCGCCACTGTATCGTGCAAAATCACTTTATCCTCAGTCGCATCTCCTTCTACCTCAACGCTTTTCTCAAATATGATTCTCAAATATGATTCTCATATCTGAGAAAAACTGGCTATCTCCATAAGTCTTTGTGCGATTTTTGCGATTTTTGTCACAATAAGATCACCAATAGGATTCCAGTAGGATTCCCATCGCCGCCATCAGAATCAAAGGGGGATGAAGACCACCGCCAAAACCACCACCAAAACCACCAAGATCGCCAAAACCACCAAAATCGCCAAAACCACCACCCAGATCGCTCAGCACGCTCAGACTCGCCTCAAATCCTTTACTCGCCTCAAATCGTTTCGTCGAAGCTCGACTGGCAAACCTCTCTACCTGTTCCACGGCAACTTCGGCTCCATGGAAGTCCCACTCGATCGCTGGGTCAAAGCCCAAATCAGACGCAACGTCAGAGATGGCAGCGGCAAAACCCGCTACGACTCCGCCTTCCATGTCTTCGAAGACACCACCGCCTTGGACGCCTGGCGCCGCAGCCTAACCCACCCCAAATGGCTCGCCACCGTCAAGGTCCGCCACACCCGCCCCAAAATCCAAAGCCGCTACCGCGTCACCCTCGCACACTACCTCTACCTCTCGAGCGCTGCCTGGCAATCCGCTCAATGCATCCAACCACTGCGGGATTAAACGCAATTACTATGCTGACCCGCTACGACTTGATTCGACTGATCGCCCTCCTAACCATTATTGGCTTTGCCTGCGCTTTAAGTCTGTATGACTACCGCCATTGCCAACAACCATTATCGGATCCCAACAGTTTCCCAATTCTGCTGTGGCCCTAACGCTACAAACTTGACATCTTCCCTCAACCTTGCTACCATTCTTGCTATGGAAAAAACTACTGTCGCTCAACCCCTCACACCCCTCATCGCTCAACCCCTCACACCCCTCACCGCTCAACCCCTCACCGCGCAACCCCTCACCCCAACGCAAATAGCCGCGGCAATTGACTTGGCAAGATGGGAAGTAAACAATGCGCAAGTTCCAATCGAATCCAAACGAGCCATCCTCATCGTCTGCAATCTCCTCGAACAAACTGAATCTCGAGCCGAAAAATTGGCCACCGGACTACAGCCATTGGTGACTATCGCCAATGCCTACGACGCCAATGACCTGGATGACGAAGCCCGCAAAACCTGGGGGGTCAACGATGAATGGCAGAATACCCGCCCACCAGAATCCATCGAGCTGTATAGCAATCGTGGCGGACGCGCGCTACTCACACTGGCCGATTGCCTCAAGGCTCGCAGCCTTTTTGCCGGATAGTCGAGTCAAGACAACCCCTTGCCTGTCCCGTCGGACAAGATGATATCCCAGCCCACAAAGATGTTCAATGACATGACTGACTTCCGCAACGGGAACCAAGCCATTGTTCTCGAATTCCACCCGATCAGCCAGTAAATACCCCGCCGCAGCACACAGATCGGCGAACGCCTCGATGATGTAGCCATCGCAGCCTTCGGCGTCAACCTTGAGGATCCCAATACTCTCCACCTTGTTTTCGACAAACAACTCCTGCAAAGTCATCCCTTTCACCCGCTCGATGACGACCACATCCTCATAGACTATTCCTTTGTTCTTCAAACGCGGATACACAGCGGGATGCGGACCAAGCGAACCACAACCGCGCATCCACCACCACAACCTTAGCCGCCGAATCTTCTCCGGTGGGATCCAGTGTATGTCAACATCGCCACTGACCTGCGTAATCGCCGCCAACACCTTGCGAACCCCTTTCGGTGACGGCAAACGCTCCAAATAGTATCGGATTGGTTCGACCGATAACCCAACGGAATCGACCGACGCCTTCTGAATCAGTGTGTCAAAATCTGCCGTGCCAATCTCAACGAAATCATAGCGCATATCCCCATTATACCCCGGCAACCCATTCAACCCATTCAACCCGTCAGCCTCGTCAACCCCGTTCAAGACTGCAAAACCCGTTTCAGAAGATCTTACGGCACAGCCAAAAGAGTCTGACGACATTCGACCCGCTTAAAAACACAGCGCGCCTTATAAGTCCAATCGTCCCCCAATCGCTGCGGCCGAACTCCCATAAGACCTGCCGCCTTGGCAATGGTCAGTCCATTTTTCCGCGACCCACAAGGTCCGTAAAGTCCAGCCCGCACCTCCGCCGCAAACCGCAGATGCTCAGGCAAACTATCCAGAATTTCCAGAATCTGATCATCCGTCATCAAGGTCGATAGGCAAAAGAATTGACGCAGATTCTTCGCCACCGACAGCCGATCCAAATGAATGGGCAGCGACGCCCGCGCCCGCTGACAGACAGAGGCACGCACTTCCGGACGGAAATTCTTGGGATGCGGACGCGAAGACAAGGCTTCCTCCATCAAACGGATCTGCGCCCGCAAGGACTGCAACTGCCGCGTCGTTTTCTCCCGCAAAACCCGCATCCGCTTTTGCGCCTGCTTCAAATCCCGCTGAAGTGTCAGAAACTCCTGTAGTTCAAAAGGCTGAGGGATCTTGGCATCCTTGAGATGCAACCCCCATTTGGCCAATTCGGCTTGGATCTCCCACACCGCTTTGGCTCCCACCCAACGCATCCCTCGCAACTGGTCAGGTGTCAACTCGCACAGTTGCCGTAAATAGACGAGGTTCCGGTTCATCAGTGCAGTGGCGGCACCACAACTCAATTCCAATAACTCGACGGATTTGTCCAACAGTATTTGTGGATCAGCCGGCGGAACAAGCAAAATGGACTGAGTGGTTTTCATGTGAACAATATGACATCATTCCGGTATTTGTCAACAGGGAACCCTTGGAAGTAGGCTTTTGTGTTTTTTGTAACAACGCCCTAGGGAACCCTTAGAAGTAGGTTTTTTGTATTTTTTGTAACAACGCCCTAGGGAACCCTTGCCAAAGGCTTTTTTGGAAAGAGCGGGGGTGCTAGGGGCTGGGGAAACCCCTCCGATTTGGGTCCCATACGAGCAAATGTAACATGGGGAGGGGGGCCTAGGCGCAACCTGCCTTTTGGGTGGCGGGCAGCCATCGAGTGCGAGTAAGTGGACACGACGAGCTATCGCGCGAAGATGCGTGCCGACCGGTGATCGCCAGCCACCCAAGAAGTGCCCATCGAACAGATGTCGACAGCAAGCACAGACTGGGGTAGGTCGCGGGTAAGACGCGACGAGGGTCACAACGCTTACTGATAAAACCGCTGGGCAACTTGTGAATACAGGATGTCGTAACGACTCTGTAAGTAGAGGCTCTGCTTCGTCAAGGCGACACTGAGGATAAACAACCAGCAGGCGACTTGTTCATACACGTTGATGTGCTGCACCATTCCCCAAATTGCCAAAACCAATCCAGTCACCCACGCGACTATCGACAGGAGGCAGCAGAGCGCTGACAGAACGAGAAGTCGCACGGGACAGAGTTGGACGCGATGGGGCATGGTCACTCCTTGGGTCAGTTGACACGCAGCGGCCAGCTCAGCCGATTTTTCCAATAGGTCATCGCACGGCAGACCTCTCGGAACGACCGATAGCCACACCGCCAGTTCACCCATTCGCCGAACCAGATTTGAATATCATAAACGATAGTCGCGGCAGGCTGGTTGGTTTTCTGGTTGGTTTTCTGGTTGGTTTTCTTCATATCCCATTATACCTTATTTCGCGCACAATGTCAAGCATCTTATCCCAAGGAGTGACCACCGAACCAAGCGGCGAGCGGCGTGACCTGGAGGGGCGAGGACGGGGAGGTGAGGACGACACTCCTTGGGTCAGGGCGGGGACGACACTCCTTGGGTCAGGGCGGGACGACACTCTTTGGGTGTGATAGGCACGTAAGCGCTTGACGGTATCTCATAGTTGTCAGTGATAACATAAGGCAAGTCCAGCTTATGCAACAGGGCGAACGTGGTGGCCTTAGCGTAAACCTTGAACATTGCATCTTCCCAATCGAAGATTGCCAAGTCCTTGTTATAGACTTCTGCGACTGCGAGCTTGCACCATTCATTGAAGAGGTCTTGTTTGGTTTCCATAACACATCTTACCATTCATTCGGTCATTTGTCAAGACCGAGGAAGCCGAAGGCCGCAGCCGCCGGACAAGAAGCGCACTCCTTGGGAGACTATCCCAAGGAGTGCCCCACCTCTTTCATAATCTCCGCGGGCGGATCCGGCTCGATGACGAGCCACATCCGTCGAATCAGTCTTCAATAAACAATTCGTTGGGATGGCGTTGGGCGGCGTCCAATTCATACCACTTCATTTCGCGCCCATAGCACTTGCGCTCCATAATCCGCAACACGCGCTCAGCGGTCACTGGACGGTTCTGGAGCGTGCGGAGGATATCTTCTATCTCTTCGTCAGCCAGCACGCGATGACAGCCATTAGCGGCGCGAGCAACGTCATTGTAGCGGGTCTCGTGGTCAGCAGCAAGGTCAGCAGCAAGGTCAGCAGCAGGCTTGCGATTCAACTGGTGTGGTGATGTATTCTTCATAGGACAACATACAGGCGCCGGTGCCGGTGCCAAGGCTCCGGTGTTAAAATAGTTTGGGTCATTGACTGGTCACTGGGCGCCTCGGAGGGAGGAAATGAGGTGGCGAGCACTCCTTGCGTTGGCTGACCAGCGAAGGGTAAATAGATATCGATTTCAGGAGCTTTCTTCTGGTGGTCACTCCTTGCGTTGGACGGTTGCGCTCCAGGAGCGGGTGGATGTGGGTGGAAGCGGGCGAGGCAGTGAGCACTCCTTGCGTAGATCGCACACGCGGCTCAACGAAGTTCGAGGTGATGGCTGCTGTGATGGCTGCTGCGGGACTAGGCTGCTAACCCGGACTAACTGATGGACTAACTGAGGTGCTGCAATAACGCGGCAAGGGTGTCTATCCGACGCACATCAACAGTATAGATGCGATAACCGGGCGAGCGTTCTTCCCACTGCCACGGCTCTAAACACATCCAGCAGCGCCGGTCAGCGTAATCAGCCCGCGCCATTTGTTTGGCTTGCCGCAGATTCTTGGCGTTGGGTATCAGGCTCCATCGGGTGTATTCGTGTTCCCCATCGCGTATGTCCTCGGACTTGAGAAAACACGGCAGTTGCAACCGGCGGATGGTTTCACGGATATCACAATCCACCGGCTTGAAACTTTGGATACTCAACTGGCGCTCAATAGCGGCGATATCTTTGGGGTGAGTATGCAGGTGCGCCGAGACCAGCGCGATGGCTAAGCGCAGTGGATAGTTGTCTTTGGTTTTCATAGTAAGTGGTGGTGCTTCATAGTAAGCGGTGCTTCATAGTAAGCGGTGCATTTTAGCGATGGCGTTATCCAAGTCTTCGCGATTACGAGCGTCGGTTTTCGCGTCGGCAGTCGCACCAAAGCCAGACGGTTTGGGGTTGGCGACTCGGTCAGCCGCACTACTGACTTTATAGGCTAACGCGGTCAATTTCTTGAAGAGTTTGAAATCAACCTTGCCAAGGTAAGCACGCATGGCTTTCTCGAAATCAACGGGGTTGTTGCCGGCGTTTACCAAATCTTTGCCATTCATTTTCAAAGCGTCGGTAACAAACTCAGCGAAATCGGGTGCGCCATCGCGTTCGTTCCAGTCGCACTTCGCACACGCCTCCGCGAAAGGTTCGACGGCGGCACAAAGGCGGTCAGCGGGAGCCCGTGGCAGAAGAATGATTTTAGGAGCGCGGGTGACTTTTTCTTTGTTGCCAAGTTGGCCGACGTCGAGAGACGGCTTGAGTTCATGGGCGACCACGGAATCCACACGCAATCCCAACCCTTCGAGCCAAGAGCGCGACTCATCGAGCAGTGCCGTGGCGCCGGCTGTTCCGTGGGCTTCTTCTAATCCGTGAGCAGGATGTTGGTCATTGCGGGTCACTTGCACGGTCAGGAGGAATTGGTGTTCTTTCATTCTGTGGACAATGTAGCATACGACTGGTCAGTTGTCAACCCACTATCCCCACCTCCCAAGGAGTGCCCTGCATCCCGTGCGCGCCGAAGCTTTCAGGTTCAGAGGCAGCCCACCACTCTACAAACTCACCCTGGCAGCCCTGGATCACGAACCAAAAGCAATAAGCACTCCTTGGGACAGTTTCACTTGGGTGTGTCTCAAGGAGTGCTCTGCCCTACCGCCATTGCTCGTAGCGGTCCATATCTCGCAGCTCGGTGGCTCGTTTCCCGACCGCGTCCCGACTGGGGCGTCGCGGGGTCGACCATACCGACGGTGCGGGCACACCGCAGAGGCGGGGCACTCCTTGGGTAGGTCGGGCATCTGGCTGGCGGGCAGCTAACTGGTGGGTTTGACGCCTTGCTTGGCGGCGCGTTGCCCTTCAGTTCCAATTAGTCGCAAGAGCTGGTCGATCTGTTGCCTAGCTGACCGGCTCAAACGGCCAGCGCCACGGACTAGCTCACCGCGCTGCAGGTGCAATGACTGCGCAAGAGTTGCCCAAGCCCACGGTTTCAACGCTATCGGTTGTTGTGTGTTGTGTGTCATACTCCAAACTTCCCTTATTCATAGTCGTTGTCAAGGGGAATAATTGGACAAAATTGGACAAACTTGGGACGGAAATGGACTGCCCACCAGTCGGTCAGAATGATGGGCAGCCTGATTCAGTAGATTATCACGTAACTTATTGGGCTAACCAGGTTTGCGCGGTCGGCGTTTATGCCGTTGGTTTCTGACCGACTGAAAGTGCGATCTCGGAATGAGTGCCATCAGTGGCGGTGGACAGCACCAAAAGCCCTCATAGTAGTTCAACCAATTCATTTCGACACAGCCGCAGCACGAAGGGCGGCAATAACAGCATCAAGTTTGGCGATAGGGAAGCAGAGTTGGGCGCGGCCAATATCGCCACGTGAAGTGGTCGGTTCGATACAGATTTCGTCGCCCATACGCATAGCCGACAATCCATGTTGTTTGAAACAGCCATTGCGACCGAGAAAGGAGCAACCGGATTTGGGATACTCGACTTGGGTTGGGCCGGTGTAGGAATACTCCCATTTGGCGACAAGTTTCTGTCCTGCGCCATAGCCATCCATCAACCCTTCATTGCAGATGAGGCGGGTGCGACCTCGACAGCCGCAACCTTTGGTCGTCCCTATGCCTTCTTGTCCATATACAGCGCGATTCAAACCGATGTCGAACCATTGACGATAACAGGTCTTCTCTGCGGGTGTGAATGGCTTGCCATCAGAGGCGTGCGTTACAATCAGTCGCAAGTGTCGAACCACAATCACTTCGGTCTTGGTTGGGGTTGGTTGTTTCTTCATAACGGAAGATACCATTGATAGGTCGCCATGTCAAGTGGGACATAAGTGACGATAGACGGACAGCGGCACATACACGGTGCGTCCGTCAGGCTGCACGGTGTAGTTGCCAAAGCCGCAGAAGGTCATTTGGTGGGCGGCGATGGTGCGGGGCGGCTGGTGCGGGGCATTCAGTGTGAGGGTGCGGTTGCCGAGGTAGCGCACCTCCGTCTTCATGCCGAGATTCTTCAGGCGGTTGGGTGGGCGATTCATTGGCAGGCGACAATGTCACGGGGGCGGAACACTACGGTCGTGCCTAGCGCAATCCGTGGGCAGTAATGTGGTTGGTTCCGCAGGACACCGACGCAGGAGCCGCGTTGGGTGGCGCGCACCTCCACCCACATAATTTCCGTGGGCGGAGTAGTCATCGTCTCGAACATTACCTTCACCAGTTTACCCTTAAACCACGATGGCTTACGTGTCGCCATGCGGCGGTCGGGCTTGAGATGTTGGCCAGCGCGACGAAAGAGTAGGTTCGAGCTGTCCAGGGTGTCCAGGATGTCCAGGGGACGAGGGGCAGTTGGCACTCCTTGGGTGGCGTTCTGCGGAGTGGTGATCGGCGAGGTCTGCGGAGTCTGCGGAAGAGTGCTCTTGGATTTCATGGGGTCTAGGCAGCGGCCAAGTGGCAGCCTTTGTATTCGACGATGTAGCCGCCGGCGCTAGGCTTGGGGACATCGGCGAAAAGGGTTTTGTCCCAGTCGCATCCAGCCACGACGGGGAAGGTGGCGCCGTGAACCGTAACGAAGACGGGGCTGCAGCGGGCGAGGTCGGACATACCGACGGTGCGGGCGGTGAGTTTCTCGAAAAGCACATTCGCTTTCTGCAGGCGCACTTTGCAATCGCGTTTGGCTTCAAAAGCGTTCATTGACTGAATCCCAAGCTGAATCCAGGTAGCACCAAGCGGTTGGTGACTTCGTCAAGCGCCCACGTGCCGAGCAGTGCGGCTGGCACGATGGGCTTCAGGCCAGCGACAATAGCTTCGAGGCAGGCGCGATGCAGCTCGAGCAGAGCGCGCACGCCCGCGGCGGTGCCGTGCAACCGCGCATAGCAGTTGAGGGCTTGGTATTGTTTGGTATTCTTCTTCATTGCATCACAATATACCGCCATTCTGGTAAGATGTCAAGAAGGCTCCGCTTGGGAACGATGTCCATTGGGAACGATGTCCATTGGCAGGTGGGCGGAGAACAGCCGCGGTCGGATCTGCCGGAATTCGGTGGAGCACTCCTTGAGTGAGCGATCTAAGGAGTGCTCGCTGACGAAGAAGCGCCACCAGGCGCCGCTGGAACCCCGCTGGCTCACGCCAACGCCATGTCCAATGCGACAAGCGCGGTGGGCTCAATGTTTTGTTGCGGGGCGGGCATCTTAATGCTGACTGGCTTGAAAGTTTCTGGCACATAGGACAGCATCAGCACTTCCTGCGTGTCTTCTTTCGGGCCGCTGCGCGAAACTTTGTTGTAGTCGCCTTGCAGCGGCACGCCAACAAAGCCTGTTTCGGCCAGCAGGTCGAGCAAGCGGCAGCGCACGCCTGCGTGAATGGTGACCCCGCTGACTGCAAACTTTGCACCCTTGTCGTGGACTTGGCAGAGCCAGTTAAACAAGCGCACATCATCGTTCTTATTCCAATAGGCGTTGTAACCGGCTTCGGTGTTCGAGTAAGGCGGGTCAACGTAAAGCATATCGCCAGACTGCACATTGACCTTCTCGAAGTCGAGGGATTGGAAAGTGAGTTTGGGCAAGTGCGGCATCAAATGGGCGGCAAAGGCCGTGGCTTTCGCCAGCGTGCGCTCATTGAAGGTGCGACGTCCGAAGGTCTGGTTGAACTTCCACGAGCGATTGAAGCGCATCATGTTGTTTGTGCAGCAGCACATCAGCGCCCACAATTTTTCTGGTGTGGGCTGCGCGTTGAAGTCGTCACGCAAGCGATGGTATCCGGGCTGGTCTTCTTTGGTGACACAGAGCGATTGCGTCATGGCGATGGTCGCCGCCGGGTCGGAGACAAGGCGGCGTTGAACATCAATCAAGTGGTAGATAATGTCATTGGCAACGACGGCGGGGTAATGGTCAACGACGTTGGCATAAACCGAACCGCCTCCCGCGAACACATCTACAAAGCGCGAACAGGTCGGGTCAAATAGCGGAATGATTTGTTCGAGCATCTTGAACTTGCTACCAGTGTAGTTGAACGGTGGTTCAATCATCTTTTTCATGTAACAACTTATCATGCCCCCTGTGATTTGTCAAGGGGCTAAACGCTGCAACTCGTTAATTATGATCAGGTTAGATCAACGGCTTTTGAGCACTCTTTGGGAAGCAAATTGCGAAGTTGACGCAAGGAGTGCTCGCTCGAGATGGGACGAACATCCGCGCTTGCGGCGTGGAGCACTCCTTGGGAGACTTATTAAGGCGTGGACTTTAAGGCGTGGAGGTCTTCGCACCCTGGTTGCAATC
>Ga0315288_10013388_pt1 | contig 10272 bp, 10 predicted proteins | sample YL17G11_20_MG_FD_203454 | JGI IMG/M metagenome (GOLD analysis project Ga0315288, IMG submission 203454) | Sediment microbial communities from Yellowstone Lake, YNP, Wyoming, USA - YL17G11_20 | ecosystem: Environmental > Aquatic > Freshwater > Lake > Sediment | place: USA: Wyoming | collected... | reverse complement strand
AGCAGTGTCTAGAGGTGTTGAATTAGAATCAGCTGATTTTATTAATCAACTAAAGCCCAACTATGGTGCCTTTACTTTAGAAACTGAAAGTGGCAATATGGACTTTTCAGAGCCACCCTTCCCAATGCTGCCTAGGTTGTTGCAGGGTGCTAGCCCTATAAAAGATGGAAGTGGGGTTTATAAGGTAATTCCTATAGGTGGAAAAAGTACACCTAAACCCAGTATTGCTAGCAATATCTTTGATGCGCATAAAGCTATTTCAGCTACTAGGGCAGAAGCCGCTAGAAAACAGTATAATGGTATGGCACCCACTGGATCAGTCCAGTTTAGAACTGCATCTAGTAAACAGGATAGTAGTAAGGACTGGGTAATGCCTGCTAAGTCAAAAGACTTTACAGATTCTATGAAGTCCATCAATGACAGCGTTGAGCAGCAAATGAATGATATAATACTAGATGTTGTCAGAAACTATGAGGAGCAATTTACATGAGCTTCGTTCTCCCAGAGATCGTAATGCAGAAAGTCATTACCCATGGCATTAAAGAGCTACGGGCCAATAAAGCTGCATTCTATGACATTTTTGCTCAATACAACTGTGACGAGATGGTGGCAGACTATGGGGTTGACTATTTAGATAAGCTGTGGTTATGGTTTTCAACCACCAAGATCCCGGTTATCCAGGCATGGAGCTTCAATGCCCAAAAAGTGCCCTGTGTTAGTGTTCATTTGGCGAACGAATCAGAAGATGAGACCAAAGCTGCTTTTGGTGATTTGGGCGCTGTTGATAGCTCAGGTGAGATTGGAACTGCCGCATTCACTGTAATGATTGATATTGGTATTCACGCTAACAAAGCGGGCGACCACGTCTTGTGGATATACTACATAGTTAGTTATATACTGTTTAAGCATAAACTGATGGCTGAGCGCCTAGGACTTAAGTTGCATACGACCAGTGCCTCTGACTATAATAAAGAAGCCAAATATATGACAGAGAATATCTGGACCAGGTGGATCCGGTTTCGCTGTACCACTCAGAATTGGTGGGGTGGAGATAGTTCTATTGAAATTGAAGCAGTCAACCTAGATCCGGCAGTAGGCCTTGAACCAGCTAGTAGTGTGAGTGCAGGGCTAGACGTTGATATCGAAAGTATTGACACAACAGCCAACCCCGGCTTGAGGGCAGGTAGAGTAGGAGACGATGATGGTTTTGAAGACTTGAACATTTAGGCCTATGCCTAAGATAAAATAATCATATAGGAGTTATTATGAGCAAAAAATGGGAAAAAAGACAACAATCTGGAGCTGAGACTCAAAGTGAGACAATGGCTGAAAAAATCGATTTTGATGCATGGTGGAGTTCAAAAAAGAGCAAAATCCCCGTCATACATTATAAAGAGATTGTAAAAGCCGACTTTAAGGGCCAAGGCGTACCAGAATCTTGTACTGCAGAAGAATTTAACGAAGCATTAGCAATCTACGGAGTTAAAGTAGACTAATTAGCTTTGGTATTGTGTTATAATAAATATGTTTACTAAACACTAAAGGAGTTAAACATGGCGATTAATGTATCATTTAACGGCGCAACAATTTATAAGCCAGGTGCTTACTCTAAAACGAGTATCGATCTTGGCGGCGGCTTTCCACTTGGACCTGCTGGCTTAGTCGCTATTTTTGGCGAAGCTGATGCTGGAACCCCTGGCGCAAGCGAAGTAGATATTGCAAATGTAGTTTTCAGTCCAGATCAATTAACGTTGATTAAAAAAACTTACGGAAAGGGCGCAATCGTTGACGCTGCAACAATGTTGTTTGCACCTGCTTCTGATGGCGCAATTCCAAGTGGCGCATCTGCAGTTTGGGTTTACAAAACCAATGCTTCAGTAAGAGCGCAACTTGCACTTGCGGCAGCTTACGGAACTGTAAGATCTAAAGAGTGGGGCGTTGGTGGAAATCGTATCACAGTGAAAATCACTGGTGCAGGCGCAACACGCGACATTACAATTTCTCAAAAACGCGATCTACTTGTTGAAAGTGCAACAGTTGGCGGAAACGTTATGGTGCAAGTCATTGGACCTGCTCTTTCGTCGATCACCATTGATGCAACTACAGTGACTCTACTAGTGAATGCCATCCCAGTTGCTTCCTTAATCAAAGCACAATACGCTTCTATTACTGAATTAGCAGCAGACATTTCACTTGTTGCTGGTTTCACTGGAACGGTTGGCGTAGGACAAGATCCACGTTCTTCTGTAGGCGTACTAGATTATGTCACAGCTCTATCTACTGTAGCACTAGCAGACATCAAAAAAGATTCTTTTGAAGTTGCTGAAATGTTTGCTTTGTCTTCTATCGTAGATATGGTTTCTCAAGTAACGGTTGGTCTTCCTACAGCTGTTGCTGAAACTGCTCTTGCTGGTGGAGCACTTGGTGCAACTACTTCTGCAAGCATTACAACTGCTCTTGACAAGTTTACAAAAATTCGTGTCAACTCTGTTCTTCCACTATTTTCTCGCGATGCTACTGCAGATATTGCAGATCGTCTTACTGATGTTGCTTCGACCTATACGATCGCAGCTATTCATGCCGCTGTTAAAACTCACTTGAGTTTGATGTCGACTACGAAGAAAAAATCTGAGCGTCAAGGGTACTTGTCTATTAAGGCAAGCTACGCTGCATCAAAAACAGTATCGATGAATTTAGCTTCTGCTCGAGTGCAAGTAACAATTCAAGATATTCGTCAAGTTGATAGCGAAGGTACAATTAAATGGTTTCAACCATGGGCTGCTGCTGCACTTCTTGCAGGTTCACGCGGCGGTGCTCCAGTTGGAACGCCATTAACATTCAAATTTATGAATGCTGCTGGAATTCGCCATACCGCACAAGCAATGTCTGTTGCTGATGCAGATATTGTTACTGACTTCGATCCAGATACTCAATTTGATGATGCAATCGTTGCAGGTATTACATTCATGGAGCGTCCACAAACTGGCGGCTTCCGAGTAGTACTCGACAATACAACTTATGGCCGTGATGGTAACTGGGTGTATAACCGCGCTCACGTTCTCTACGCTGCCGATATTTTGGCTTTCGACTTCCGTTCACAACTTGAAGCCATTTATACTGGCGTTAAGAATACGGTTCAGGCTGCTGAAGTTAAGTCTACATGCGAATCTATTCTTACTACGTACCTTGCACAAGGTATCACCGTCTCTACGGGCGACGCTAAGAACGGCTTTAAAGCATTGGTTGTTCAAATTAATGGAAACACTATCAACATTAGTGTAATCGTTAAACTTGTTGAAGGAATTGACTTTATTCTTGCGGATATTACCCTTTCAAGGGCGTCGACTACGGCGTAATTAGTTGATCTGATTAAGTAATAAAAGAAGGCTGCCGCAAGGTGGCCTTCTTTGTTTATGGCAAATATAGTGTATAATAAGTATGTTGGTAATTCTAATAAGAGGTATGTATGAATCTAATTAAATCTCAAGAAGTGTTTGATGAATTGGTTAAGAATGGCCATATTGAATCAGCCTTGCTATTAAAAAACTGGGGCGAAGAAGATGCTCTAGCTAAGTCCTGTAGAGCAACTATGGAAAAGGCTAGATCTACGACGGGTATATCCCCTTCAGCCATTCTAAACGCACCTGGAGGCGCTCTCAAATTGGGTCCAGAGTCTAAGCCTAAACCAGCTGCAATAGTGCCTGCTGTTGATACTATGGCTGATCGCAGGGCGACTAATGCCGCAGATCAAGAAAAAGCACGACTTCTTGTTACACGCAATACACCAAAGAAAATTTAACTAAATTTATGTTATATTCATAAATGAGTTAATTGTTAACTTAAAAAAATTCATGGTACGGACAACCGAAGTCCAAAAGAAGAGGAAGAATTATGTCAGGAAGAAAACCGGTATTTATTACAGGCGCAAACGCCAAAGTCAAATTAGGGGGCAAAACATTTGCTTATGCCTCTGATGTATCTTATAACGTAACAGTCGATGTTATTCCTGTAGAAACTATGGGACGTTACGAAGCAGTAACGCAAGAACCAGTTAACTATAGTGTTAGCGGCTCACTTAGTGTAGTTCGTTATACCAAGGTTGCTGGTGCGGCCGCATTGCCAGGCACAGTCGCAACGGGCAACGGTCTTGGAGCTGTAGCATCTACGTCAGGTGATACGATGTCCAACCATTTGAACCCAGGTAATTTGCTGTTATCACAAACTTGGGACTTAGCAGTATTTCAAAAAACTCAGGCAGCTGCAACTGCTGGTGCTGCCGCTGGAGCTGCTGCTGGAGCTGCTGCGACCGCAGAAGCTGTCGAGTTCATTACAATTAAAGATTGTCGTTTCACTTCTAAGCAATCAAGTTTGACTAAGCGTGGAATTATGGTCGATCAATTGAGTTTTGTTGGTATTCTTGCTGATGATGATTCTTTCGATGCTTCTGGTTCTGGCGACACGGACTTTGCTACTTAAGTTTTATTAGTTTTAATGTATAATATAGCTATAGAGTAAATTCTATAGCTATATTTTTAGGATGATTATGTCTGTTAGACCATTTTTTATATCCGGTGGTAATGCTAAGATTAAAATCAATGGCAAAGTATTTGCTTTTTGTACAGATATTGCTTATTCAATAGATATTCAGCACCAAACTCCTAAAATTTTAGGTATGTACGAGGGCAGTTCAGTTGAGCCACTCGGATATACAGTGAGTGGTTCATTCACAGTTATTCGATATGCTAAAGATGTCAATACAGCTTTAGGCGGTGGTAAACCTCCAGGCATAGCTGGTAATGACGCTGGTAACGGCGTAGGGAACTGGGGTAGTACTTGGGGCAACGGCATCGCTGGAGGGCTTAAGGGTGCTATTGGTAATTTAGGTCTTGGCAATGATGGTCGTAGCCAAGAAGCCCTCGATCCTAGTAGATTTGCAAATGGCACGACATTCGATATAGAGATATATCAAAAAGTCCCAACCCGTAAAACTGGACATAGTCCACCGGTTAAAGGTTCGAGGCTGGATACTACGGGTCCATTTAGCTCGCTTCCAGGGATAAAAGATGCTATTAATGGTGTTAATGATGCTAGACAGGCAGTCGATAATGTGAATAATAAAATTGCCGCAATAACTAATCCAACTACTGTTACTGATAGCGTTGGTGTAGCGAAAATTAGAAATGCTAGAATAACTAAAGCTGATTTTAGTTTGTCTAAAAAAGGTGTAGCGACGCAGCGATTCAGTTTTGTTGCACTTTATGTTGATGAAGATAGTTTTGTTGCTGATTTTTCGGGGCAAGGACAACACTTTTAATGACACGCAGTAAGGTGACTTAATATGTCTATAGGCGGCTTTAACAATCGTCCACCCATCGCACAAGGATTAGCGGGTAATATTGCTAGTCAGGGTGCGGGAATAATTTCTACACGCCCAACTGCTAAGTATATGTCTGGCGCAAGATGTATTCTTAAAGTTAATGGCCGGATAGCTGCTTTTGCTTTTGGTGTGTCTTGGAACATAACCACAGCAGTAACTGAGATTCGCACAATAGATAATTTTTTACCATCGGAATTGGCACCAAGCCTTTTATCAGTCGAAGGTACAATTAGTGGACTACATATACCAGGTGACGGCCCAGGGGTACGACTCTGGCAACCAGACATACTCAATTTTCTAACACAACAATATATAGTGATAGAGGTTAGAGATATTGCAACTAATGAGTTGCTATTTTATACTGGAAAAGCTATGATTACCTCTAGACAAGAAGATATTAAAGTTGATGCACTCAGCAATGTTTCGCTAGCTTTTAAAGCTATTGGCTATAGAGATGAACGTGATCCGACAGCGCCCGATAAAAATGAAGCAGTTGCCCCAAATACTGCTCTAGGTAAAGCTCAAGGCCTTCTTGGTAAGTTGCTCAAAAGATTTTAATTTATCGCTTAAGTTGATAATAATTTGTTCGGAGTATAATCCATAATAACCCAATGGAGGTACTATATGGATTTCCCTAGTTTAGAAAAAACATTTTACTTAGATTTCACTACAGAATTTGGTAATCGCTATGAGGGGACATTTACAGTTAAGTGTCTTCTAAATATTGGCGAAAAACATCGCTTAGAATTAGAAAAAAGTAGACTACTAGGTAGTTCTACTAATCCTACAGATGACCTCTATTCTCTATCTCTTGTAGTCGCGGCCTGTAGGGCAAAGATTATAAGTGGCCCAAATTGGTGGACTCAATCTAAGGGCGGCGAACTTCTTGTTGAAGAAGATCTTCTTGGGACTGTTTATGCCAAAGTGCAAGATGCGGAGAAGGAATGGAAAGCGGATCTTATAAAAAAGGCGACGGAATCGAAAGAGCAGTCTCCAGCCCCAGCACCTTCGAAGAAATAGTCGATAGTGTTCGACAAATTGCAGCAAGTAATGCAAGAGCCCCTCTTTACTCAGAAGAGGCCACGCTCTTGTTTTTACAATCCTGGTGGTCTAGAACATACAACCGCCCTCTAAAAGACCCACTACTTAAAACATATACATTAGAAGAGCTACTCTATGAGTTTTTTGACAAAATAGAGCGGGAAGCTGCGACCAAAGAAAAAACTGAGTCTGATGATGGTAAGATAGAAGCAGTCAAAGAAAAAGAAGATACTGATTGGGCAGACGCTGAAGAAAAACGAGATGCCGAAGAAGCTGCCCAACTCTCTGCAGAAACTCTTGAAAAAGAGAATAATGAAAAATGGATGGCTGAGCAGATGGCCCTTCAAAAAGAAAAATTCGGCGATGATTTTGGTGAAGATATTAATTTTTTAGAAGAGTAAGACATGACTGATGATGTAAATAAATCAAAAAAACCCCCTACAAATCAATCGACTAAATCGAGTGATATGAATGGTAATTTAATTAGTAGTCCACTTACTGATATACTCAAACAAGAACAATTAACTCGGAATAAGAAGTCTAAACTTGAAGAAGCTGACAGAGCGGTCAAAAAACATTATGCGGAAGAGATAAAAAAAGGCGAAAAGCTAGTAGAAGAGACCCCCTCTTTAGTACTAAGCAAAGCAGTCACAGAAAAGCACAAGTATAACCAGAGCCAGCATGATGCGGCTCACTCATCAGTCCAAGACAGAAAAAAAATACGCATACATGATGCAGCAACAGCTGCGCGCAGACAGACAGGCAATTATTTCAAGGATTCTCATTTAACTGGTCGCATAAGATCCATGACCAGTGATCCTGAGATCTCTAAGGCGGCGATGAGCCAAATTAATAGGTCGGATAGTGACCTATTCAATGAAAAAACTGAAATAAAAGAGAGTGTACACAAGCTAAAAGTAAAAGCAACTAAATTTATACGAAACCCTAATAATTTTGACGCTAAGGGCCAATTAACTGATGATGCTTTAAAAAAAGCTTCTGTCTTGGATGCTAGCCTAGCACAATTAGAGCAACGCAAGGCAATAAATCAAAAGACAACATCTAATAGAAAAATATTAGGTATAGACGTAAATTCTCAAGAAATCAAAGCAACGAAGGCTATTCAAAAACACGACGCGAAGCGCGAACGCCTTGGTGAATCTATAACTGAATCGATTAATCAAGATAAAATCACTACAAGAGTTCAAGGTGATTTAAAAGCTAAACTTGGCATAGGTCCAGATAGTTATAAAAGTCAAAATCAAAAATTCTTTGATGCTCAAGCTAAAGCTGGCGCAGCGTTTGAAAAGCTTGCTGATAAATCGAAACTGACCGCAGAAGAGATAGGAAATTTAGAGGATAGCGTAGATCGTTTCACGAAAGAAATGAATGACGCGGGTACTGCCGTTGCTGCCCATGGCAAAAAGCCTGATAAAAAAGATACTGATGGAGGTGGAGGCGGTGGTCTGAGTGGTGCACGGGCGGCAGTCACAGCTTTCGGACCTATGCTAATGCAGGCAATCAATGTGATTGGCACTATGATCAAAGCAGGCGTCTCTAGTGATATAGATGCTGGTGCTATACCGATAGCAGCCCGCTATAAGGCAGAGTTAGAGAGTCGTAGTATACAAGTATCAGAATATGCGCTAGCCAATAGAAAATTTGACATGCGTGAGGCGGCTATTAGTGGCGACATGACCGCACTTTTAGCAATCGGTGATACTAAATGGGGCGAAAAAGGTGGTCTTCAAGATCTTCTTAAAAGTGAAAAAGGTGCTGACTGGATAAATAAGGATTTTAATAATGGAGAGATGTCAAGAAGTAGAACAGAGGGCGTAGCGGCGGGAGCAGAGCATGCTAGTGGGGAGTCTCAAAATAAATCTAAACTAGATGCGATAAAAAAGTTGGGCGGTAAATATATACCCGGTGTGAATGATAAACTTGGTTCATCTTCTGATAGGCGATCACCAAGCGTGCAGGCGCCTGCAACATTCTCGCTGGGTGATAACGCTTCTAACTATGCAAAAAGCCCTAGCAATCCAGATGGCTACGATCCTGCAACATATGGTAGATCTCCAAAAAAGGGAAAACCAAATCTGGCAGAGAGGGTCATTGGAGCGGTTGTAGATAATACTCATGCTATAAATGGCACAAATGTCGATTTAGCAAACATGACGTCCCAAGAAAATAATAGACGAGAATTTAATAATACGACTAGATCTGCGAGTGTCCAAACTCAAAATCTTGATATAGATTTGAAAATGGCAAAGAGCCGTATATCAGGCGCTATGCTGAATAAAACAGCTCAATTTGGCTTGGGAATTAGGGAAGCTAATAGTGCCATAGGCGGTAAGGCTGGTGAAGCTTTAATGCGAGAGTTTAGTGAAGATCCTGGTAACGAGGGAGCTGGTCTTCTTAAATCATTACAATATAATGGGATTTCACCAGAACAATTTACTGCTGCAGCTGTACAGCATGGCGCTGCGCAAGGTTCTGTTTTTAAATCTGACAATATTATAAGTGCTAAAAAAATGGAAAATGCTGGCCGTGGTTCAATGGAATTGAACCTGCAGCGTCAAGATGCATTAGCTGCTGCTGGCGCTAATAATCCAAGTGATGGCTTGGCTTCAATCATGGCAATGGCCGTGGAAACAGGGTTGAATAGTTCTGCCTCTATTACTGCAATGGTTAGTCATACATCAAAAATGGCAGAAACTTCGGGTGCTGGTAAGTATGGATTAGACGTTACAAAAGAAGCCGCAGCCTCAATAGCGCGATTTGTTGATCCAGATGCAAAAAATAAAGAACAAGCAGAACAAGCTGCAGCCGATGCCGCTTCGATAATAAATAAACAAAACTCTAGTGTTGGAACTAGTTTTCAAGATCAAATTGGATTGGCTCAGATCATGCAAGGCAGTGGCATAACACACAAGTCTGCCGTACAATTAAAAGGACTCCAGGACCCTATTGCTAATAAGCTAGCAGCGGACTTGAAAGCTATTGACGATGAAAAAGATAGCACCAAGAAAAATAAGCTTATTAAAGCGGCAGAAGATATGGCATTTAATGTAATACCAAATGCTATGGGTACAGGCGAAGTTGACGTCAACACCGTTGAGGGTAGAAAAAAGATCCTCACCGGCCTGGATGAAAGAAGTAAAGCCATTAAAAATGGTCCACAAAATTTAGTTGAAGGTGTTACTGAAGAAGATATAAAAGGGGCGACTAAAAGCGGAAAATATACCGACATAGAGGATAGTAGGCTTAGAGGTAAAATAGGTACTGTTGCTCAGGCCGCAGGTCTTACGGGCCAGCAGTATATGAATCAAATATTAGGGAAAGATGTAGGTCCAGGAAATGTGGGTGCACTTACTGCTCCACCAGATCCGAATTCAGTGAAGGCCAATCTTAATACCTTAGCTAACGCACAAAACGAAGAAGCGGCAAAGCAAGCTGGACTTGCTGCGGGAGCATTTGGCGGCGTAGCAAAGACAATGGAAGCAATCAATGTTTTGATGAAGCAGCGATTAGAAGAATTAAATAGTAAAAACGCAGATGCCGTAGTGGGTGCTGGTGATAATCAGAATAGAGGAAAAGGGGATGCTTTCAATATTTCAGACACTATGAAGCAACCATTGGCAGATCTTGCACTTGCGGCAGAGCAAGCAGCTGCTGCACTGCGTATAGTAGTCCCTAGCACGAGAAATGTGGGCGGAACTGGTGCTACGACTACAAAGCTGCCAGCCGGTAAAAGATAATAGGGAGAGGGGAGAAAGCTGTGGCAAAGAAGAAAGCATCTATAACTGATACTGGCGCACCAGTTGTCAATCGCACGACTCCTTATGCCGCCATGA
>Ga0315288_10013380_pt1 | contig 10274 bp, 6 predicted proteins | sample YL17G11_20_MG_FD_203454 | JGI IMG/M metagenome (GOLD analysis project Ga0315288, IMG submission 203454) | Sediment microbial communities from Yellowstone Lake, YNP, Wyoming, USA - YL17G11_20 | ecosystem: Environmental > Aquatic > Freshwater > Lake > Sediment | place: USA: Wyoming | collected... | reverse complement strand
TAAACGCAGATTAGGAAACTTCTTTAACCGCGGAGAGCGCAGAGAAAAAATAACCTCAACTTCTTGAGCCATCCCTCGTCGGGCTCGGGGCAAGCAAAGAACTGCAAAGGAATTTTGGCCGCAGATAGGCACAGATGAACGCAGATAAATGTGCCAAGAAGGCAAGGGCAAGATGTGAATAAGAATATCATGAAGGGCTTGAAAAGAAGGAACTTTGTGATATAATCAGGCAACAGGCAATCATATGTTTGCTTCTGCTCCGCGACGAATAGAGAAAAGTGTTAGAAGGTATCGCCGGATGTATCAAGTAATTTCGGCGCCGGCGCCACATGTGATTGTGAGGTCGAGGAAGGATTTCACCTATTGGGCGGCGGGGGCGACGGAGTGTGTGCCGCGGCTGTTGGTGAATCCCTATAATGGCTGCACACATCGGTGTTTCTTCTGTTATGCGCGGGCCCTGCCGGGATATTTTGCGGATTTCGAAGAAGATGGATGCGTTACTGTTTTCGAGGGATTGGAGAAGAATATTGGGGAGGGACTGCGAGGACTGGAGACGGTTTATCCGATCCAGTTGAGTCCGGCGACGGACCCGTTTCAGTCAGTAAACGAAAAATATGCATTGACGGAGAAGATTATTGCGGAGGCCGTTGCCCAAAGCGTGCTGGTGGATGTAATCAGCAAGGGGCGGTACAGCGATGATGCGATTCGGTTGATGGCGCGGCAGAAGGGCTGCATTGGGCAAGTTACGATGTTGACGCCGCGGGAGGAACTGCGGCAGCAATTGATGCAGGGCGCGGCGACGACAGAGGAGTTGTTTGAGAATGTGCGGCGGCTGCGCAGCGCGGGGGTATTTACGATTGTGCGGATTGATCCGGTTATTCCGGGGATTACCGATGATCTCGATGATTTACGTGGCATGATCAAAGATGCGAGTGCGGCTGGGGCGCAGCACGTAATAGTGAGCGCGATGCGGATTCCGTATCGGATGAAGGAACGAATTTTCAGGGACCTATCAGCCCTAGGAGTTGACGGGAAATATGCGAGAGAGCTTTATGCGGATTGGTATGATGGCAGCGTGCATCCAAAGTGGGATTATCGGAAGCCGTTGTTTGATGAATTGAGCGCGGAGGCAAAGCGGCGGGGGCTGACGTTTGCGCTGTGCCGGGAATTTGTGAAGGAGGAGGGGAGACTGGTCGGGCTGAATGGCCGGTATTGCACGGCGGAGAGTTGTGAGGGGGAAAAAATCAATGTCGTAGAGTCGCAGGGTCAGAGAGTCTCAGAGTCGGAAATACAATAAATCCACAGATTTCGCAGATTACACAGATTGACCCGTCAGGCTTAGGCGGGAAAGCCATGCTTTAGGCAGATAAACCTCAAAATCCTGAACCCTCCTCCGGCGGGCAAGCCACGAAGGCACAAAGACACAAAGAATTGCGAAGGAATTTTGGCCGCAGATTGGCGCGGATTGCCACAGACAAAATATGAATATGGCAGAAGTAAACTTCTGCCCAACGAAGTATTTACATTCTATACAGCGAGTTATTACCCATGTCTATTCAATCTTTTTCAATGATGGATATAAAAGTTAATCAGCGGTTTGGGGACCGGCGGCCGGTGGGGCGGCTGGAGTATTGGCGGGATGGGGCGTGGCAGGATTTGTCGGAGCGGCTGTTGTTTCCGGTGAAGGTGATAAGGCGGCTGCGGGCGGCGGGGACGGCGGAATTGCTGCTGGACAATAGCGACGGGATGCTGGCGCGGGGGAATTATGTCAGTTCCTATAATTATGATGCGTCCTCGTCGTATGATCCGCTGCTGGATGAGAATCGCAAGATTCGTTTGAGCCAGGGGTGGGAGGCGCATCCGAATTTGTTGTTGGGGCAGAGCTATGTTTGCTCGCCGGCGCCGATGGCGTCATACGCGGATCCGGAGGGGGTGAAGCTGACGGATGGGAATTTTGCGGAGACGGCGAGTCTTTCGGAGGCGGCGTGGACGGGGTGGGAACCCGCCTCCGGCGGGCAAGCCGTGATAATTACCTGCACTTTGGCGGCGCCGGCGAAGGTGAAGGGCGCGGCGATTTCGACCTTGTCGGGGACGCTGGCGGGCGTATATTTGCCGAGTTCGGCGGCGGTGTTTTTGCACACGGCAACGGAGACCTTGGGGCCGTATGCGCTGGCGAGCGCGCATCTGGGGGATGATCCGAGCGGGCGGGTGCGGCGGCTGTTTGGGACGGATTGGGAAGTCAGCAGCGTTAGTGCAATTTCGTTTCATCTGTATGTCCCCGCCGGCGGGAAGGCGGCACTGGACGAGATTGCGGCTTATGATGCTTCGACGACATCCGAGTGGTATCGCACAACCTTCACGGGACTGCTGGGAGATGAGATTGCCTATTCATCGGCGGCGCGGGGAGGGGTGCGGCTGGGGCAGGTGCGGGACACGACGAAGCGGCTGGCGGATTGTTTTGTGGAAAGTTTTCGCCATTACAAAAATCAGACGGTGGAGCAGATTATCGGCGATATTCTGGTGAATTCGTTTTACGGTTTGGAATTAGCGGCGGAAGAATTTGCGTTGGACACGACCTCGTTTTCGCTGCCGAAGTGGACGGAGCAGAATGCGACGGCGCTGGATGCGTGCGGGCAGTTGGCGCAGATGGTGGGGTATGTGTTCGAGGCGGATGCGGAGGGCAAATATGTTTTGCGTGAGTTGGATTGGGAGGCGCAGAGCGGCGAGGAAAGTTATCTGCCGGAGCAGGATTTGATCGGCTGGGAGCCGACGGTTTCGGGATTGGATTTAAGGAACAAGGTTACGATTCGCAGCCGGGATGGGCACCAAAAAGACATTGCGGTTACGATGTCGGATGAGGATTCGATAGCACAGTACGGGGAGCGATTATTTACGTTGTATGAGCCGACGATGCGGACGGCGCCGCTGGCGCGGCAACTGGCGCGGGCGATTTTGCGGGATTATTCGTGGGTGCATACTTCGGGGGCGGGGGAAGCGGCGGCGGATGTATTTTTGCGTCCCGGTGATATTGTAACCGTGGTGGAGAGCGCGGCGGTGTATTCCCGCGCCGACCAGCTCTATCGCATCGAGGCGATTAGCGCGCAGCAGACGGGGCAGCGGTTCGGCGATTACACGATGGCGATGGAATTGACGGGCTACAGGCCGCGGGTGCCGGAGGCGGTGGCGAGCTTGACGGCGACGCCGCGGGAGGGCGGGGTGGAGCTTTCGTGGGTGGATTTGGAAGATTCTCAAACCACTTATTATGGGGCCTATCAGGCCGAGGCCTCGAGCGGACCGTTTGCGCTGGTGAGCAGCACGGCGCACAGCCCGACGATTATTGCGAGCCTGGACAGCGGGCAGGAGTATTGGTTCGAGGTGGCGGCGTTTACCTATGACGGGCGGAGGGGCGATCTGGCGGGGCCGATATGCTGCACGCCGACCTCGAGCGGGACGCCGGTAACGGAAGATGATTTATACCGGCCGCAATCGCTGACGGCCTGGCTCGGCAATTATCACGACCGGCCGGAGTTGAGGTGGTATCCGGGGACTTTGGGCGGCGAGCAGGGGGCGCTGTTTAATATTTATCGGGCGGAAGATGGGCCGACGGGGGCGTGGCGCAATGTGGGCACGCGGCAGAAGGGATCGGGGGCGAGTCTGTTCTGGAGGGATAATGATTTGCTGCTGCCGGAGGGGACGATTTATTACCGGGTGACGTATTGGAGGAAGACGGGGTTTGAGTCGAGTCCGTCGTCATATGCAAGCGTAATTCGGTCTTAGGGTCGCAGGGTCTCAGAGTCGCAGGGTCGGAACTGCTTTTGAACCACTAAGGCACGAAGACACGAAGTAAGAGCACTTTGGGACGCCTGCGGCGCGAACCTCAACTTCTTGAACCACAAAGACACGAAGGGAAAACACCTTTCACCGCATCCTACTTCGCCAAGGCTTCGTAGGACAAGAAGGGGCAAAGAACGCAAAGGGAACGCAAAGAAACAGCAATATTTGGCCACAGATGGACACAGATAAACGCAGATTAGGAAACTTCTTTAACCGCAGAGAACGCTAAGGGCGCGGAGAAAAAATAACCTCAACTTATTGAACCACTAAGGCACGAAGGGAAAACACCTTTCACCGCATCCTACTTCGCCAAGGCTTCGTAGGACAAGAAGGGGCAAAGGACGCAAAGGGAACGCAAAGAAACAGCAATATTTGGCCACAGATAGGCACAGATAAACGCAGATTAGGAAACTTCTTTAACCGCAGAGAACGCTAAGGGCGCGGAGAAAAAATAACCTCAACTTCTTGAACCACAAAGGCACGAAGGGGAAACTCCTTTCACCGCATCCTACTTCGCCAAGGCTTCGTAGGACAAGAAGGGGCAAAGGACGCAAAGGGAACGCAAAGGAAACAAAACTATCCACAGATTGCGCAGATGACGCAGATTAAAAAGCAAGGAAAGCGCTATGTGGCGCGCCTTAATCTGTGAAATCTGTGTAATGGCTAGACCCTTCGGGCCGCCATCCCGGCCCCTTTGGGGCTTAGGGATCTGTGGATATATTTTGGGGAGCTAAATATGTTGAATATGGGACGGGATTTTTGGGCATCGCTGGCGAGTCGGGAGCCGTATGTGCGGCGGCCCGTTCGACAAGCTCAGGGTCGGCGCTAAATTGATAATCAAGGGAGTTGAGATGAGTAATACATCATTATATATAGGCAAAGACTTTTGGAGTTCGCTGACGGCCAGGGAACCATATGTGCGCCGGCAAAAAAGGTTGTTCGAGCGGGGGGTTATCAGCGAAATCACGGAGGACGTGGTGGCGGTGTGTGTGGGCCGCCGGGAGGACGGGTCGGAGATTTTGCTGGAAGAGGTGCCGGTGGTATCGGGTTATAATCCGCAGGTGGGGGATTGGGTGGTGATTCGTTATGATGCGGGGCATGGGGGGGCGCCGATGGTGTTCGGGCCGTCGGTTTCGGATGGCAGCGAAGAGGATCCTTCGACCTCCAGTGCGGAGGTAGTGGCGGCGCGGAGTTCGGCGCGCTATGGGGCGCATGCGAGTCTGGATGCGCGGCTGGAGGAGCACGAGCAGGACGGGACGGATCCGCATGGGGCGGCGCTGACGCAGACGAGCAAGGTGCGCACGCCGCTGGTGGATGCGGCGGGAAATTTAAACCTGGTTCCGGGCGCGGGGTATCAGGTTACGGTGGGAGATACGGGAAGCGGGGGCGTGTTCCGGCCGGTGGTGATTGCCGACCAGGCCTATCAGACGAGGGCCATGCAGGAAGTCTTGCTGGTGGCGGCTGCGCCGGCGATTACAGCCGATGCGTGGCTGGGGAATTTAGCGTTTTATCCTGTCAATACCGACCACACTAAAGCGATAGTAGGTTTGGTGTCGCAACTGACCTTTACGGGGACGAATCTTGCCAAGGCAAGTTCGAGCGGCGCATTTGCCGCGCAACTTACCCTGAACGGCTCCGGCGCGTTTCCTGCCGCCTCGTCTCATCCCACGCCGGTGATGGATTGCAATGCGGTTTTGGGGGCAAGTTTTTCCGGCTCGATTGCCGCTCTTGCGGGCATCACTCCCCATCTGATTTATGCCGCGGGCGGGACGGGCACGGTTACTGATTATTACGGCGTTTATTTGCGGGGCGATGTGGCGGTGGCCTCGAAGGTTACCAATTTTACCGGCCTTTATCTGCCGGCCGCGCCGAGTAATATCACGAATTATTATCCTATTCAAATCGGGGGTGGGACGATACTGGGCAATGGCGCGGTAACCTGGGCGGCGGCGTCCGATTTAGTTCCTCTGGCGATCCAGGGCGCAAGCGGCCAGACGGCGGATTTGCTGAGGTTGCAGGATAATTCCGCGAATGTTTTGGCGCGGTTCGATGCGGCGGGGAAGTTGGGGATTGGGTGTGTGCCGACCTATGCAATTGACATTGCCGGAAGCTCGGGAATATACGCGAGAATTACTTCTGCATATGCCGGGCAATATGGGCCTGCTTATATTCTACAAGGAGCAAGAGGCACTCCTGGCAGCCCAACCGCAAGCCAATCAGGCGATGTGCTTGGCGGTTTTACATTTAATGGTTATGGGACATCGCAATGGCTTACGGGAGCTTTAATACGAGCGGTGACTCAGGAAACTTGGACAAATTCAGCCGCGGGAACTAAATTACAATTTTATCTCACTGCTATAGGGGCTGCTTCGGGCGCCTTAAAAGCTGATTTAGTTCCCGCGACGGGCCTTGTGGTAAGGGATATGGCCAGCGCTAGCAATTACATATACATTAACCACGACGGTTCTAATGCAGTCATCGGCCGGGCGGGTGCGGGCGGAATACAGGTGGGCGGGGCATCGGACAACATCGGCTTTTTTGGGCAAACACCTGCCGCCAGACCTGCACATATTGCCGACCCATCAGGCGGCAAAGTTATTGATACAGAGGCCCGCGCCGCGATTGTTTCACTGAACGCAATGTGTGCAACTCTTGGATTAACGGCGGCTTAATAATGATAAAAGGCGAATGTAAACAATGTGGCCGTTGTTGTGAAGATAGGCGGCAGAAAATGGAGTCTCTTGGCGAGAGCCTGGAATGCTTTGATTATAAAGCAATGAAATGCAGGTATTGGGACAATCCGTTAAAAATGCCTGAGTCCTGTAAAATCTATCCTTACTCGAGAGGGCAAATCTTGGAAGGTTGCGGATACTATTGGGAGACTGACTGAGATGGCAATGAGTCAATTGGATTTTCTGCGCTGATTGCTTTACCTGATAGCGCATGCGCGGGGGCCGGAGGGTGGAGAGCATTGGAGCATGAAGGCCAAAGAGTCGTTCTATCTTTACAATAATACGCGAAATAGGTTATGAAATGGGTTCAAGTAACTACGAGGATTGAGGGTTGGGCGCTGTTGGTTGAACGGATTCAAATTAATCTTAAATGCTGTCATCAGGCAGAAGGAGAAGGATTATAAATACAAAACGATCCAATGGAATTGGCGCTCTGAAGAACTTCGATATGATAAAGTGGTTGCTCCCTTCAGCGATCCTTCTTCTGCTAGGAATTCTGCTATATTCCTCAACGGCGCCCGATGACAAATATATCTCATGCTGGCCGGCATGGACTCTCGCGCACGGTAAGGGCTTAGTGAACTACAGTCTTGAGCGCGTCGAAATGAGTTCCACGCTCTTGTGGGTACTACAACTGGCAGCATTTTCAAAGCTGACGGGCATTCAGCCGCCAATGCTGGCATCTTTATTCGCAATTGTTTTCGGGATTGTCACGATAATCACGAGCACATTCATTGCCGAAGGTTTTCGAAAGGGCGCTGGACTATACGCCGGCTTATTGACCGCAACCTGCCTGCCTATCGTCAACTGGACAATGGGAGGCATGGAAGCAACGCTGACGGCAGGGCTGTATCTATGGGTGGTCTATAGTTGGCATGGCATAATTGCCAATGGTCGGCAATACTATACCATCCTGGCACCCACATGGCTGGCGCTTATGGTGCGCCCGGAGATGCCGATTTGCTTGTTTATACTGTCACTCTATGCGGTTTGGGTAGCTTGCAGGAAGGGAAGGGCGCGGGATGGATTAATTATTCTTGCCCTTGTTCTAATAGGAAGCGCGGCGCTGGTTGCTTTCCGTTTATACTATTTTCACGCTCTTGTCCCTCAGCCCGTAATGGCAAAAAGCGGAAGGCCCTTGCTTTCAAGCATGCATTATGGAATGCTCTATTTGTTCAAATCGCTAAATACCGGCTACTTATGGCCCCTTCTTTTGACTACATTATTCGGCGCGTACCGCGGCAGGCTGCATGTTGCCGGTAGAACTGATATGCTGGTCATGGCAGCATTAATCTATGCTGCTTTTGCGGTGGCCTCGGGAGGAGATTTTCTGGAGGCCGGTCGGTTCCTCGTCCCCGCTGTTTCCCTGTTATGCATTCTCGGAGCTATATGGATACTCGCCTTCGAGTGTCGTAAGGCCGTCCTGATGATGCTCGTTCTCGTTCAGATTGCCGGTTGTATGGTTTTCGCTTATACAGGACAGCGGGGGCTGCTTATAACGGATGCGCTTAGATTGCGCGCCATGCCTTATACAAGGGGATTCGATTGGTTCGACACGGGCTCTGTTGGTCAGGTTCGTGACATGGAAGTGGTTCGACAAATGACCGATTTGATTCCACGAATCGCTTCCGCTAAACAGGATTACCCAATAATTGCATCACATCAAATGGGAATCGTCCTTTATTACGCGTTAACTTCAAGCAAGCTCCAAGTTGTCGTAAATGATACCTTTGGATTACAGGATCGTATCCTCATAAGTCAGCCGGAAGCAAAGCAATTGATGTCTAATACTTATGGATTTTACAATGGTGATGCGGTCTATTGGAGGCTGGTTGAATCCGGGCACTTGGTAGCCCCCGACATTACTTATTACTCCTGGATCATCCCCCCATACAAATATGTGCAGGACAATTACATGCCGTTCTATGTGCAGACCGGAAATTTCTCGAGCTTGGGAGTAAGGCGCAATCGCGCGGGCATAGCGAACTTTTCAATCTATGTCCGAAAGCCCTTATTTCAACAACTGCAGCTTTCCACAATTCGCAAGGACTTTGGCGAGTTCCGCACTTTTTGACCGCGGAGGGTAAAGGACTATTCAAGGTGGCGTAAAGCCACAGGGAAAGCAACAGGGATACCAGATAAGCAGGCCAGATACGGAATAGGCGGCGGATATAGTAAGAGCCCGGTTTAATTGGCTTTCCAATAAACCAGGGATAGGAAAGCAAAAATGCCGAGAGAACGTAGAAAACTGCAACAGCACCGCCAGAAAAGCCTTCATTCATGCGGGGATATAGCAAATGAAGATGTCCGGCGGCCACCGCAAGGCAGGCCAGTCCTCTCAGTCCGTCGAGGGCGGGAAAGCGCGTTCCGCCGGAGGGTGGGACAAGGCCCTGCAAAGGATGAAGTCCTCCGACGCTAAAGCTATGGCGGATCTGCGAGATGAAGGATGAGCCGCCAGAGGCGGATTTGGCGGCGCTCAAGATGGAGGCGGGCGGGCGTTTCATGATGCAATAATTATAACACAGAGTCAGTTCGGAGTAGAGGGCCGGAGGGTGGGAAGCATCCGGCTGCAGCTTAGCTCAAGGGGTGGTATCAGGATCTGCTGCAGGCGAATAAGGAAGCGCTGACTGTGCTTGTGAAGAAGTATTGGAACGCGGAAAGAGACGCGAGAATAGCACAAGCAACGGCGGAGAAATTTTGATTTTATGCGATAGTCGGACACAAGGCGCTTCTATCAGAAAATATGAAAGTATACCGACTATGATTGATACCGGAATAGTTGCGATTTGGGCTACAGACCATCCAAAAGAATGTTTAATGAGGGCGGAAAGGGGACTATGGAAAATGAAAATACCATATCCTGCAATTCCGACAAGTCGAACGAGCCGGAATGAGAATAATCTATATGAAAGCCCTGATTTGACAGAGGCTAGGCCGATGATTGCCAATGCACTACAGGCCGAAGTGAACACTCCGCGAGGGGAAAGTAGAAAATAGAATAACGGCTTGTTTATACTAAAGCGGTTTTGGATGCCCCAAAGGATAGCTGCAAAGGCAAGCAGCCCCAGAAGGCCGGCAGGAGCGAAAGCAGGATAATAGCTTTTCGGATGAGATACTAAATAGGCGGCAAGTATGCCGAGAACGAAGGGCAAAAGAAGGTAGGGCAGGTTCAGAATGAGGGACTTAGGCATACCCGAAAGCACTACGAATAATTGGATTGCCAAAAGTGCAGGCAGGGCAACGACGAAAAAGTGTTTTGGAAACTTGACGGCGGCAAGTCCCAAGAACGGAAGCAAGATATAGAAATGCACTTCTGGTGCGAGCGACCAGAGCGGGATATTAAGGCTGTAGACCCAATCGGTTTTAAATGATTGAAGGAAAAAGAAATGCGCCCAGAAAGAGCCGGAGGGTAAAGGACTATTCAAGGTGGCGTAAAGCCACAGGGAAAGCAACAGGGATACCAGATAAGCAGGCCAGATTCGGAATAGGCGGCGGACATAGTAAGAGCCCGGTTTAATTGGCTTTCCAATAAACCAGGGATAGGAAAGCAAAAATGCCGAGAGAACGTAGAAAACTGCAACAGCACCGCCAGAAAAGCCTTCATTCATGCGGGGATATAGCAAATGAAGATGTCCGGCGGCCACCGCAAGGCAGGCCAGTCCTCTCAGTCCGTCGAGGGCGGGAAAGCGCGTTCCGCCGGAGGGTGGG
>Ga0315288_10013378_pt1 | contig 10275 bp, 14 predicted proteins | sample YL17G11_20_MG_FD_203454 | JGI IMG/M metagenome (GOLD analysis project Ga0315288, IMG submission 203454) | Sediment microbial communities from Yellowstone Lake, YNP, Wyoming, USA - YL17G11_20 | ecosystem: Environmental > Aquatic > Freshwater > Lake > Sediment | place: USA: Wyoming | collected... | reverse complement strand
TATATACGAAATGATTTGCACGAAATAAAAAAATGTAAATATTGTAATAATATATTAACAAAAAATTTAAAAGTAAATTTTTGTTCTGCAAAATGTAATATAAATTGTCAAATAAAAAATACAGACATAGTAAACAGAAGATCTGAATCATTAAGTTATAATTATAAAAATAAATCAGAAGATGCAAAAAAAATAACAAAAGAAAAACGAAAAGAAACTAATTTAAAAAAATATGGTGTTACAAATAATATGCATATTCCAGAGATTGAAATTGCAATTAAAGAAACTTGGATGAATAATTTAGGAGTAGATAATCCTAATAAATCTCCGATAATTAAGAAACGCATAAAAGAAACAAATTTAAAAAGATACAACGTAATTTGCCCTCTTCAAGGAAAGGAACAAATAAAAAAGAAAAAAGAAACTTGGATAACAAATTTAGGAGTAGATAATCCAGGAAAAAGTAAAAAATGTCAAAAACAAGCAAAAGATACATATTTTAAAAAAACTGGATATGAAAGTCCTATGCAAAATCCAGATGTAGTAAATAAAATTAGAAATACATTTTTTGAAAATGAAGGATTAGGAAAACATAATACAGGATATAAATATAAAATTTATAAATTTTCATCTGGTAGAGAAATATTTATTCAAGGTTATGAAGGAAAAGCTTTAGATAATTATCTGTTATCAATATATAGTGAAAAGGATATTAATAATAGTATTAAATCAATAAATTCATTTAATTTTAATTATTATTCGCCATATAATAAAAGTTCATCCGGAATACAGAGAAGATATATTCCTGATTTTTACGTAGAAAAGGACAATTTATTTATAGAAGTTAAAAGTGAATATTGGTATAAAAAAGACATTTTAAATATTTTTTTTAAAAGTCAATCTATAATAGATAGTGGATTTAATTTTTATATTTTAATGTCAAGAAATGGAAAAAAATTTAAAAAAATAACATATGAAAAAATTAAAATTGATTTCAACAAAAGAAATAAGCAATACACAGAAAGTTTATGATATAGAAGTAGCAGATTCGCATCATTATATATTAGAAAATGGAATAATATCTCACAATAGTATCGGCTCTTATATTCCAGGAGATACTGTATCTGGCGGAGGCGGCGGAAAATACAATACTTCAATAATATTTGTTCTTACCAAATCAAAATTAACAGATAAAGATTCTGAAGAACATGTAAAAAATCAAGGAATTGAAGCAACAAAAGTAGGTATAGTAGTAACAGTTCATCCTTACAAACAAAGATTTGCAAGACCAATTAAAGTTCAAATTCATATTCCATTTTATAAAAAACCAAACCCATATGTAGGTCTGGAAAAATTTGTAACATGGCAAACTTGCGGAATTGTTAGAGGTAAAATGATATCTGAAAAAGAATACAACAAATTGCCTAATAGCGATCAAGAAAAATGTTTCGAATTTAAAATATCAGATAAAGAAAACTTAACAGTTTATGCTCAGCCAAGAGATACAGCAAGAACACTAGTTTGTAAACATTTGGGTGGAGAAATTCCATTAGCAGAACTTTATACAGATAAAGTATTTACTCAAGAAGTATTACATCAATTAGATGATAATATTATTAAAAAAACATTTATGTTGCCAAGCATTGAATCTCTTGATGATTTAGCTGAAGTAACAGAAGATTTATTAGATGAAACTGAAATGGGTGAAATAAATCTTGATTCTGAAGAAAAAAATTTAGATTTTGAAGAATTAAGTGCAAGTTCTATTGAATAATACTTTCATTAACAAAAAATTAAAGGTCTAAGGCAAAACTTTAGACCTTTTTTTCTTTAAAAAAATAAACATATTTTTTATGAAGCCTATTGATGAAAAAAATGTAAAAATTAAAAATTTAATTGGACTTATAGAAAATCCTTCATACGAAGATCTTTTATTTGAAATTGTTAATTTTATGAATGATGAAAGACGATATGATGGAGAATTTAAAGTTAGAGATGTTTGGTTTAAAACTAGAGTAAGAATAAACTCTGAAATAACTGATGATATAGATGAATTAGTTAAATTAGGATATTTAGAAAAACTTAAATATTCGAGTTACAGAATAATTAAACATTTATGGGAACCGGCTATATAATAATAAAATACACTATATGATTAACGCATATCAGGAGCAAATCTTCTTCCATTACATATTATCTAATCAATTATTTCTTACTACGACAAAGCCTGATTTTTTTACAAATCAGAATGTACGAGAATTATTTGAAATAGCTAAAGAACATGCTATTAAATATAAAGAGCCTCCTTCAAAGGATCAAATGATTCAATTGGTTCAGATAAAAGGATTAGGGGAAAAATTTGGAGAAGATATAATTATAGGGCTTTATAATGCTAGATTAAAGTTAGAAGAATATGATAGTGAATGGTTAGAAAATAATGTGGGGCCATGGATTCAAATTAGAAATTTGGATAATGTGATGCGTAAAGCAATTGCATTTATGAAAACTACTAAAGTTACGGCAGAAAATGCAAGTGAAGTAGTTGAAAAAATTAGACACATGCTATCTTCGGAAACAGTTGTAGATTTTTCATTTAATTTAGGCAAAAACTTTTTTGATCCCACATCCCATTTACAAACAAGATTAGCCAGAACTTCTACAGGTTATGAATATATTGATATGTGTACAAAGGGAGGTTATTGGAAAGGATCTCTTATGGTACTTTTTGGCATGCCAAAATCTGGAAAATCAATGTGGATGTGTAATATGGCGGCAAAATCAGTAATGATGGGATATAATACAGCATATATTACATTAGAATTACAAGAAGAATTAGTTAATATGCGTATTGGTTCAAACATGTTAAATATTCCCTTAGATGATTATGAAGCAGTTACGCATGATCAGCCTTTATTAAAACAAAAACTTACTGCGCTAAAACAAAAATCTTTAAAGCCATTAGGTGAATTACATGTGAAAGAATTTGCATCTTCTACAGCATCGGCCAATGATATATCAGCATATTTAAGAAAAGCACAAGATTTATTAGGATATAAATTTGATAATATTTTCATTGATTATCTTAATATTATGAAAAATTGGAGAAATCCAAATAGTGAAAATACCTATATAAAAATAAAACAAATATCGGAAGATATTAGAGCAATGGGTCAGGAAAATAATTGGGCAATTATTTCTGTAACTCAAACAAATCGAAGTGGATGGGAAACAACAGATTTAAGTATTACATCAATTGCAGAATCTGCGGGATTATTACATACTGTAGATATTTTATTTGGTATTGTAACAAATGCTGAAAGTAAGGCAAGAGGAGAATACTTTTTAAAATGTTTAGCAAATAGAGTAGCCGGTTATGAAAATACAAGGAAACGTTATACAATAGATTGGAAATTTGCAAGAATAGAAGAAGATAAAATGTCTCCAATACAAGATATGGAATTTTTTATAAATTCTTTAACAGCTGGTCATAAATTTCCAAGAGGACAAAAAACAACTACTACAACAGTAGAAGCAGTTATCAGTAATAGTGTAACCCCCGTATATCCTACGCAAGACAATAAACATATAAACAAAAACGCCGATATAACAGGAAATGAACTATTTAACTTATAAAATAATAATAAATTATGGATTTTAAAAAAGACGATAAACCACAAAGAGAAGATAAAATTATTAATAATTCTTACAATCAAGGCGAACAAACATATGAAGAATTTGGAACCATGAAGGTTCATGATAGCGTATTTTCTCTTTACGAAGATCAATTGGGAGATAATATTATTGAAAATCGAACATTAAAAATGTTGGATGATGAAATGTATGTAATATTTGAAGCATCTCCTTATTATGAAAAATATAAAAAACCTAAAAGAGCAGATGGAAATGATAGAATAAAAATGTATTATTATTTTAAACAAAAACTTTTAGAAGAAAAGAAATATACTAGCATGGAAATATTTATTGCATTTGCAGAATTTTTTCAAGTAAATTATGATCAACTATATAATGAAGTTGGTGTTTTAGATAAAGAAAGTTTATTAAAAGAATTAAATGAAAAATACGGATTATCAAATAGAATTAAAACAAAACGATTATTTTAATGGAAAAATATTTAAAATCATCAATACATAGAGAAGAATTTATAGAATTTGAAAAACAATATCCTGGATTTTTTGAATTTTTAGAAGTTTTACAAGAAGGAAATCAAATTAAATTTCATCAACTTAAATTTGGAGAAAAACCAAGAGATGTAGTTATTGAAGTAGTTTTTAGAGAAGAAGTAGGAATTAGAGGAAGAGCGCCAGGAGTAGGATGTATTGAATACGCAAATGTTCTTCCAACTGGTAAATTTTCTCCATTACATGAACATGGATATTTTCCATGTCAAACCTTTATGTCTATGAGAGATTGGTTTAGATATTCAGATTCTTATGAAATAATAAATAAAGTGTGATTGAATTTATATGATTGATTTAAAACAATTTAAAGTAGATACTGAAAAAATAGAATATAATAGAATACATCTTTTATCAGATTTACATTTTGGCGTAAGAGCAAATTCAGTGGAATGGCTTACAAATCAAGATCAATTTTTTAGAAAATTTTATATTCCTTATTTAAAGAAAAATTTTAAAAAAGGAGATATTCTTTTTATTTTAGGAGATTGGTTCGATAATAGACAATTATTAGATATTTACATAATGAATAGTTCTATAGATATAGTTTTAGATCTTGCTGAAATTTTACCAATTTATTTTATTACAGGAAATCATGATATCTATAAAAAATATGATACAGATGTTAATTCTATTATTGCATTTAAATATATTCCAAATATACGTATCTATGAAAAACCTACTATTGTAACTGATGGTAATTCAAATATTCTTATTTTACCATGGATAGGAAACAAAGAAGTTGAAGAAAATTATGTAAGAGCAAATAAATTTGATTATGTATTTGCTCATGCTGATATTTCTGGATTTAAATATGACAATGGAAGAGATATTAGGTCTACTAGTGCAGCTAATCTTTCAAAATTTAAAAATATTAAAAGATTATTTTCCGGACATATTCATAAAAGACAAGAGTTAGGAAATTTCATTTATATAGGTTCTCCTTATCATACAAAACGCTCAGACATTGGAAATACTAAGGGAATATATCTATTTAATCCTGTAGATAATTCCTTCTCGTTTACTCCTAATGATTATTCGCCAGTATATCAAAGAATTATGTTAGAAGGTATTTTAGAACTTTCTTTAAATGATACATTAAAATTATTAGAAAATAATTATACAGATATAATAGTACCGGACAAATATATACACTTGTTTAATCTCACGAAATTTATAGATATATTAAGGGATTGCAATTATAAAAAAATAGAAACTGTAGGAGAAAGAAAACGAATTGAAGATGAACTTTCTGATGCATTAAATGGGGTAGAAACTAAAGATATTCTTACACTATTAGAAATGAGTATTTCAGATTTAGGACATCAAATGGAAATATTAGTAAAATTAAAAGTAATGAACAAAAAATATTATGAAAAAGCAAGTAAGGAGGATGTAGAATAATGGAAAATTTTTATGCAAAAAAACCTTTAAAATCAGAATTTCATGAAGACCCCGAATGCTATGTAATTTTTTCTACTAATGGATTAAATTTGGGAAGAATGATAGCTGCTTCTAAAAGTAGTTATTGTAAAGAACATCAAGGAGAGTTAGTTATATTTAATGCTAATGTAATTACACCAAAACATGGAAAGGTTTGGTATGGTGATATTAATATTAATTTAGATTTTGATAAATTAAAAAATGTAGCAGATCAAATAGGAGAAGATTTATATATTTTAATTGAGGGTGATGCTAGATTCGGTTATGAAAATGATCCGATTAAAAAATTAATGAAAAAAGCAAGAGCTGTTATTAAATGTAATAAAACTATAGAAAAGAGTGAAAAAAAGAAAACCTATTTAAATAAAAAGTCTAAAAAAGAAAGTAAAGATGAAAAAAATTAAATCGGTGGAAGATAAATTTCAAAAAAAAGAAATACTTCGTGCATCAGTAGATTGGGATTATGATTGGTATGAAAAAGCTAAAGAAGAAAACAGAAAAGATGAACAAATTGCTCATAAAAAAGAAGAAGAAAGAATTGAAAAACTTAAGTGTCCCTTATGTACATCACCTGATAAAAAACGTATAATTAAATCTGAAAATAATGGAATTCTTGGACCAAGTTATCATTCTTGGGCTATTGATGAATATTTTGTTTGTAAAAAATGTGGAACTATGTTTAAAGATGTTACTAAATTAGATAAAGAATGAAATTAAAAAATATTTCTTGGCGTAATATAGGACCTTTTGGTAATAAAATACAGTCAATAGATCTTCCAGATGATGGTGGTCTTTGGATGGTTCTTGGAAAAAATGGTAACGGAAAATCCTTTTTTGTTAATCTTCCCAAAATTTTATATTATGGAAGATTAGACAGATTTAAAAAAGATGAAATTGCAAATCGTATGAATAAACACGGATGGTGTCGTGGAATAGATGAAGTATCGCCTGATACATTTATTACAATAGAAAGAAGTTTTTCACCATCTGATCTTAAAGTTGAAAAAAATGAAGAAGATATTGGAAAGGCGGGAATAACAAATTACCAAGATTATATAGATCTTGAGGTTACTGGACTACCATATCATATCTTCTCGAACATCATATCATTAAGTATTAATGATTTTAAATCTTTTATATCTATGACTCCTCATGATAAAAGAATCATTATAGATAAGTTATTTGCTATGGAAATCATTAATAAAATGAATGAATTAGTCAAAAAGGATTTAAGAGATGTTAAAACTAATATGGATTTATTTGATAGAGAAATTCTTACATTAAAAAATAATATAGATATTGCAGTAAAAGAATTACAAAAATTACAAACTCAAGTTGCACAAGATAATACTACTAAAATTACTAATTTAGCAAAACAATTAGAATTATATATTCCAAAACTAAAAGAAGGCTATAATAAAAAAAGAATTTATGAAAATAAAAAAGATGAAATAAACAAATCTTATACAATATTTCAGCAACAAAGAGTTAAAATTACTCATGACATATTACATTTAAAGGATCAAATAAGTTTATTCAATGAAGAAAAATGTCCAACTTGTGGAACTGCATTTAATGATACAAGATTTGATTTGATTAAAGGCCAATTACACGAGAGTATAAAGAAAAAAGATGAAGAATTTTTGCAAATTAATTCAGATGAAAGCAAATATACAATAGCGTTAGAAAAAATAAAACAAGGTTTAATTACTATTAATAATTTTATTATTCAGGTTCAATCTACATATAATTCTATCGAATCAGAAATGAATAAATTAAAAATGGATAAACCCAAAGAATTTAGCAGTATTCAAAATATTATATCTGAAAATACTACTACTCTTACAAGTAAAAGTGATGAAAAAGTTAAATTTGATGAAGAATTTAAATATTTGGCTATACTTGAACAGCTATATTCTGACGCAGGCGTTAAAAAGAAAATATTAGAAAGTTATCTTCCTACCCTTAATAAAGAAGTAGCATATACGTTAAATGAATTACACTTTCCATATAGTTTAACATTTAATTCTGATTTTGAACCCGATATGCATCATCTAGGTATTGAAATTGGAGTAGATACGCTGTCAACAGGAGAAAAGAAAAGAGTAGATCTTGCAGTATTAATTTCTATTATTAGAATGTTAAAAAGAAAATATCCTGGCCTTAACATATTTATGTTAGATGAAGTTCTTTCATCTATTGATGGCGATGGCATTTATGATATAATTGGATTATTACAAAAAATATCAAAGGAAATGAATATGAATATATTTGTAATTAACCATAGCCCCTTACCCGTAGAACAGTTCGACTTTCGAATAGAAATAAATAAAAACGCAGGTTTTTCTGATTTGACTGTTACTGCATTGAATACAAAATAAACGAAAGCAATTTAATATAAGGGAGAATAGAAGTATTCTCCCTTTGTTTTGATAAATATATAAATAAAATTGATTAATGAGAGCGCAGTTTGTAAATGAAAATTTAAATGAATTTAATTTTAGAAAAAACCCTAAAGTTAATGCAAACCCTATTAAAAAGAATGTATATCATACAAACTGGGCGCATACTTTTAAAAATGAAAATGTCATAGACGTTATTAGATATAAAAATGTGCCTATAAAACTTATTAAAACCGGCGGCACACCCGAAAAATATTATGCAATTTTACCTATGAAATATTATACTGCGCACAAATTAATTCCATATTATAGTTTAAAATCTGCGATAAATAGTACTAAAAATTATATAGATATGTATTATTATGAAAGCTAAATTTATATATGAAAAATTTGAAGAAGAATCAGACCCGATAAAAGATATGGGAATAGGCGGGATTAAACTCATCGATGAACATAAACGTATTGAAGATGATGCTGTTGATAGGTGGATAACTTTTTTAAAAGATAATTTAGAAGGAAAAATAGTTAATGGAACAATGATGAGATGGGATAGTCGCCATCAATGGAAAAAATATACTTTTCGCGTTAAAAAAGTTATGAATACTAAAGAAAAAAATGGGTTTGCTATAGAAATAGTTGTACAAGATAAAGATGAGATGTTATATACTATTATATCAAGTGAAAAATTATATATAAGATAATGAAAATAGTTAGAGAAAGTTTATACGAAATTAATCAGATTCCTTTTTCAAATGCAAATAGGAATCAACCAATTACACAACAGTATCCAATGAGTAGATTGCAGTATGAAGATGCAGATAAAAAAGAAGATGATGAATTTACTCAAGAGGATTATATAGAATGTAGAGCATGCGCAAACAGTACGCATCCACGAGAATTTAAAAGAGGTGTTTGTAAAAAATGTGCGGAAGCAGGATTTTGGGCAGATCATTTTGGTCGTGTACGTAGAATGGGTGCAGATGATAGACCACATAAATCAGAAGAACAAATTCGTAAAGAATATCTTGGAGAAAAGAAAAAAGAATAGATATAAAATTAAAAGATATGAAAAAAAGAATCATGATGATAGAAGAATCATTAAACGAGTTTTCTAAAAGAGGCAGACCTAAGAAAAATAGGAACATCGATGTTCCGGATGCTTGGGAAAATCAAAATCAAGATGATGATGAAGAAATTATCGACGATATCGATGTAGATGTTAGTGACATGACCAATGGAGAAGAAATTGAGATTGAAGAAGATTCCTTTGACAGTGAACTATTAAAAGCTCTCAACAATGAACTTAAAATTCCAGAATTTAGCAGAAGACTTGTTAAATTTCGACTAAAAGGAAATTTAACAAAAACTTTGAAAGGAATTCTTATGGCAAAATTAGGATCCAACGCATTTTTATTTAAACTTGATAATGGTGAAATGAAAAAAGTTTTTTTAAAGGATATGATACTGGAACAAGAAAAGGGAAATGATCGAACATTTACTATAAATGAAGTACGTTAGAGAACATATAAACGAAAAATTTACAGATGAATCTGATCCGATTCATGACATGGGTATTGGATTACTTAAAAAATTAAGAACAGAATATGTTGCCCATTATTCATGGCACAAACTAAACCCAGAGGATGTTAGTGTAAATCAACTAATGTCTTTTTGTTTAGGCAAAAAAAAATATGATATATCAATTATTGAAGCATTAATAGATGCAGGAGCTGATATTAAATCTTCCCATGATTTATTTTATTCAGTATATCGTGGAATTGATTTTGTTAAATTATTAGATAGAGGAGCAGATCCTAAAACTCGTAGATGTAGTACTTTTGTACATGCTGTTGATAGCAATAAACTTGATATAGCTGACTTATTGTTAAAATACGGAGCAAACGTGCATGCAAATGGTGATGAAGCTTTGAGAAATCGCGCACATTCTAATGACACTGAAACTATAAAATGGTTATTAGAAAGAGGCGCAAATCCAAATGCTCGCAGATATTATCCTCTCCAACAGGCATTAAAAAATGGAAACTATGAATTAGCAGATATTTTAACAAAAGAATATCTTAAAGATCGTAAAAAATGAAATATATAAAAGAACATATTGATGAAAAATTTTCTGAAGAATCAGATCCAATTTATGACTTAGGAATTGGTAAGAAACATAAAATTATACAATGGATAAATTATATAAATACTACAAGGAGGCAAAATTATGATAA
>Ga0315288_10013377_pt1 | contig 10275 bp, 13 predicted proteins | sample YL17G11_20_MG_FD_203454 | JGI IMG/M metagenome (GOLD analysis project Ga0315288, IMG submission 203454) | Sediment microbial communities from Yellowstone Lake, YNP, Wyoming, USA - YL17G11_20 | ecosystem: Environmental > Aquatic > Freshwater > Lake > Sediment | place: USA: Wyoming | collected... | reverse complement strand
AAAAGCTTACAATAAGAATAAGATAATGTTATGAAAAAAATATTGCAGAATTTGTTTATTAATACTCTTTCTCTATTTTTTTTAACACTAATATTTCCTGGGATAAAAATTCAACAAGGATGGCAGGGAATAATAACTGCTGGTATTGGTTTTACTCTTATTGACATTTTACTAAAGCCGATTTTGAAAATTATTTTTCTACCGCTTAATTTGCTAACTTTAGGTACCTTAAGTTGGATTATTAACGTTATCAGTTTTGGCTTATTATTGCTTTTTATTCCTCAAATAAGCGTGCAGGCTTTTTATTTTAACGGTCTAAACTTAAGTGGGCTAACTATTACTGGTTTTAAAGTTAATCTAATTGTCAGCTTAATCAGCGCTTCTTTTCTGATTGTTTTTATCAAACAGGTGGCTTTGTGGCTTACGGAAAGATAGAAACACGGCTAATCTTATAAAAATAGGGGTAACTAAAAAAAGCCACGGGTGCTTCTTCTAATAAAAATTTCTGGAAATCAAAATATTTTTCTTTTCTCTTGGCTTTATCGGCAATTCGACGGCCGTCTTCTAAAAGTTTATCAATTTTAGGATCTTTGAAATTAGTAATATTCTCTTTTCTTGTCGAATGCCAAAAAAGATACTGATCAGGGTCAGAAGGAATTTCCTGCATGCCTAAAAAAATTTGATAATCTTGAGGAATCGCATTAATAATTTCAATACTGGTTTTGATACCTAAAATTTCTTCCCAAGAGCCTTGAATCTCTTCTGCTAAAGGAAGAAATGCCTGGGAAGTAGAAATTTTAAGTTTTATTTCTTCATTTTTTTCCTTTTTTACTTTTTCTAAAAGGTTTAAGGCGTTTTTAGGATCATAATCATAGGTTTTTACTTGTGAGTTATAAGCCCAGGACAAGAAACTAATTGGCCCCGAAGCTCTACTTTCATCAGTTGGTTTGTTTCTTATGGCATAGCTTAAAGCTTGTCTTAAACTCTTATTGCCCAACAAAGCATCAGTGTTGTTAAAAAATAAACCAATATAGCGGTCTCTTTTTAGCTGTTTTTCAATTTTTAGATATTTAAACCAGTCTTCTTCAAAAGGATTGATAAAAAAACCATCTAAAATATCGACTTCGCCAATCTTAAAGCCTAATTTAGCCATATCAACAGTTGGGTAAAAATGATAGGTAATATTTTTTTCCGGTCCGCTTAATTTTAATAACTTAATATAATTACCATCTTTTGTTATTTTAACTACTTTGTATGATCCTGATCCTAAAAAATTATTTTTAAAAACCGGGGTGCTTAAGGCCAGTGGAAAAGGGGAAAATGGTTCCTTTAAAATAAAGCTAATGGTGCGATCATCAATTACTTTACTTTCCACATCTTTAAAATTATAAATAATTTGATCTGTCTTTATCGGTCTGCCATCCTGCCAAAAAATATTATCTTTTAAAGTAAAAGTATAAACTAAATTATCAGGAGAAATATCCCATTTACTTGCTAAACCTGGTTTAATAGAGCCATCTTCATCAATAGTAGTTAGACCCTCACCTAAAAACGCTAAGATTTCTTTTGGCAGCTGATTAAAAGAATAACGGCCAATTAAACCAATTCGTTCGTGTCTTTTAGGAGAAGGAAGATAAGCGGCTAATTTATAGATTATTAAAAAAGCAACAATTCCAAGCAGTAAACCAATAGCAATTATTTTACCATGCTTTTTTAAAAAAGCTTCAATCGTCCAAAAAAAAACTCTAATCTTTTTAATCATCTTAATATATAAAATTAAGAATTGATGAAATAAAGAAGAGAATCGTTAGGCTAATTGTTAACCACAGGACAATTTTTTCTACTCCTCTTTTGGAATAATAAAAACCACTGCTTTTACCCCAAGCGCTGCCTAAACCACTGCCTTGAGACTGTAAAATAATAAGGCCAATTAAGGCCAAACTAATAATGATTTGAATGATGCTAATAATATTTTCCATTTTAGTAAACCTTCGTTTCGTTCTTTCAAGCACAATTATAGATGAATTTATAGAAACACTCAAGAATTGGAGAATTGCTTTTAACAATAATATATGTTAATAATAAAAATTATGGCAACTGAAGCACCAAGAGAAGAAAATCCACTTCAAAACCGTCTTAGTGCCATTCTTGAATATGGATCGCCAGTTTCTCTTACTAGGCCCGAACGTGTCTTATCTTTAATCCAAGCAGCCCTTTCAACCAGAATTTAATGATCCAGAGTTTCAAAAATATTCACCTCGGGAAGTAAAAAAAGTTGCAAAACAGACAGAAGATTTTATTAAGCTAGTAGCACGTGCCTCTGATAGAGAAGTAGAATTGGGTAGTACTACAAATTTTGAAATATGCGACGGATTAGTTGATGATGCACTTTATAGTCTCAGCTTAGAAGTGTATAAGGAAAAAGGGGCAACCTATCCTGATAAACGAGTGGTTGTTAAGTTAGACATCAGTCCTTCAGAAGCTGTGTTGGAAAAAGGAACCGATCAACTACCTGATGCAGCAGCAAAAAAACAAGATTTGATAAAAAGGATGATTGAGCATATCAGCGCAAACAGCGGTTCTGCTTGGTTTTATTTTTAATCTTTGTATTTGTTTTAATCTTTTAGGATTAAACTTGTTTAAAACTAAAACCGAATTACAATTGTTTTTCCCCTGCATGTATTTTAAAATAGTGAGCCGCCAGGGAATCGAACCCTGAACCTATTCCTTAAGAGGGAATTGCTCTACCAATTGAGCTAGCGGCCCTGTAAAATTTATAAAATTTTACAGGGTAAACCCTTTATAAGATGTTAGGTTTATCCTGATTTTTAATAAGTTTTAGTTTATATTTTCTTTTCCAATTTTTAATTACTTTTTCTCTTTTGGCTGCTTCTTCTTGATTATTATACTTCTCAGTATAAATAATTTTAACTGGTCTTTTATGGCGTAAAGATTTTGCTCCATTCTTATTATCTGTATTATGCTGTTGTTCTCTTCTCTTAATATTGGTGGTTATTCCAGTATAAAGTGAATTATCCTTGCATAAAGCAATATATATAAACCATTCATTCATTATAACTCTTTATTAAATAAAAAGTGTTTACACTGTAAAATTTCTATTAGTAGAAATTTTACAGTGCCTCCGAGAGGAATCGAACCCCTATCAATGGTTCCGAAGACCATTGCTTTATCCATTAAGCTACGGAGGCTTCAGTTTCGCCTTCGCGCTTTTAAATTATACAGGGAATTAGTCTTCGGCACCAGCGCGGGACAAATATTCACCGGTTTCGGGGTTAATGGAGATAATATCACCAACTTTTATAAATAGAGGAGCAAGTAAAGTAATGCCAGTTTCCATTTTTACATTCTTTTTGGGTGCTGTCATGGTATTTCCCTTAGTTCCTTCTTCTGCCTCAACAACTTTAAGTTTAACTGATTTTGGCGGTCTTAAGTTTATTGGCTCTCCATCATAAATTAAAACTGCTAATTTATCGCCTTCTTTAAAGTAATTAGCAAGATTACCAACAACTGCAGTGTTAAGTTGAACTTGTTCATAACTTATTTCATCCATAAAATAGAGATAATCAGCATCTTTATAGAGGTATTGCAGTTCTTTTGTTTCAATATCAATCGGTTCCACTGGCTCATTAGACTTATAAGTATAAGCAAGTACTTTACCGGTTTTAATATTTTTAAGCTTTGTTTTCATCAAAGCAGCGCCTTTGCCAGGAGAGTAAAAACTGGTTTGTTGAACCTGCCAAATTTCATTGTTATGAAAAATATATTGGCCTTTTTGGAGGTTGCCGGCATTAATGCTCATAATGTTGCATAATATCAATTTACTCGATATTAATCAACCTTAATTTTTTAATATCGCTTGTATTGGCAAAAATCATTGCTAATCGATCAACGCCAATGGCTATACCACTGCATAAAGACAAGCCCTTTTTTAAAGCTTCGATAAAATCAGTATCAATGGGATGATTTATTTTATGGGTTTCTTGTCTTTTTTTAGCTGACTCAATAAATCTTTTTTCCTGTTCTTGCCAATCGCTTAGTTCAGTATAACAATCGCCTAATTCTATGCCGCAAATATAAAACTCAAAACGCTGGCTGGTTTTATTATCATTGTTTAATTTTGCCAAGGCCGCCATTTCTTTGGGATAATCATAAATAATGGTCGGCCGGCCGGCAGTGCCTAAGTGCGGTTCGATTTCCTGGGTATAAATTTGACTGAATAAGTCAATATAAGAGGCATTATTAATTTTATAGCCTTTTTGCTTGGCTTTAAGAATAAAAGCCTTATGATTAAAAAGTGTTTGTTCACTAATTTTGGCATAGCGGTTAAATGCCTCGGCTACTGATATTTCTTCCCATAACTTAGTTAAATTAACTTTATGATGCTGGTAGTGAATGATGCCGGACTTATAAATTTTATTGGCCATGAATAAGAGTAGTTTTTGAATTTCTTTTTTTACAAAATTATAATCAGCCTTAACTTTATAAAATTCTAAAATGTTAAATTCCGGAAAATGGAGGTCTGACAATGGCTCGCTGTTTCTAAACGCTTTGCCAAGATAGTAGCAATCACCGATATTTTCTACTAACAACCGTTTCATAAATAGTTCCGGTGAAGGGGTTAAATAAAGTTTTTCTCTTTTAGCAAAATACCTAAATTCGGTGGCAAAAATTTCTAAATAATCTTCGGGGATAAGGCTAGGGGAGAGCACCGGCAGATCTAATTTTAAATAATGATTTTCTTTAAAAAAATCCTCTAGCGCGGTTAAAACCTGTAAATAAATTTTATATTTAGCTAAATTATTACTACTAACTTTTATTTTCATAATAACTTGGGTCGTTTACTGACCGACATCCGAACCTATTTTACCTCACTGGATGTTAAAAATAAAATCTTCTTAAATCAACTATTTCAAAAAAATTGACAAATTATTTTTTTATTGATAGATTAAAACCATTATGGTAGATAGTAGTTTCCCAAAAGATCAACTTCCTCCTACTGGAGATACTAAAATTCAAGATGTTGCAAAATATATTTCATTACATAGGGATCTAATAGTGAAAGATTTAGGCTATGCAAATAAAGAATTTGGAAGTCTTCCTGTAACGGTACAGCAGAAGATGGGTGAAGTCTTTGAGGATGAGTGGAAATCATCCCCCCACGGGGCAGATAATTCACTTGAACGAAGATTTGATTTGGCACTAAAAACCAGGGTCCCAGCTTTATTAGAAGGTAATGCTGAAATTGATTGGTCTCAAAATATGACAGGTTATGCTAGAAAAATAAAAGAGATACGAGGGCAATACACAACAAATGGTTCATTTGACAAAGAAGGATTTACTCTAGCAATGGTAAAACAAATGATGGAATTATCAGCTGAGGAAGCGAGACCTTCTCAAAGAGCAATATTATCAAATACTCTTCTGTTAATGACGTCAGTTGGAGTTCTTAGTTTTGAAGATATTAATACAATAAACAGTATGGTTAAAGGTATTGTCGGATCGTGGTCAATTAAATGTGACCATTTTTTATTTAGGCCCGAAAGTATAACAAGAGAAGAGTTTGATAAAGTAGAAGCAGTTGGAAAAAGAATGGAAGATTTTTCTTACCATACCTTAGTTGATGGTAATAACGATAGATCAGTTTTAATGCGTATGCAAAATCCTCTAAATGCAACAGCTATAAACGATTTTAAACATGTGTATGGTGTGAACTCCTAAACTTCTAAGATTCTCAATCTAACACATTAAAGATTTTTAGTTTTTTGGGGTAGAAAAAGTTCTTTTAAGAAATATTTCTCTGGCTTCAGCATCTTTTGATTAATAAAATATTCATAATGAATAAGTTAAGGACATAAATATAATGCGATGTGTTTACTTAAATACAAAGAATGATTGACAAATATAAATAAACATAGTAAACTACACCCCATAGTAAAACACTATGAAGAAAACTACATCATGTTTAACTCCATCAGAAGTGGCAAAAAAGCTGCAGCTTAATTTGCTGACAATCTATAAATACATCAGAAATAAAAAACTATTGGCAATAAGGCTTGGTAGAAACTATAGGATTACAAAAGAAGATCTGGATAAATTTATAAAGTCTAATAAAACCTATTAGATTTTAATTTTAACAAATTACTGCCCAATCGTACGAAACGATTGGTTTTTTTTATGGAAAAAACTAAAATGATTAAAAATAAAAAAATAAACTACAGGCTGATAATAAAGATCGAACTGCTGATTCTTGCCGTGTGTTTGGTTATAGGAGTGTTTCAATTTGTCAATATTCCACCTTCATTAAAAGAGGCAATTGCTCTTGCGACTACCCGAAAACCGGAAACCTTTACCGAGCTTTATTTTGAAAATCACTTATCGCTTCCTAATAAAGTTATTTATTACCAGCCTCAAGCCTTCAAATTTACCATTCACAATCTTGAAAACCAGAATATGGAATATCCCTATGAAGTCTATATCGACGTTAACGGTGAAAAACAATTTATCGATCAAGGTTCAGTTTTACTTAAAAACAACGGGTATAAAACCATCAGCGAAGATTTTTCCATTACTCTTCCTACTTTAAGAGTTAAATTAGTGATTAATCTGGTAAATAAAAATCAGGAAATAAGGTTTTGGATAGGAGAAAAATGAAGAAAATATCAATTGTTATTCCCTGCTACAGCGAAGAAAAAGGTATTGGAAAAGTAATAGACGGAGTGCCTAAAGACAGACTAAAAGAGTTGGGTTATGAAACTGAAATTATTGTGATTGACAACAACTCAAAAGATAAAACTTCTGAAGTGGCTAAAGCTCACGGTGCTACCGTATATTTTGAGAAAATACAAGGTAAGGTTGCTGCTATGAAAAAAGGGTTTAAAGAGGCAACTGGCGAGATTTTTGTAACTATCGACGGCGATAATACTTATCCTTCTCGAGAAATTCCTAGTTTAATTCGGGCTTTTGATGGTAGTGATCTTGTTACCGGTAGCCGTTTTAATTCAGTTTGGAACCTACTGCGATTGTTTGAGCCAAGAGAACTTCCCTTCCAACGTGTCATTGCAAACAAAATCGGTGCAGAGATCGGAAGTATCATTTTGGGGCATAGAATTACTGACGTTACAACAGGACTTCGTGCTTTTAAAAGTGATCTTTTGAATAGAGTTCCTCCGATTAAAGCAAAGAACTTAGATTTTGAAGCAGAGTTAACGGCTAGAGTCATTTCCAACGGATTGATTTATAAGGAAGTACGTATTACTTCAAACTCGCGTGAAGGACATTCAAGCCTTAATTATTTTAAAGATGCGTTCAGATTTTTATGGGCCATTATTGTTGGGAAATTTGATATTGGTGGTAGTAAACAATCATCAATTAGTCGGAAAATTGGAAGTTTAAAAACCAACCCTGTTATCAATAACACATACCTTGATCAAACAACTGAGGGGGCTAAATAATGACAATTTCAATAATAATTCTGACTAAAAATGCAGGGGATGTATTTAAATCTGTTTTAGATGGAATATTTACTCAAAATATTAAATTTCTGGAAGTGATAATAGTAGATTCTGGGTCAAAGGATAATACTCTAAAAATTGCTAAAGAATATCCTGTAAAAATAATAGAGATACAACCTGAAGAGTTTGGTCATGGAATAACCAGAAATTTCGGTGCTAGCTTAGCCAAAGGAAACCACATTGTTTATCTAACTCAAGATGCAATTCCCAATGATATAAATTGGTTAAAAGAACTTATGGAGCCTTTTAAAGACTCTAATATTGCAGGAGTATATGGCCGGCAAATCCCAAAGAAGGATGAAAATATAATAGATAAGTTTTTTTATCTCAGCTTGTATTCTGATAAAGATATTATGTGGAAAAACCATAAGAATTTGGGTGTTGATACTATATTTTCCGATGTTAATTCCGCAATAAGAAAAGATATTCTACTTAAATACCCTTTTGATAACGACATAATTGTATCAGAAGATCATGAATGGGCGCATAGGGTATTAAAAGAAGATTATGCTATCTTTTACAACTCTAAGGCCTCTGTAGTTCACTCACACTCCTATAATCTGAAAAATGCTTTCAAAAGGCACTTTGACATTGGAGTTTCGTATAACAAAATTAGTATTGTAGGAACAACTTATCGTTTTATAAAAAAAGGAATACAGTCTCACTTGAGGGAACAAAGTTTTATTATAAAAAATGGATATTTTTACCTTGTTTCTTACTGCATAATTAAAGATATCTTTAAATTAATGGCGTTTATGCTTGGGAAAAACGAACGACTATTGCCAAAAGTTGTAAAAGCAAAGTTAAGTAATTATGAGAGGTATTGGATATGAAGATTTGTCACTTAATAAATTCCTACCCTTTACCTACAGGGGGAATGCAATCTTATTGCTTTGATCTTGCCGATAGACAATCAAAACTTGGACACGATGTCCACATCTATGTTTCGGGTGCTATTAATAGTTCAATTAAACATAAAAAACTTAAGGTAAAAAACTTTAAGCCTATTTTTCATTTCGGTAAGGCCAGTCTTTCAGTTTCGCTAATTCTTAGTTTAATTAAAGAAAGATTTGATGTATTACATGTTCACCTTCCGTTTCCTTTCGGTTTTGAAATGTCGCTAATGGTAGCAAAAATGAAACGTGTTCCGATTATCGCAACATATCACTGCGTAATAACAAACTTTGAAAAGAATTATTTTAAAGGATTTGTTCTAAAAATCTATAATAGGTTAAACAACAAGCTATTAAATTCGTTAGATCATCTAATATTTACCACGGAAGATTATTTAAAAAGTATTGATACTTTTAAGACAAAAGTATCCACCATTCCAATCGGAGTAGATCTTAAAAAATTTAAGAAACAAAATAAAGAATCTGTTAGGAAAAAATTGGGTTTGCCAATCTCAAAATACATAGTTTTGTTCGTTGGAAACATGGACATCCATAATTATCACAAGAAGGGAGTAGAATACCTTTTAAAAGCATTACCTTTAATTAAAGATAAGCTACCAAATATATATTTAAATATTATAGGAAAAACTGACAACAATACTCGCGAAATTGTAAGTAAGATTTGTTCCGAAAATAATATTACAGACATGGTGCAAATGTACGATTACGTGTCCAACGAAGATTTACCATTATATTATGCCGCTTCAGATTTATTAGCGTTACCGTCCGTCTCACGCCTAGAAGCTTTTGGGATTGTTCTTCTTGAAGCTTTGGCATCAGGTATACCAATAATTGCATCTGACATTCCCGGAGTCCGATCAGTAGTAAAAAGTACTAAGGCAGGTTTTTTAGTTAGACCTTATTCTTCTAGCGACTTAGCAAGAAAGATAGTCAATATTTCTAAATTAAAGAATTTAACTGTTTTTGCTATTAATACGGCAAAAAACAAATATGATTGGACCAAAATTGTAAAAGAAATACTAGATATTTATCAAAATTTAATAAATAAAAAATGAAAGTTATTCAGGTGTCACCCTATTATTTTCCACATATTGGAGGAATGGAAAACTGTGCAAAAGCCATCTCTGATCGGTTGGCATTAAATGGACATCGAGTAGATGTTTTTACTTCCGATGTGGGATATAAAAAAGAATCAAAAGAATCTAATACTAATTTGTCAATTCATTACCTAAAAGCCTGGGAATTTGCACATACGCCAATTATTCTTTTGTTATTTTTTAAATTATTAAGAATACCAAAAGATTCAATTATCCATTTACATGTTTCACAACCGTTTGTTTCAGAAATTGTCTGGTTAGTATCCAAAATTAAAAATATTCCATATATTGCACAAGTACACTCTAATATAGGCCCTTCGGGAAAAATGGGATTCCTGCTTCCTCTTTATAAAAAATTATTTTTAAGAAGAGTATTACTGTCAGCGTCTAGGATTATAGTTCCCACCGCAGATTATGTTGAATTAATTAGTAATAAATACAAAATATCAAAAAATAATATATGTATTGTTCCTTGCGGTGTAAACCTTAAAAATTTTCGGCAATTAACCGTCAAGTTACATAACCCGATAAGACTATTATTTGTTGGCAGACTCCAAATTCAAAAGAATATTCCTCTTTTAATAAGAACATTTAAAAATTTTGTTGATAATTATAATTTTAATGTCGAACTTAATATTGTAGGAGAGGGTGAAGATAGGAACAAAATTATTCAACTAATAAAATCGCTTAATTTGGAAAATAAAATTCATCTGTTGGGTGCCTTAAAGGTAA
>Ga0315288_10013376_pt1 | contig 10276 bp, 9 predicted proteins | sample YL17G11_20_MG_FD_203454 | JGI IMG/M metagenome (GOLD analysis project Ga0315288, IMG submission 203454) | Sediment microbial communities from Yellowstone Lake, YNP, Wyoming, USA - YL17G11_20 | ecosystem: Environmental > Aquatic > Freshwater > Lake > Sediment | place: USA: Wyoming | collected... | reverse complement strand
CCTCATCCTCCATGGCCTGAATCTGGAAGATATCAGCCGGCACGCTTTCCAGGCCGAATACCACCATACGGACATTTCCCTGGGGAACCAGAAGGGCCAGGTTAGGACCGGTCGGCCTCGCCGAAAGCCGCTCCGCATACTGGCCGAGAGACTCCCAGTCCCAGGCGATGGGAGGATCTCCACTCAGCCCCGATAAATACTGCCGCCAGGGAGCAACATACTCCTTTCTCATGGGGGCGGCGCCGATTCCATCCTGTCCCAGAAGTTCCGTGGTCACTCCCTGCATGAGCTTGGGGAGCAAGGCCGGTTCCGCCAGGGCCATGAGATCCGAGTGGCTGTGGGTATCGATGAAACCCGGGGCCACCACGGCTCCGATGGCGGAAAAATCACGGACCGCCTCCCCTTTTTTCATCCGGCCGATACGAACGATTCGATCGCCCTGGATGGCCACATCGGCTTTTCTTCCGGGGGCCCCGGTCCCATCCACGACCGTTCCCCCCAAGATGGCTAGGTCGAAAATGGCCGGCCTCCTTTCATTAGAGAGTTCGGGGAAAAAACAGCAAAAACCCTAAGGGGACACAGATAAACTTAGCGCGGCTGCGCCGCAACCAAAAAAATTTTATTGGACACAGATGAACACAGATAAACACAGAAAAGGATTCATGAAAAACGCTTAACAAAATTTAAAGATTTTACACTACAGTAGTACAGATGAAAACAGATTTTATATTCGCGAAAGACTAAAAGCCAAAAGACTGAATGGGACGCGGATGAACGCGGATTAACACGGATCTTTTTTCCTCTGCGTTCCCTGCGGCCTCTGCGAGAGATATGATTTTCCGATATATCATTTTTCCAGGACGCGGGAAAGGATCTTCTGGGCTTCCTCCAGGATTGCTTCCAGGTGGGCCTGGCTTTTGAAACTCTCCGCGTAGAGCTTGTAGATATTTTCCGTTCCCGAAGGGCGGGCGGCGAACCATCCGTTCGGGATTACCACCTTCAGGCCGCCGATGGGGCTCCCATTGCCCGGGGCCCGGGTCAGTTTGGCCAGGATCGGCTCTCCCGCCAGTTCGCGGGCAGGTACCGCCTCCGGGGCCAGTCCATTCAGCCGATCTTTCTGCTCGGGGGTCGCCGGAGCGTCGATGCGAAGGTAGTAGGGGACCCCCAGCCGGGCGGTAATCTCCCGGTAATACTCCCCCGGGTCTTTTCCCGTTCGGGCGGTCATTTCCGCGCCCAGAAGACCGAGGAGGATCCCGTCTTTATCGGTGCTCCAGGCCGTTCCGTCCATGCGCAGGAAACTTGCCCCGGCGCTTTCTTCCATCCCGAAGCATAGGGAACCTTCGAGCAAGCCATCCGCGTACCACTTGAACCCCACCGGAACCTCGAAGAGTTTCCTCCCGAACTTCTCCGCCACCCGGTCGATCAGGCTGCTGCTGACCAGGGTTTTGCCCACCGCCGATGCGGAAGACCACCCGGGCCGATGGGTCAGGAGATAATCAATGGCCGCGGCAAGATAATGGTTGGGATTCATGAGACCGGCCGTCCGGGTCACGATCCCATGCCGGTCGGAATCCGTGTCGGTCCCGAAGGCGACCTGAAACTGGTCCTTGAGCGCCACCAGCCCGGCCATGGCATAGGGGCTGGAGCAGTCCATCCGAATCTTGCCGTCGTGGTCCAGGGTCATAAAGCGGAAGGTCGGGTCGATCCGGGAATTCACCACGGTGAGGTTGAGTTCATAATGCTCTTTGACCGGCTCCCAATAACCGATCGAGGACCCGCCCAGGGGGTCCACCCCGATCTTGATCCCTGCCGAGCTGATGACATCCATATCTAGGACGCTCGACAGATCCTTCACGTAAGGGGTGATGAAATCCATCTCCTTCGTCGTCGACGCATTGGCGGCCTGCCCCTGGAAAATCCTTTTAACTCCCCGGTTGCCGGACTGCAGAAGAGCATTGGCCCGGTCCTGGATCCACCCGGTCACCTCCGTGTCCGCCGGACCGCCGTTGGGAGGGTTGTATTTGAAGCCCCCGTCGGAAGGGGGATTATGGGAGGGGGTGATGACGATCCCGTCTCCGATTCGTTCCTTCCGTCCCCGGTTGTGAACCAGGATGGCGTGGGAAATAACCGGAGTGGGGGTGTAGCCGTCATGGCTCTGGATGAAGGTTTGCACGCCGTTGGCCGCCAGGACCTCAAGGGCCGTCTTCTGCGCCGGGCCGGATGCCGCGTGGGTATCTTTGCCCATGAACAGGGGGCCGCTGATTCCTCTGCTTTGGCGGAAATCACAAATCGCCTGGGTGATGGCCAGAATGTGGCCTTCGTTGAAGGAACCCTCCAGAGGGTTCCCCCGGTGACCGCTCGTCCCGAAGTTTACCCTCTGGTTGGGGTCTTCCATGTAAGGTCGTTTCTCAAAATAGGCTCTCTCTAATCGGGCGACATCAATCAGGACTTCCGGAGGAGCCGGCTTGCCGGCCAGGGGATGAATGCTCATGGCTTCCTCAAATCCCACCCTCCCCCTTCGATGGGGGAGGGTCAAAGTTATTTCCCCTTGGTTGCCTGTAATAAAGACTTCACCCCCGCCTCCGGCCCCCCGGAATGCCCAAAAACAGAGCTGCCGGCGACCAGCACGCCGGCGCCGGCCTCCACCACTCGGGCGGCATTTTGGGGGTCGATCCCGCCGTCTACTTCGATTTCGCATCGCGGATTTCTTCTGCCCAGCATCTCTTTGAGCTGCCGGATTTTTTTCAAGGGATACTCCATGAACTTCTGCCCCCCAAAACCGGGGTTGACGGTCATGACCAGGATCAAATCGAGTTTTTCGATAATCTCTTCGAGCACCCCGGCCGGGGTGGCGGGGTTCAAGGCCACGCCCGCCTTCTTCTTCAAATCCTTGATCCCCTGGAGGGTCCGGTCCAGGTGAACCGAGTTCTCTTGTTGCACGATGAGGATGTCCGCCCCGGCCTGGCTGAAGGCTTCGATGTAGTTCTCCGGCTGCTCGATCATGAGGTGGACTTCAAAAGGGAGCCGGGTCCCGCGCCGCAGGCTCTTCACCACCGGGATGCCCATGGTGATGTTGGGCACGAACCGCCCGTCCATCACATCGATATGCACCCGATCGGCCCCGGCCCGCTCGATGGCCTTGATCTCTTCGCCCAGCTTCAGGAAATCCGCGGAAAGGATGGACGGCGCGATTTTGATCATCATTCCTCCTTTTTGATTTAGCCACAGAGGACACAGAGATCACAGAGAATCAATAATTTTCTCATTTGTTACAAAAAGCCATAGGTGGCAGCGCTTATTGCAGGGGCGATCCATGAATCGCCGCTACGATCATCCACTTTTTTCCGAGTGACTGGAAAAGCTCAATGGTGTCTTCATTCGGTTTCGGATAAATCCCTCTGTGGTCTCTGTGCCCTCTGTGGCTATATGGTCTTTAATAATCGGGCCGCGAAGCGGTCGACCAGCCACAGGCATCTTCCCTGGGTGGGCCGGATGAGTCCCGCCGGGAGGGGTTCATTGGTTTTCTCCTCGAGCACCATCCGCAGAGTTTCCGCTTTTTCCGCTCCCGTCACCAGAAACAAAACACACCTGGCGTTGTTTAGCAACGGTAGAGTCATGGTGAGCCGGTAGGCATTCAGCCTCGGCACCCAGTTGGCCGCCACCAGCCGGTTCAGCTCCTTCAGGACTTCAGTCCCGGGAAACAGGGAAGCCGTGTGCCCATCCGCTCCCATTCCCAGGAGGATGAAATCCATCTCCGGAATCTCCCTCGGTTTTGGCCGGAAAAAGCTCCGCAGGACCTCCTCGTACTCTTCTGCCGCCTTGCGTGCATCCGGTTCTTCCCCCCGGATCCGATGCACGTGATTTGCCGGAACGGGTACCTTGGAGAGCAGCACCTCGTTGGCCATCCGGTAATTGCTTTCCGGGCTGTCGGGCGGAACGTGACGCTCGTCGCCAAAGAAAAAATGAACCTTCTCCCAGGGAACCCCAGCCCGAAAGCCTCTCTCCTCTGCAAGCATGGAGTATACGCCCCGGGGGGTCGAACCCCCCGCGAGGACGACCGTGCAAGTCTCCTTCTCCCGGAGGGCCTCCTGAACCCTGGCGATAAAAATCCCGGCCCCTTCCCGGGCAAGTTCTTCCGGGTCAGCCACAATTCGTACGCTGGGTTTCGAGGCCGCCACGTTTCTTCCCCGAAGCTCACCCCCCCTTGGACTTCTCCACGTGCCCTCCAAACTTGTAGCGCATGGCCGAAAGGATCCTGCGGGCGAAATCATCCTCTCCCCGTGAGCCGAAACGTTGATAAAGGGCGGTACTCAAGACCGGCGCGGGGGTTCCGCTCTCCACCGCGGTGAGGATCGTCCATCGTCCTTCGCCGGAATCCGAAACGTTCCCGGAAAAGTTAGATAGGTCGGGATTCTCGGTCAAGGCCATGGCGGTCAGGTCCAGCAACCAGGAGGGAATGACGCTGCCCCGCCGCCACAACTCGGCGATGTCGGGAAGGTTGAAATCATACTGGAAATGCTCCGGATGACTCAAGGGCGTCGTCTCGGCATCCGCCGCGGGCCCGGCCTTTCCCGCGTTTGCATGGCGCAGGATGTTGAATCCCTCGGCATAGGCCGCCATGATGCCGTACTCGATCCCGTTGTGAATCATCTTGACGAAGTGACCCGCTCCGGCAGGACCGCAGTGCAGGTACCCCTCTTCTGCCGTTCCCCCCATTTTTCCCCGGCCGGGGGTGCGGGGGATCGTTCCCCTTCCCGGGGCCAGGGTCTTGAAGATCGGGTCCAGGTACTGAACGACTCCTTGGGGTCCCCCGATCATCATGCAGTAGCCCCTCTCCAGTCCCCAGATCCCTCCGCTCGTTCCCACGTCCAGATAGTGAATTCCCTTGGGGGCGAGTTCTTTGGCATGACGGATGTCGTTGATGTAGTGGGAATTCCCCCCGTCGATGATAATGTCCCCCTTTCGCATGCGGGCGGCGAGATCGTTCAGGGTCTGGGCCACCCTGGCTGCGGGCACCATGATCCAGGAGATACGGGGAGGATCCAGCCTGGCCACAAAATCCTCCAGGGAGGAAGCCGCCGTTGCTCCCGTCTCGCTGGCGAATTTTTCCCGGGATTCGGCGCGGGCGGAATAGACGGTGACCTGATGTCCGCCCTTTATCAAACGGCGGACCATGTTTCCGCCCATCCTGCCGATGCCGATCATTCCCAACTGCATTTTTTCTCCTTTCATGCCCGCTTCCCCTGGATGCGCTTCCCTGCTAACCGGGGAATAGGGTTTCGAAATTATAATAGCTTTCCGGAGATTGCGGGTCAAGCTACATTCCTCCCTTGCCCGCCGACGACGTTGCAATATAGAATAGTCCCCCTGGTGCGACTCGGAATAAGCGGTTCAGCAGAACCTACCGCCCCAAAAAAGCACCTAAAATATAAAGAATTATTTTGCCCCATCAGATGGATTTTATACACGATGACATAGATCTTATCGCATTTGTCATTCCGGGCTTGACCCGGAATCCAGTTTTTTCCAGATTCCTGCTTTCGCGGGAATGACGATTTTTGTTGGTATTAATTTTGCTATGCATAGGAGGAGGTTTATTCTTTCTCCAGAATTTTGGAGGTCGCTATGAAAGGAAGTTTCTGGTTAACGATCGGCATGGTAATCTTCGGGGTTCTCGGCCTTCTCTGCGGAAAAGGCCTGCCCGAATCCCCCAAGTCGGGCGGGGCGGCGGCCGGCGCCCAGAGCCGATTCTCCGGATGGAATATCGAGTACAAGCTCCCTCAGGGGTGGCAGATGGGACAAACCCTGGGTCGCCTCCAGGTGCTCGGTTCGAATAGCGAGGCGGGTGCCATCTTCCTTGCCCCGGGAATGTACCGCAGCGCTGAGGAGGCGATTGCCGACCTCTCGCAGTTCTACCAGACGCTGAATCTCCAGGGGATTCCGATCGAGCCCCCCAAAAATACCACCATCGCCGGGCTGCGGGCCATCGTCGCCACATATGCCAGCATGGATCAAATGGGACGCACGGTCCACGGCCGGTTCATTTCGCTCCTCACCCCCCATGGCACCGGGCTTAACATGCTTGGCCTGACAACGCCCGAGCAGATGCCCCGGCTCGGGGGCACGCTGGAGCGGCTGGCGGGAAGCGTTACCGCGAACCCGCCTTCAGTCAACCGCCAGGCCATTCAGGCCCTGGCAGGAACTTGGGTCCTTTACCAGGGCGGGTACCGCGGGGGGTCCTCAAGCACCGGTTCTGCTTCGCACAGCCACGAGGAAACGGTGGTCTTCGATGGGCAAGGAAGTTTTCAGTGGCAGTCCTCAACGTCCGTTTCGGTCACGACTCCGGGTTACACCGGCGACGCAGCACGGGCCACGAGCGATGCGGATCGCGGAACCTACACGGTCGTCGGCAGTACTTTGGTGATGAAGGGTACGAAAGGCCAGTTCGTGTTCGACATTCAGATCGAGGGCAACAGGCTCACGGCGGGGGGAAAGACGTATTTGCGCAACTGATCGGAAAAAGCTATCCCCCTATGCCGGGCGGGCGGCGCACAGCCCAAAGGGGCGCCCCGCGCCGGGTCGCGACTGAAAGCATTCCGCGGAGCGCGGGACGGATCAACCCAACGAGGGCAGGCTCGGGGGCCTGCCCCTACCAAGGCAGGCATGACGCGAAGCCGTGCACCGCATGGTGTTCAGGGCGAAGCGCGATACGGTTCCCCATCTTGTGGGCAGCCACATAGGGCCGCCCCTACAACATTCCTGTTTGGTTCCGGCTATGGGGGGTAAAGTTTTTGGAATGAAATTGTTGTTCCTCTGCCACTCCCGCGAAGGCAGGTCTGCTTTCGCAGGAATGACAAAGGAAAAGGAAAATCCGGTCTAATTCTTGCCGCCTGTTTTTTTCTGAACCGATTTCAGCCGCAGAGCTTTGACCACAGCGGCAGCGTCGATCACTCCATAGCCCAGGTCATAGTCCCAGCCGTTCCCCTCCAGATCGCGACAGGTGCGCTGCAGCAGTCCTTTCAGTTGTGCCGGGCTGCGCCTGCGGACGGAAACTTTTTGGCGGAGCGCCGCCGCTACTCCGGCAGCGACCGGGCTGGCGGCTGAGGTTCCGCCATCGGCCGGATAGACGCCGGACCCGCGAAAATGGCTGAGACCGGCAAGGTCCGGCTTGCGGTTATACAGTCCGCCGGGTCCCTGGGAGGAGTACCCCAAGCGGCGGTCCGTCACGGTGACGGCGGCCACGGTGACTACATCAGGGTGCGAATTCGCGCCGTGGATGCTCGCCCCGGGTCCCGTGTCTTCGCCGCCGCAACGACTATCGGGGCAATTGCCCCCGCAGTTGCCGGCGGCAAAGAACACATCCGCACCCGCCGCTACGAGGCTGCCCACAATCTGGTTGAAGGGATGATCGGGGTTGGCGCTATAGTTTTCCGGCGATCCGATGGGCGCATCTTCCGACCGGTCGAACATGCCCCAGCTGTTATTGACCACCAAGGGGCCCGGTTCCCTCGTTAAGCGGTCCATCAGATCAGCGAACCCCGCGATCCCATCGGACAGGAACGCGGTCCAAGTCTCTCCCCGGGACTGGAGCAGGGCATAGTCCAAAATGCGCGTCTCGGGCGCAGCGATGCGCACGTCATAGGCGCACATCGTCCCATGATCAGGGGGGGTTGAGCCCGGCACATACCCGGGGACGGGCGCCCAGCCTCCTTCCACTGGAATGCGACGACCGTCAATCCCGGTATCCATCACCGCCACGCGGACCCCCCGGCCCGTGAGCCCTGCTCGCCGTAGGGCCGCGACCCCCAGCTTTTGGGCCACATCTTTGTCGTTGCCCACCGGGGCGCCTCCGCAGTATGGCCTGGCGAAGGTCGAAACCGTGGGGTCGGCATAAACCCCGACCACTTCCTCGCGCCGATCATGGCGCAGCCGTTCGATGGCCTCTTCGTCGTCGAACTCGGAACGCACGGCGTAATTGGTCACCGGCCCGACGCGGGCATAATTAAAGCCCAAAGCCGTCGGGCGTTCTGCGGGCAAACCCATCCGCCCGGTCACGCGCACGGGATGGTATTTCTCGTCCAGCTGCATGCCGCTGACTTTGATGGTGGTGGCGAGGTGCGAACCCGCCGGTCCGAACGACCGGGCCGTCCATCCATCCGCCAAGGGTTCATGGCTACGGACCAATACGATGCGTCGAAGCATGTTTCTCCTCCTTTCTTCGAATGGGTTAACGAAAACCTCTTTGACCTGTGCCCTGGCGATCCCGCGGCCGTATTGCGGTTACATGGGCTGCTGGCGAATATCCGGAAAGAAACGAACGCCCTGGATCTGTTCGGCCTTGGCGCGCGCCTGGGTTGTGGCGGTCCCGCGTACGACATACCTGCCGAGTTTGGGGTTAACCAGAATAGGACCGTAGTCGTCGTCGAGCTGAACACCGGTGCCTTCGAGCAGCGCATGGATCTTGGCCAGGTCGATTTTCTCGCCCGGCCGCTCCACTTGGATGATGAATCGGGGGGTCGAATCTGTTTGGCTCATTTTCTGAGGGCCTTCTATATCTATTGTATCAAAAAAAATGGGGAGGGCAATGGTCACGGGAGAGTTCATTTTTGGCGAGAGAAAAAGGGGGGGAAACAGAGTCAGAGTTGATGATTACGCCAATCCCACCCCCGCCCTAGCCTTCCCCCGTTTAAGGCCTGAAAACCACTTTTTTCCAGGTCTCCTTTTATCTTATCAAATCATTACCCCGGTCCGACCCGTGGGAACGGGGTCATGGAATGGGGTCAGGCATAACTAAATAACTTTTGTGAATTTCGAATTGCGAATCAAATTTTCCCAAGTGTTGGGAACCAGACTTAAAGATTGAGTCGGTTCCTCGCCTGTGTAAGTTTCGCATCCGAACCCTCTCCCTTTCTATCCTTAAAGACTGACCCCAATTCCGTACAAGATAAATTTAGGAGAGGGGACGTTCATGCAGAAAGTGCTTTGTTTCTAAAGCAAGTTTTCTCCCCCAAACCGCCAAGCAATTTCAACACCCAAATCTGTTCCTGACTCCAAACGGTCGGCTGCAGCTCATTTACCTATGTACCTACACCCTTTGAGTTCCTCAATGGCGGCCGGTTCGTCCACCAACTCGCCATACACATGGCCTGCAAAAAACCCCATGCTAATGGCCATGCGAATGTATCGGGTTTGACCCTTATCTAAAACAAAACTACATTTCCGGGTCACTTCTGTAGAAGTGACCACTGTATAGTCCCCGGATGGCCGGTCCACATAGAAAAAGCCCCAGGATATCGCTTCTCCCACTTTTTCATTATTGAGCAGAATGTCAGGGCGGATTGCCGCTCCCATCGATGAGGGCCGATAGAAGAAAATTCTTCCCTGTCCAGGATCTTGGGAAATTTTCGCTACATTCATTTCAGTAAACTTCGGGCCAGAGGTGGCGCAGGAGGCAATACCGCAAACCATCAGGGTTAACAATAAGACCTTCACCAGGGTTTTCATGAACCTTTCCCTCCTTTCTTCCTTCAATCGATAGGAAGCTTGATTGTTGGCGAAATAGGCACAAATCCCTTTTCCACAGGCAAATAAAAACCGATTAAGGCCCCACCAGAAACGACCAAGTAGGCTTCGTGGACATGCGAGCATTCGACGGTCAACACCTGATCCTTTGGTTTGTACACCTCCCCTTCAGGGATCGTCCCAATCAAATCCCATCTGGTGCCTTTAAGCAGAGTTCGTGCATACCCGCATGGTGCTTGCTCAACCTTGACCGCGTCTTTCATGATGAGAGTTATACGGGGTTCAGGCTCAGGTTTGAATTGAGCCGGCTTGTAAGAAACGTGGGCCAGGTCGAAGGCGCAACCCCAGAAAAGGAAAAGAAAACAAAGAATTCCCAAAATTTTGTAGACCATTTTTATCCCTCCTTAACCGCCCTCATCTTTCCTGCTTGTCATAGCAATTAAATCGACGTATCCCCGCGGAGGTTTTCTATTCTGATGGTTTAGAAACGGGGTTGGGAGCGTCTCATAAAGCCCCTCCTCACAACCGCAGAGCGCATGGAGCATAGCGCATAGCGATTAAGCAAAAAAATACAAAGGAGAAAGCCTTCAGGTTGATGAGCTATAAATCCCTATTTTTGATGAATGGTCACCATTGATGATCTCGTAAAAAGTCTCTTGGAGCGTCACCCCGGCGAAAGCCGGGGTCCAGAATATCTTGAAATAACTGGATTCCGGCTTTCGCCGGAATGACGAATTCTATGGAATTGCGACTT
>Ga0315288_10013375_pt1 | contig 10276 bp, 9 predicted proteins | sample YL17G11_20_MG_FD_203454 | JGI IMG/M metagenome (GOLD analysis project Ga0315288, IMG submission 203454) | Sediment microbial communities from Yellowstone Lake, YNP, Wyoming, USA - YL17G11_20 | ecosystem: Environmental > Aquatic > Freshwater > Lake > Sediment | place: USA: Wyoming | collected... | reverse complement strand
CCAGTTCGAGCGCACCCTCATCATCGCCGAAGATGACGCTTATGTGAGCTACCTCGAAGGATGCACGGCGCCGATACGCGATGAGAATCAGCTCCACGCCGCCGTGGTCGAGCTCGTCGCCCTCGAGAACGCCCAGATCAAGTATTCCACGGTGCAGAACTGGTACCCGGGAGACAAGGAGGGCAAGGGCGGGATCTACAACTTCGTCACAAAACGGGGACAGTGCCGCGGCGCACGCTCGAAGATTTCGTGGACGCAGGTGGAAACGGGATCGGCGATCACGTGGAAGTACCCAAGCTGTGTGCTCCTCGGCGACGACTCGGTCGGTGAGTTCTACTCCGTTGCGTTGACGAACAACTACCAGCAGGCGGACACGGGGACCAAGATGATCCACGTCGGCAAGAACACGTCGAGCACGGTTGTTTCCAAAGGCATCTCCGCCGGGCACGGTCAAAACGCCTACCGCGGTCTCGTCCAGGTCGAAAAGGGGGCCGTGAACGCGCGGAACTACACACAGTGCGACTCGATGCTCATCGGCGACAAATGCGGCGCGCACACCTTCCCCTACGTCGAGGTGAAGAACGCGTCGTCAACGGTCGAACACGAAGCATCCACGTCGAAGATCGGTGAGGATCAGATTTTCTACTGTCAGCAGAGGGGCATGAAACCGGAGGACGCGGTCGGGATGATCGTCAACGGGTTCTGTAAAGAGGTGTTCCGCGAGCTTCCCATGGAATTCGCCGTCGAAGCCCAGAGACTTCTCGAGGTGAGCCTCGAGGGGAGCGTCGGATAGCTCCCGCTCCTCGCTCGTTTCAAAAGGAAAAACATGAACATGCTGGAAATCAGGGATCTGCACGTAAGCGTCGAGGACAAGGAGATTCTCAAAGGGGTCGACCTCAAGGTCGACGCCGGCGAGGTGCACGCGATCATGGGTCCGAACGGGTCCGGAAAGAGCACGCTCGCCCAGGTGATCGCCGGGCGGGACACGTTTGAAGTAACCAAGGGCGACATCCTCTACAAAGGCGAGAGCATACTCGACAAGAGCCCCGAGGAACGGGCTTGCGAGGGGATCTTTCTCGCCTTCCAGTACCCAGTGGAGATCCCCGGTGTGCGCAACTCGTACTTCCTCAAATCGGCGCTCAACTCGAAACGAAAATACCGCGGCGAGGACGAGATCGACGCGATGGACTTCCTCGCGTTGATCAAAAAGAAGATGGAAATGCTCGAGATCAAGAAGAGCTTTATGGAGCGTCCCGTGAACGAAGGTTTCTCCGGGGGGGAGAAGAAGAGAAACGAGATCCTGCAGATGGCCGTCCTCGACCCGATGCTCGCCGTTCTCGACGAGACGGACTCGGGTCTCGACATCGATGCGTTGAAGATCGTATCGAGCGGTGTGAACGCGCTTCGGGGTCCCGACCGGGCGATCGTCGTCGTCACCCACTACCAGCGCCTTCTGAATTACATCGTCCCCGACGTCGTTCACGTGCTTCTCGACGGGCGCATCGTCAAGACGGGTGACAGGACTCTCGCCCTCGAGCTCGAGGACAAAGGTTATGCGGATGTTCAGAACGGCACAGCGAAGAAATGAGCTGTCACATCCGGCCGATCGGCGCACCCTCTCTTCGTGACCTCGCTCCCAAGGAACAGGACCAATGGCGCACGTAGACACCTACATAAAGGATTTCGCGAGGTTCGAAACACGTGTCGCCAAATCCACGCCGGTCTGGCTCCGCGACATCAGAAAAACGGCGATCGACCGCTTCGCCGCCGTCGGATTTCCCGCGACCAAAGACGAGAAGTGGCGTTTCACGAGGGTCCGTCCTTTGCTCGGTCACGATTTTCGTCTCGCCGAGGGATACCAGCGGGAAGCCCTGCTCCCGCTACAGCTCGACGAGCTCTGCATGGACGACAGGGGGTGCCGGAGGCTTACGTTCGTGAACGGACACTTCGCCGAAGATCTCTCCGATACCGGCTCTCTTCCCGCGGGCGTGCGCATCGGGAGCCTCAGAAGCTTCATGGAGACGGACCCGGAACCCGTCCAGAGGTGCCTGTCCAGGTACGCGGACTCCCGAAAGAACCCCTTCGTTGCGCTCAACACCGCGCATATCTACGACGGCGCTTTCGTGCATATCCCGAAGGGAACGCGTTTGGAAGAACCCATACACCTGCTCTACGTCACCCGCTCCAACGGAAACCCGGTCGTCTCGCACCCCAGGACCCTCATCATCGCCGACGAGGACACACGGGCGTCCATCGTGGAGAGCTACGTCGGGTTCGACTCGGACACGTACTTCACCAATGCGGTCACCGAGATCGTCGTCAAGGCCCGGGCGGAGATCGACCACTGCAAGCTCCAGAGAGAGAGCGATTCCGCTTACCACATTGCCACGGTACAGGCGCAGATCGGAAGGGACAGCCGTTACAAGACGGACTCCGTTTCCCTCGGCGGATCCCTCGTCCGAAACGACATCAACACGATCCTCGGAGACGAGGGAATCGATTGCACGGTAAACGGTCTTTATCTCGCCAACGGTCACCAGCACGTCGATAACCACACGGTCATCGAACACACAAACCCGCGCGGTTTGAGCCGCGAGCTCTACAAAGGGATTCTCGGCGGACGCGCCAAGGCCGTCTTCAACGGGAGGATCCACGTCCACCCGCAGGCGCAGAAGACCGACGCGAAACAGACCAACCGGTGCATTCTCCTTTCGGACGACGCGCAGGTCAACACGAACCCCCAGCTCGAAATCTACGCCGACGATGTCAAGTGTACACACGGGGCCGCCGTGGGCCAGATCGATGGCGACGCCGTGTTCTACCTCCGGTCCAGGGGGATCGACAAGGCGTCGGCCCGCCAGATGCTTGTTTTCGCCTTCGCCAACGAGGTGCTCGAGAACTTGAGAATCGACCGGGTGCGTGAACACCTGACCGCGGACCTGCGCCGCTGGCTCTCCGAGGCGAGAGGAGTGGGAGAGGAAGGCTAAAATGAGTCGCTTCTCGCACCCAACCCGGCAGACCCCGGAAAGCACCGCGAGCACCGCGTACGACGTGACGCGGATCCGCCGCGACTTCCCGATCCTCCACCAGGAGATCCATGGAAAGCCGCTCGTGTACCTCGACAACGCCGCGACGACACAGAAACCCCAGACGGTGATCGACGCGCTCACACGCTATTACTCCTTCGACAACTCGAACGTCCACCGCGGCGTGCATACTCTGAGCATGAGAGCCACGCAGGCCTACGAGGCCGCACGAAAAAAGGTCGCATCGTTCATCAACGCGGCGGATCCCGCCGAGATCGTATTCGTCCGCGGGACCACCGAGGGGATCAACCTCGTCGCCTGCTCCTATACGCGGTGCTGCGTACGGGAGGGCGATGAGGTCCTCATTTCCGCAATGGAACACCACTCGAACATCGTTCCGTGGCAGATGCTCTGCGAGGAGAGAGGCGCCCGCCTCCGTGTAGCTCCCATGAACCGCAGCGGCGAGCTTCTCCTCGATGAATTCGAGAAGCTCCTCACGCCGAAAACGCGTCTCGTCGCCGTCGTCTATGTCTCGAACTCTCTTGGTACGGTGAACCCCGTCGGCGAGATCATCGCGCTCGCACACGCGAGAGAGATCCCCGTCCTCATCGACGGCGCACAGGCGGCGCCGCATCTCGCCGTCGACGTCCGGGCGCTCGACTGCGACTTCTTTGTCTTTTCCGGCCATAAGATGTACGGCCCGACGGGGATCGGCGTTGTCTACGGTAAGCGGGCGCTTCTGGAGAAGATGCCTCCGTACCAGGGCGGCGGCGACATGATCGCTTCGGTCACCTTCGAGAAAACGATCTACAACACGCTCCCCTACAAGTTCGAAGCGGGAACACCCAACGTCGCCGGAGTCATCGGCCTCGGCGCCGCGATCGATTACATCGAGAGCATCGGACTGCCCGGAATAGCCGCCCACGAGCACGGCCTCGTGACGTACGCCGCGGATCGGCTGTCTTCGATCCCCGGGATTCGATTGATCGGGACGGCGAAGGAGAAGGCGAGCGTTGTTTCGTTCGTCCTCGAGGGCGTGCACCCGCACGACGTGGGGACGATACTCGACCGCGAGGGTATCGCCATCCGAACGGGTCATCATTGCACGCAGCCGGTCATGGATTTCTTCGGGGTCCCGGCGACGTCCCGCGCGTCTTTCGGGCTCTACAACACACGCGAGGAAATCGATGCGCTCGTTTCGGCGATCGACAAGGTGAAAGAGGTGTTCAAGTGATGGACGAGCTTCGAGATCTATACCAGGAGATGCTCCTCGATCATCACAAGCGTCCGCGTAACTACGGGAAGCTCGACGGCGCGAACCGCCGCGCCCAGGGGTACAACCCGCTCTGCGGGGACAAGGTGACCGTCTACCTCCTTCTCCGGAGCGACGTCATCGAGAACATCGCGTTCGAAGGAAGCGGCTGTGCGATCTGTACGGCCAGTTCCTCCGTGATGACCGAACTCCTCAAAGGGAAAACCCTCGGCGATGCCGAAACGCTCTTCGGCACGTTTCACGGTCTGGTGACGAGCGACCCGGATTCCGAAGTCGACGCGAAGACGCTGGGCAAGCTCGCCATTTTCGCGGGCGTTCGTGAGTTTCCCCTTCGGATCAAGTGCGCCACCCTCGCCTGGCACACGATGCGGGCGGCTCTCACGGCATCGGATCAGACGGTGACGACGGAGTAGGAACCCCATATGGAAGGCGCCGAGCGCCATACGCCCGAGAAGCTCGAGGAGATAAGGAAGCTCGTGATCGAGACGCTCAAGACCGTTTACGATCCGGAGATCCCCGTCGACATCTACGAACTCGGTCTCGTCTACGACCTCGACATTTCCCCCGTGGGAAGAGTCGACATCCGCATGACGCTCACCTCACCGGGCTGCCCGGTGGCGGAGGTTCTTCCAAGAGAGGTGGAGCTCAGAGTGGCGTCGATCGAGGGCGTGAGCGGTGTCGCTCTCGAGCTCGTCTGGGACCCGCCCTGGACGCCCGACCGCATGTCCGAAGCCGCTCGTCTTGAATTGAACTTGTAGAAGAATCTCCCCCGCCCCAAACAGCTCGTCGAAACGGACATTGGCGCGCCCCAGTCGTTGCTCCCTGTTTTCACTCGCCGGTTGAGTCCACGGCCCGGCGCTTTTCGCGCGCACCCGCGAGCCACGACACCACGACCCCCGCCAAAAGAACGAACACGACAACGCCGAGAAGATAGAAATTGAAGTTCTTTCCCAGCGCTGCCTTCAGCCACTCGGCCGTGAGCATCTTCACACCGATGAGCAGGAGCACGATGCTCAGCGATGCCTTCAGGTACCGGAACTTGTCCAGCATTCCCGCCAGCGCCGAGAACAGCGACCGCAACCCGAGAATGGCGAACACGTTGCTCGTGAAGACGAGGAAGGGGTCCGCTGTGATGGCGAATATCGCTGGAATAGAATCCACCGCGAACGCGACGTCGCTCGTCTCTACGACGATGAGGGCCAACGCAAGTGGTGTGAGCATAAGCGTCCCTGGGTTCGCTTTGAGAACCGCCTCATCCGGGATCGGTTCTTGTCCGTTCACCGCGCCCCCGCTCGAAGCCGGCTCGGCCGCCCGGATAATGAAACGCTCCCCGTGATACCGCGTTGTCACCGGAAGGAGGCGCCGGGCGAGCCTTACCAGCCGGTTCCGGTTAGGATCGGCGTGCTCCGTCCTTATCATGAGCATTCGGACGGCCGTGATGATGAGAAACACACCAAACACGTAAAGGATCCAATGGAAACGCGAGATGAGAGCGACACCCACGCCGATCATCGCTCCACGCATCACGAGAGCACCCATGATCCCCCAGAAGAGGACGCGATGCTGGTAAACGAGCGGCACGGCGAGAGCGCGGAAAATCATCGCGATCACGAACATGTTGTCTGCGCTCAGCGATTCTTCGACGATGTAGCCGGTAAGGTACTTGATGCTCGCCGTCCGCCCGCTGTTCAAGAGTCCGTCGACGGGATCGACCGCACGGCCGAGCCCGAACCAGTGGTGGTCGTACCCGAAATAGATGAAGATGGAAAACCCGATCCCCAGAAGAATCCAGACGGCCGACCACGCCATCGCTTCTCTCAACGCGACGGCGTGGGCCTTACGATGGAAGACACCGAGATCCAGCGCCAGCAAGAACAGCACAAAACTTGCGAACCCCACCCAGATCAAGACCCCGCAATTCCTTTCTGCTCGACGCGCGCTTCGGGAGACACCGGTCGGAGCAAGGCGAGCGTGGAGGTTTGTCTGAGGGAGTTATCTTGGATGCCCATTCAACCTCGCCGGTCTTTGGAAGAAAAAAGAGCAGAGTCAACTCTGTGCCGGATTGGACCGGGGCACCCCGGACATCGAGTCACAGGGAGCAGATGATAGCAGTAACGTCGAAACCAGGGAAGCGCAAGCACACGCTAATAACGTGCGCGACGCAGCCGCGATATTGTAACACATTGCAAATAAACATGTTATTGGCTTCGCTCGAGACGCGGAACGCAGCGAGCGGCGGAGCGGTGCCGGCCGCCCGGCGTTGTATACTATGCGTTGACGGCGCTTTTCAGCGTGGATTGGAGGTGAAACAGATGTTCAAGACCACGCTATTGGCAGCGTCGCTGGTGTTGGCCGCGGGAGTCGCCACGGCGGGAATCATCGACCCGTGTCGGAGCACCGTCGTGTTTAACGGATCTTCCCCGGAATGCTACTTCGGGTGCCCCGCCGGCGACACGGATTCGTTCATACAGGCCGGTTTCTCGTTCTCGTTCAGGATCGTCGACTTCGTCGGCAGTCGTGATGGGCGTTGTTTTGGTCGGACCTCCTGGAACATGCCGGCAGCTTTGCTTCGACATCAGGGTTCATAGCGCGGCTCAAAACGGCGACGGGCTGGTCAACCTCGCCGATGTAGGCTTTCTGGCGTCGCACTACCCGCCGAACCCGTACGACCAGTGTTCGGACTTTGACTGCGACGCTCGGCTTTCGTTGGCGGACGTTGCGAGGCTGGCGACCCACTTCGGCCACAGGTGCAATTGATAACGGCCTCCGCCGTTCGAGCAGCAATTTCCCGTGGTTGCTGTACGTGATCGGGGCGCCCGAGATTCGGTGTCTTCGCCTCGTCCACGCCCACGCTGTTTCTTGCCGGAAAGATGTCTTTACAGACGACCGACCGAACACGATATTGAATGTAGCCTGCATGCCCGATACCGACGAACCCCTCGTCCCGCCCACGATCCCCTGGAAGAGAGACCCGAATGGAACCGAGTCTCGCCGCTTGTGGCACCGTGGGGAAATGGGTCGTATCGTTTCTGAGCGTAATACTGCTCTTTCTATCGGTCCCCGCATCTACAACCGCCCAACACAACACGAGGACGACCGCCCACGGCGATGTCGTCCCTTCGTCCGCGTCGCCCGAACCCGCCGTGCTGCGTCCGCTCGTGCCGCACAGAAGCCTCGGCGTGCTTGTGGTGGGAAGGGATTGCGGCAGCTGTCAGTTGGAGCTTCCCAGACCCGGCTTCAGCCGCGAGCACTTTGGATCGTTCTCTCATCGGGGATTTCTCGGATTTTGGTGATTTGTACGGAAGCGGACTGACGCTCGGAGCGGGAACCCTCGGGGTTCTTATTGCCGGACGTCTGAGCGGGAACGCAAACCTTTCCGCAACCGGTGCGGACCTGGCCCGCTCGCTTCTATCGAGCGGAGCCGTTGTCTGGGGACTCAAAGTCGCAATCGACCGTCCGCGCCCCAACGGCGGGAAATACTCCTTCCCATCCGGGCACACTGCCGCGGCCTTCGCTATTGCGCCGGTTCTCCAGAAACACTACGGCTGGAGGCTCGGAGTGCCTGCGTACGCAGTTGCGGCCTTGACCGCCGCTGCAAGGATGGAGGATCAGCGTCATTACCTGTCTGACATTCTCTTTGGAGCCGCGATCGGAATCGCCGCGGGCTACTGGGCGGTTGGCGATCACGAGCCCCTGACGTTTGTGGACCAACTGGTCATCGGCAAACGCGGCGTCGGGGTCTCCTTCAACTTCTGATTCTGCGACCGTTCGACGAGATCCCCTATCACAACGTAATGTCGATGAGCTCAATGCGCGTGCCGCCGCCTCTTGGCGCGAATTCGAGGACGAGGCCCACGCCCGGGGCGTAGTACTTGAACTCGCGTTGCCCCGGCTGAAGTGGGGTCCATTCCATCGTCTGCAGGCAATCCTCGAAATCCCCATAGGGGATCGATACAGGTTTCTTGAGACTGAGCACTTTCGCCATATCCTCGGCCACGTCGAGCGCGAATTCCTGCCGGTATGTCGTCCCGATTTTTGGATGGGCCAGCATGATGATGCCGGGTAGCGCCCCGTCCTTGCCCGCTTCCCATGAGCCCTCGGTGCTGACGATGACCCCGTCCTTGAACTCCTTCGAGTCCTCCCCGAAGTACCAAACATTCCCGTCTTTGTCCTGTGCATACCAGTCGAATGTTTCTTCAATGAGGGATCCATTGAGCATGACGCGGTCGTGAACCACGGTCGTGGTCACGCCGAGAATGACTTTGGTGTCAAAGGTCACAAAGACTTCGCCCGTCTCCGTGCCGTCCTCGGTTTCACCGGAATACAGAAATGTTTTTCCGGGCGCGAACGCCAAATAGGGGTTATCGATCACACCGACAAAGTCATCGGGGTTGATCTCGGGATTGTACTCGTGGTGGCTCGTCGTGACGTCGGTCATTGACGCGGCCCGATCCGCCCCCGGATTCGTGGGACCCTCCCCCTTGCATCCGAGGAACAGCACGCTCGCGACGAGCATGATCATAACGACGTAGCTGGTGCGTAACATGTGGCAAACCTCCTTGAGCTGACGAGTCGCGTCCTCGCTGACCAGCATTGACCCCAGCCGGCACCTTTCAGCCGACAACAACAACGCGCCCTTCGCTGGGCGCTCACTTCAAAACGACGAGCTTCCGCGTCGAAACAAAGGCTCCGGCTTTCAGGCGGTAGAAATAAACGCCGCTCGGACTGCGGCGCGCGTCCCATTTCACGACATGATCACCGGCGTGCTCGCGGCCGTCGATCAACCGCTCGACGAGATGACCCCTGACGTCATAAATCGACAGTTGCACGAAATCATCGCTCGCGAGACTGTAGGAAATCCGTGTGGTCGGGTTGAAGGGGTTCGGCATAGCGTCACCCAGCTTCGTCACCCGCGCCTCATCACGCGACGTTGGGGTGTTTCCCGGGCCATCTCCGCCTCCGACGATCGTGACGGCAGTTTCGCCTTCGATACGAGTCCCGTCGAACATATTGCCCGTTAACTCCAGCGTCACGACCTCCCTCTTGCACACCGCCGGCAGCGCGCCGGCTATGTCGGCGGCCGCGAAGTGAAGCATGAGATCCGCGATCCCGTCTGGGGCCGTCTTGGAACAACCTCCGGGGTCGCCCACACTCCCTGCGCCGTGATCCGCGATCTTGTTTTTCACCGGCGCTGCACGGTCGAGGAGACGCAGAGATGACGGGTCGATGTCCCGGACATCCAGATCGTTCGATCCAAACAGCACGGCGGGCACGAGGCCCCGGCTCGCCGGGTTGAACGGGTTCCGGCACGATCCGGGCAGGATGTCGAATGCGACCGTCCGCGTGGACCTCGCGTGCGCGGCTGCAAACGCGTCGATCACCCCCCAACCGAAGTCGTTGTCCGGGTGATCCGCATGACTCGCCGTGGACCACAGCGCTTCACGCACCTCGATCGGCGACCAGTCGGGGTTCATCTGCAGGATCAGCGCGCACGCACCAGCCACGAGCGGCGTCGCCCCACTCGTTCCGCCGAATGGCCAGGGGCCGGTGTGGTCGTACCACCTGATGCTCGCCACCAGCTCGCCCATCGCAAGCACGTCCGGCTTGATACGGCCGTCATACGTGGGACCGCGCGAACTGAACGACATCACCTCACCGAGCGAGTCGGCGGCGCCGACGGCGATCACGCTGTCGCCGTCAGCCGGTGCGATGATCCCCGGCCACGGTAGCGGACCTTCGTTTCTCGCGGCGGTTACGACGAGGATCCCGCGCGAAGCGGCGATATCCGCCGCTCTCGTTGTCACCGCCGTGTCACCGTCCATATCCGGATAAGTGTGCCAGGTGAAGTACCCGAGCGAGCTGCTGACGATGTCGGCGCCGAGGCTGTCGGCCCACTCCAACGCGCGGACGAAGTCGTCCTCCTCCAGCATGAGCTCCCTGTTGAAACGCTCGGTCTTCGCCAGCGCATAGTCCGCGG
>Ga0315288_10013374_pt1 | contig 10276 bp, 7 predicted proteins | sample YL17G11_20_MG_FD_203454 | JGI IMG/M metagenome (GOLD analysis project Ga0315288, IMG submission 203454) | Sediment microbial communities from Yellowstone Lake, YNP, Wyoming, USA - YL17G11_20 | ecosystem: Environmental > Aquatic > Freshwater > Lake > Sediment | place: USA: Wyoming | collected... | reverse complement strand
TTGCCACGCTCCCTGCGGTCGCTCGCAATGACTGATTTTATTGGGCTTTCCGGTCATTGCGAGGAGCGATAGCGACGAAGCAATCTCGATTTAAACCTTTGCGACACAGTCTCTTAGCGGGAGGGGGATGAATAATTTGTTGAAATGTATTGATTCTTCACCCTCACCCTGACCTTCTCCCCTCAAGGGAGAAGGGGTATTTTTGACTTTTTACGAGATCGTCAAAGGTCGAATTTCAGAATTTCGCGGCTTGGCGAAAGGGAGGGCACTATGATCAGGTTCGTTTACGTCGTCCGAAGGCTTCCCAAACTTTCACGGCAGGAATTCCAGCGCTACTGGCGGGAGAACCATGGCCCGCTTGTGGCCAAGGAGCACGTTTTTATAGATCGATGAGAAGTCAAAACTTAATTATTTTCATTCACCTGCCACCTGTTTTTAAACAACGCCTAGACTTGGGAAATTGGATTATCTGATCGATAGCAAGAGAAAGTGGGCATATAAGGATGCCCCTGTCTACTTAATCTTAGGCTGGAAAATAGCCTTATTCCAGAAAAAGCTCAGGTCCATCAGGGCTCATGGCTTTAATCTTCAATGGCCTCTTTACTGACCTAAGTAAATTTGGATTACCCTTTCGGTTTTCCTTAAATTTTCACATGTGTCCTCAAGCGCGATCTTACCCCCTTCCAACACATAACCCCAAGTAGCCAAGCTGAGCGCCATCTTGGCATTCTGTTCTACTAAAAGAATCGTTATTCCCTGCTCTTGATTCAGGTTAGCAATTATTTTAGATAAATTTCGGCATACGATTGGACTTAAACCTAAAGTCGGCTCATCCATCAGGATTAACTCCGGACTGCTCATCAGGGCCCGGCCGATAGCTAACATCTGCTGTTCGCCACCGCTTAAGCTCCCCCCTGCCTGGCGTCTCCTCGCATCTAATATGGGGAAAAACTTCGAAACCATTGCGAGGTTGGTCTGCACTACTTTTTTATCTTTTAACAAGTAGGCGCCCATTTGCAAATTTTCCAGGACGGTTATCCGAGGAAAGACCCTCCTACCTTCAGGAACATGGGCAATCCTTAAACCAATGATCTCCTCCGTAGCAAGCCCATCTATTCTTCGTTGTCGATGCCATATTTCCCCGGCGCTTGGCCTTTTCCCACCACATATAGTCTTAAGGGTAGTGGTCTTTCCGGCCCCATTGGGGCCGATGATACTAACAATCGAACCTTCCCCTACCTGAAGGGAAATCCCTTTCAAGGCCTCAAGTCCATCATAGCTGACATGAATATCCTTTACTTCGAGCATCATTTCATCCTTGCTCCTCGCCAAGATAAGCCTCAATCACCTCTTTATTCCGCTTGATTTGCTCGGGGGTGCCTTCGGCAGTCTTTTTGCCAAAGTTTAACACAATGATCCGCTCACAAACACTCATCACAATTCTCATCTCGTGCTCAACCAATACAATCGTAATTCCCCTTTCTCTTATTTCTTTGATCCGCCCCATGATCATATGCATTTCTTCAAGGCTTAACCCGGATACCGGCTCATCCAATAAAAGCAATTTGGGTTTACAAGCTAACGCCATGGCGATTCCCAATAATCGCAGCTGGCCATGAGATAGATTTCCTGCCAAGTTGTTCATCTGATCTCTTAGGCCTATATCATCGATAATTTTGGCTGCCTTTTGTTTCTTATCTTCTTCCTCCCGTCTATAACGAGGACTATTAAACAATGTTCCCCACAATCCAACATGATCTTGAAGCCGGCATGCCAGCATAACGTTTGCCGAGACCGTCTCTCCCCGGTACACATTGCTTTGTTGAAAAGTTCGAATGATTCCTCTTTTAGCAATCGCATGAGGCTTGAGGCCATTTATACTTTTCCCTTGGTATATGATCTCCCCGTGAGAGAGCTTGAGAAAACCACTGAGCAAATTAAATAGCGTAGTCTTCCCTGCTCCATTGGGGCCAATGATTCCTAATATTTCGCCCTCCTTTACATTCAGGCTGACCATATTCACTGCGGTTAAGCCTCCGAAATGCCTGCTCACTTCTTTTACTTGCAGAACCGGCCTACCTCCCAATTCCTTAGCCATCGTTCTAGGCCTTACCTTTATTCTGTATTTTTTTTCTAATGATCCCTGGGAGACTTATCAAACCATCCGGCAAAAGGAAAATCACGGCCAGTAGAAGGAGTCCGTACAGTAAGGGTTCTAGCCCCTTGGCGTAAGCACGCAAAACCTCGCCTAAAATAATTAAAAGGGTAGCTCCCGTAATTGGCCCGGCGGCGAGAGCCCCAGTTCCGCCAACCGTAGATTGAATTTGAACTTGTATTGATTTCGAGAGCGCAAAGTCACCCGGAGAAACATAAGTCAAATAAGGAGCCAGAATGCCGCCGGCCAGTCCAGCAAAGAGACAGGCAATTACGAAAGCTAACATCCGATATCCAACGGTATCTATGCCGATACTCTCGGCCAGGCTTTCATTGGCAGTCGCCTTAAAATATCTTCCTAGCTTACTATGCTCAATTCTCCAGTTGACCAGGCCGCATAGGACGACCAAGGCTAAAACAAGATAATACCACAAGGTCTTATCAATAAACTCTATACCTCCCAAGGTGAAGGGAGGAATGGGTGATAATCCTAACCAACCGCCTAAATAATCTACATTGGCAGGGATTAGCTGGACTGCTCCATTAAAGGCCAGGGTAATCACTGCAAAATAAAGCCCCCTGATCCTTAGGACGATCCAACCAAGCAAGAACGCAACCATTGCTGCACTGATCCCACCAGCCACCAGCCCCAACCATGGCGATAAGGAAAACTTCAAGGCCAGGATTGTCGATGTGTATGCGCCTATGGCGAGAAAAGCAGCTTGACCTAGACTGAATTGCCCGGCCCTTAAAATTAGAACCCAGCCCATACATAAAACGGAGTATATTCCCGATAAAATGATCAGATGCAGGTAATAATCATCCCGGATTAGAAACGGCATTACCAGTAAAAGTACTGCGCAGGCGATAAAAGCAGCTTTCTTTTTCATTACCTCCCCATACCCCTCGTTACCATTTACTCACCAAATTCAAACGCCTCCCCAAATAACCCTTGAGGCCGGACGATAAGTAGAACGATGATGATTAGAAACCCGATGATCTCTGCGATTCCTCCCAGGTAGGTATAAGCAAAAGCCTCCACAATTCCCAAGATAAGCCCGCCTAAGGTGGCGCCAAATATGCTCCCCATACCACCCAGGGTAATGACAATAATGGCTTTAATTAGGGGCACCCCTCCCATATAAGGATTAATATAAAAAAGAGGACCCAGAGTGCCACCTGCTGCGCCGGCCAATGCTGAGCCGATGCCCATCACTAATAAAGAGCAGCGTGTCTTCTTTATCCCCATAAGGCTGGCGGCATATTCATCTTGTGAAACGGCTCGGGTGGCTGTTCCAGATTTCGTTCTTTGAATCCACCAATAGAGGGCAAACATGACCGCTGCCGATATTCCGATCATGATCAACCTTGCAACGGGCAAGGTCGTTCCACCCATTCTTAACACCCCAGGAAAAACATTACTGACATTCCTATCCCCGGGCCCGAAGATAAGCTCCGAGGCGCCTTCCAGAAACATCATCAAGCCTAAGGTTGTCCCTATGACTCCAATTAGCGATTTCCCTTCCAGGGGACGAAAAAGTCCCCTCTCTGTAGCTAACCCTAGTAAACCGATAGCGATCACGGAGGCAAGGAATGCGATGGGGAAACCAAGGCCTCCCAGGTCCAATACCACATAGAAAACAAAGGCCCCTAACATGTAGAACTGGCCATGGGCAAAATTGACGATTCGTAGAATACCAAATACCAGGGTTAATCCTGAAGCGATCAAAACATACATCAACCCCGTTACGATACCATTTACCACAGTTTGAAGTATCATCCCTTATTCTCGAGCATGAACGTTTTCAGGGAGAAGGATCTTTTGAGGATTCATACCCCATGAGGATTCCTTCTCCCAATAGGTACCTTAACCTAAACATTGCAAAAAAGACCTTAAAAACATCACCCCCACCCTCCCCTCCCCCCTGCGAGGGGGAGGGTTAGGGTGGGGGGGGCAAAGGACACCAGGGGTGAAGTCCTGGGACCATCGAAAGAACCCTTATTGCCCTTTAAATGCGGGGGCGAAAACGAAATTTCGGAGAATATTTTTGCAACTACTGAGTTAAAATACCTTTCGCAAGCTATTCATGGGTGAGCCTGGCATAACCCAAATATTTTGCCTCCTTTCCTTCAACAATGCCCGCAATGGTGATCAAATTGGCACAATGAGCTATGCCAAAGGTCTTCTCCCCTGTAAACTTACAGTCGCCCAAAATGGTCTCAAATATTCCCTTTTCCAATGTTTTTTGCACCGCATCTGGATCCAGAGTGCCGCCTTTCTCATAGGCTTGCACCAATATTTGCAAGCAAGTGGCATAGCGCCAAGCTATGGGTTCAAAGGGATCCTTGGGCCATTTTCCCTCCCATTTCTTCTGTATAATCTTCATGATTTCCCGTTGTTCCGGTTTGATCACGGGACACTCAAAGGACTCATAAGGGGCAATGTGCCCCTGAATCGCCTCCTGCCCAGCGATGGCAATCAGGCTGCCAACGCTGACCATGGATCCTGAACTGACAGAATAGCCCCTGTATCCAAGCTCATATAATGTCTTCCTTATCGCCCCCTGATCCCCGGGACCGGCAGCTCCCATTTCTATGATGTCCGGCTTATCAGCCATAATCTTGGTGCAAAATGGATAGAAGTCCTTGGTGCCCGTTGGATAGAGTACAGCAGCTACTACCTTCATCCCATATTGCGGAGCTTTCTCAGTCGTAAAAGACCCCGAAACTCCCCTTCCAGTGGAGGTGTCTGGATCAATGCTTGCAGCTTTTTCAAGCTTTCCCCCCTTCTTCTTCAGAGTATCCATCGCGATATCTAAAACCAAAAACTTTTGGGCCTGGGTCTGAGAAACTTGGAAGAGATAAGGATCATTTGGGCCGAGGAGTTTCTTTTCTGCGCCGCTGCTTCCCACAAAAACGAGCACCTTCTTTCTATTGGCGAGGGTCCTATAACCGAGGAGGGAGTCACCCGCAAAATCGCCTAATATTGCCCTGACCTTATCTTTGTTTATCAACTTTTCTCCAGCAATACGCCCTGTTTCGCCAACATACTTATTGTCTTCATGGATCATCTCGATCTTCCAACGAGTGCCATCCGCTTTGACTCCCCCTTGCTCATTAAAGTATTCTGCCAAACAATCCATGCCTCTTCCAATAGGCACACCCCAGGCGGCGGCAGGGCCTGTAAGAGGATTAATGTGACCTATCTTTAGAACCTTCTGGGCCCGAGCTTCGGGAGCCCATCCTGTAAGACCTATGGCCATAATAAAAATAACCAACCTTAGACTCACTAGATTCCTTCTCGCCATTTTTACACCTCCTTAGTTCATTCTGGTTTACCTACAAATTAAAGGTCGATACATCGTAAGACGACTGCATCACCTCCTTTGTCTCAAAAGATCTTCAGATCAGCTTTCGAGCATGACTAAACCCCCAGAATTGCATCCACTTCGCTTTTCTCCTGAAATGGTCCTGCTTTTCCAATCTCTGCGTCAAAATGCGTGACTATTTTCTAAGTGGACCTAACCATTGCAAAAAAGACATTAAAAACATCACCCCCACCCACCCCTCCCCCCTCCGAGGGGGAGGGGTGGGTGGGGGGGCAAAGGAGACCAGGGGTGAAGTCCTGTGACCATCAAAAAAACCGTTATTGCCCTTTAAATGCAGGGGCGAAAACGAAATTTCGGAGAATATTTTTGCAACTACTGAGTGGACCCAAAATATTTTTCTTTCAGTTTTCTCTTTAAAACTTTCCCCCCCGGGTTGCGCGGTAATTCACCCATAAATACCACCCGCGTGGGGACTTTAAAGTGTTCCAGATGTTTCCCACAAAATTGAATTAATTCCTCCTCGGATACATCGTGCCCCGGTTTCTTAACCACCACAGCCATCACCGTCTCACCCAAAATTTTATCCGGAGCCCCTATGACGCTGGATTCGAGAACCGCTGGATGCGTGTGGAGGACCTCCTCCACTTCCATGGAGGAAATATTTTCTCCGCCCCTGATAATGATATCCTTTTTCCGATCAACAATATATACATATCCGTCACGATCCACGTATCCTAAATCCCCGCTGTACAGCCATCCATTTCGTACTATTTGGGCCGTAAGTTCAGGGTCCTTATAATATTCTTTCATGACCGAAGGCACTCTATAGACAATCTCCCCTACCTCCGGTGAAAGCCGCTCCCTTCCCTCATCATCCAGGATTTTTAATTCCACCCCCTTCCAAGGCTTGCCGACGGAACGCGGTTTTTCCAGAATATCCACATCCCATAGACCGGTGCTACATGGACAGCTTTCCGTCTGTCCATAGGCATTGATAATCTCTAATCTGGGAAATGCTTCGCGCCATTGCTTGAGCAACTCAAAAGGGACCATGGCTCCCCCTATGACCGCTATTTCCAGACTGGACAAATCGTATTTGGAAAAATCTTGGTGATTAATGATCAGAGTACCCATAGCGGGGGCCAGGGCTAAGATATTTACCCTATATTTTTGCGTCGCCTCTAAGGCCCATTGGGTGTGGTATTTTTCGGCCATGATGATCCGGGTACCTGAAATCAAAGCCGGGAGAGCTACACAATGAAGTGCAAAGGCATGGAACAGCGGCAATACCAACAATGCTGATTTTCCCGCTGCCATATGAAATACTCTGGCCCAATGCTGAGCCACATAGCTGCAATTGAAATGGGTATGAACGACGCCTTTGGGATCTCCGGTTGTCCCGGCTGTGTAAAGAAAAATAGCGATGTCATCCTCATTCAAGGAAGTAGAGGGTTCCACATCCCTCCCCCTGGACAGAAATTCTTCAAAGGAAACGATCCCACCGTAAGAATCTTCTTTTCCTAAAGAAAGTATGTGCTGAACAGAGCTCAATTGGGGTGAAAGCTCTTTAATAATCGGAATCAGGCCTTCATCGCACAGCAAAACCTTTGATTCGGAGTGATTGAGCGCGTATTTGATATTGGGGGCATTCAATTGAAAGTTCAATGGGACAAAGACCCCACCACTCTTCAGGAGCCCAAGGTAAGCGACGGTAAATTCAAGAGAGTTTTTGAGGATTGCGGAAACCCGATCTCCTTTTTTTATACCCAAGTCCGTTATGGCCTGGGCAAATCGATTACTCAAGGAATCGAGTTCCCGCCAGCTGGTTTCTTTCTCCTTGAATGCTAGCCCTATTGCATCTGGAGTTTTTGACACTTGTTTCTTAAATAGGTCCCTGAAAAGCATGCTACCTCTCTGTAATTGACTCCGTGGAGCATTAAGTCTTTTGGACTTTAATCCAGATTATATTCATACCAGATCAAACCCACGGAGAACATTCAGCCCTGCCCGACGGCTCCCGCCACCCCCATAATACCAAGGTTTTTAACTTGGGACTCATAAAAAATTGGGGATTGAAAATTGGGCCAAAGAAAAAGCAAGAGGCGTTAGGGAAACTTATTTCATTGGCCGATAAGATCCTTCAATATAGGTTTGAATAAGAATAACGTCAAATGCCAAAAAAGTAAATTATAGCGTTTAAAGCACTCATTGTTTTGTGGCCCGAGAGAACCATAATCCTGAAGGAATCATTGCCCATTAAACGAGATTGTCTAAAGCGCAGAATAGGCCGTCTCCCTTTACCCCTTTTAAATTGTCATTGCCTTGTACTCTCCGAAGATCTCCCGTAGGACATCGCACATCTCTTGTTCGGTGACATAGGCCTTGGCGCATTCGATGAATTTGGGGATCATATTTTCATCTTCTTTCTTCGCCGCCTCTTTTAACTTCCGCAACAATTGAGCGACGGCCCGGTTGTCCCTGGATCTTTTCACTTCTTTTAAGATGTCAATCTGCTCCTTCTCGGCCCGGTCTCGCTTTGCGGGATCGTAGGGATGCGGGACCAATCGGCTGGTAGCGACCTCCAGCTCCTGCTCCCCGGTAAAGCAATTGACCCCCACGATTAAATCTCTTCCCGCTTCGATTCGCTTCTGGCGTTCATGGGCGCTCCGGGCGATCTCTCGCTGCATATACCCGTTCTCAATGGCCGCGACCGCTCCCCCCATCGATTCAACCTTTTCCAGTTCCTTCCAAGCCCCACCCTCAATTTCATCAGTAAGGGTTTCCATGCAGTAGGAGCCGGCGAACGGGTCGGAGAACTCAAGCAGCTTGGCTTCGCAAGTCAAGATTCGACCCACGTCTTCCATTAGCTGGGTGGCTTCTAAACTCCATCCCAGACCTAAAGGTTCATCGTAAGGAGGGAAAGCAGCAGGAGGACCTCCAGAGAGAGATCCAGCCATAGCCCCCACGACGCTCCGGATGAGGTTATTCAGCGGGCGCTGCAAAGTGGTGCTGGAGGGGCCGATATGGGCGGTGATGGGTTGGCGGATGAGCATACTCCTTGGGTCCTTGGCCCCGAATCTTTCCTTCAAAATCCGGGCATACATTCGCCGTGCAGCTCTTTGAAAGGCGACCTCTTTGAAGAACTCCATGCTTCCCCCAAAGGCGTTGAACGTAAACCGGGGAGCAAAAGAATCTACTTCCAGGCCTGCTTCTACCCCTTCCCGCAAATACGCTATCGCGATGGCCATGCTGAACGCGAGGTCCTGCTCCCGAGTGGCGCCGGCTTCCCGGATATGGTAGCCCCCTATGCTGGTGATGTTTACGTTTGGCAAATTCTTGGTGATAAATACCAAGCTGTCCCTGAAAAAGCGCATGGAGGGCCGAGGGGGAAAGATGTACGTTCCCCGGGCGATGAATTCTTTCAAGATGTCATTTTGCGGGGTGGCCCGAATTTTTTCAATGGGGAGCCCCCGCTTTTCTACCAGGGCACAATACATGCCGATGAAGATGTTGGCCGGAGCGTTAATGGTAAAGTTCGAGGCAATTTTATCCAGCTCTAACTCCCCCTGGTAAGGCTCATAGATCACCTCGAAATCCCTCAGGGTATCCACGCAGACCCCGACCTTTCCCACTTCCCCTTCAGCCATAGGGTTGTCCGAATCATACCCGCACTGGGTGGGAAGATCGAAAGCCAGATTGGGACCGGCTTTTCCTCCACGGGCGATCCTCTGCTTATAAAAGTCGCGAGTATCCTCAGCCCTCCCATACCCCGAATACAGGCCTGCCCTGGTCAGACCCCCCGCCGAAGGGATCGCCCCCTTCCGCGCCATTCCTGCCAGTTTTGCCAGGCCAGCCAAGGGCTCTGTGGGATAGGTACCAGCGGTAAAAGGATATTCCCCGGGGAACCCGACCTTTTCCAAGAAATCAAATTCCTGGTTATCCAAGGGAGTGTAAAACCGGGTGGGGGGTTCTTTTAAATAAGGGAATCTGACCATGGCTTTTCTCAAAGGTCCTTCCTCCCATTGCCTTTTCCTCTCCGCAACTTTTTCAAAATCTCTATTCATCTTTGTGCCCTCCCCACGGTGGCTCTTATAAATCTGCAATTAAATATGATCGTCGATTGTCTTAATGGTGCCCACGAGGTAGAAGGTTTTGGACATCCCCATCTCTTTGGGCAGCCATGTCTTCCTATTTCCCTGCGTTAGAAACTATTATGCGAGTTTGCCACAAGCGCTCATGGGCATCCCCAAATAGCGCATAATCGATAAAATTAGCCCCGGTCTTACGACTAATACAAAGGCAATAAATATCGTTACAAGTCATTGCGAGCCGAAGGGCGCGGCAATCTCGTCTTTATTGGGATTGCTTCGTTGCTCCGCTCCTCGCAATGACACTTTTCTTATTGCGTTTGTATTAGTTACTCCAGGCTCGGCAAAAGGAGCTTTGCTCTCCCTCCTGATGGATCCCAACCCCCTAGTGAAAGCAACCATCACAATACCGGCTTATTATATTCATTTGCAGAAAAGATGTCCAGCCGAGGAGCTTTTAAGGTCCTTGGTAGCGGGGACCAGTACTGCGATTCAGTAAGGCACGAACTTCGTGTGGAATTGGACTAAGACCCCAGGGTGGGCGATGACAAGGGTCCGGCGGTAGCCGCCCAATAGACCAAATTTTTTTCTTGACAAATTAAATTATATTTTATAATTTCGTATCCTAAAGTTTACCCCCAAGGAATGGGGGACTTCCCATCCCGGATCGAATTTTTTCCGATTTTTTCCGATTAGAGCTTCGAC